>ERZ812616.3297-NODE-3297-length-11553-cov-3.050357_pt1 | contig 11553 bp, 6 predicted proteins | sample MGYA00376249_ERZ812616 | MGnify/ENA primary metagenome ERZ812616 (study PRJEB26924, sample SAMEA4378265) | human gut metagenome | biome: human gut; feature: human-associated habitat; material: faeces | place: China | collected 2013 ... | reverse complement strand
AGAAGAAGGGCCGCAAACGCGGCCCGGGCTGTTATCAGAAAGAGTAACGGAAGTTGGCGTTGATCGCGTTATCCACGTTGTATTTACCAAATGCCGATTTCTCAAACTCAAGACCGAAGCGAAGATTATCGCGAATTTCGGCGTTGAGACCAACATTCATGAGCATACGACCGTCTTTTTCACCTTTGATACGTTTCTCACCGGACGCATCACGCAGTACGGTTTCACCGTTGGCAAACAGGTCAAACTGGTAGCCAAGGCCGGCGCGGGCTGTGACTTTCCAGTCCTTACCGGAGAAGGATTTACCCACATCAACACCGGTACGCCCAATCAGCGGATTAAAGTCCTTATCCTTCATGGTGAGGTTCATTCCCTGGTCCTTCCAGGAGAACTGTTTCCCGGATACAGCACCGTAAACAAGTTCCGCCTGCGGCTCAATCCATGCAGAGTCAGTTACATGATAACGGTAACCGACTTCCGCACCGGCATACCAGGAGTGGGAGCTGTAGTCTCTGGTGCCAAGGCCGGCGAAAGTTGCGGTATACTCGTTGTCATGGTGAACGAACTTACCGATGAGGTCGATATATGCTCCGGACTCAAACATGGCAGAGGCATAGAGACCGGCACCCACAGACTTCGTTTCACCACTGAAGGCATCACTGCCTGCATGGCTGTCGGTATAGGTCATGGTCACCCCGGTGAAGAGGTCAAGGCCATCGAGTTCATGTTTGTTATCCGCACCGACCTGAACGTGGGTGTAGTTGTCACTGAATCCACCGCCGGCAGACCCGGTTCCGCTCATGATTCGGGCCCATGCACCGGACTCACCGTTAATGTCACGCAGATCACCCATACGTTTGTTAAGGTTGTTGACCTCAGCAAGGAAGGCTTTATAGCCGCCTGACATCAGTAATGTTGCCTTTTTAGCCGCATCGGCGTTGGCCACAGATTTATAGCCGATCAGAGTCCATGTTGCTTTGTCTGTATCGTTCTTTTGCTCGATAACCGGTGTTACATCACTGAAGCCAATACTCCGAGTCGTAGCTTTAAAGACATCTACTGCAGTTCCTTTTGGTGCGCTGACCAGATCGATATTCAGTCCGTTGCTGTTTCCATTTTTCTCAATGAAGTCGACTAACAGAAGGTTGTTTTTACCAGACAACGATTTATTGACAACAAGCTGATCTGCTTGGGCCAGATTTGCACGCAGCACAAATGCACTGTCATCTATAGTAAGGTTGTCCACTGTAAGGGTTGTAAACTTCCCATTATCACCAGTAAAACGCACCATACTGTCTTTTGTTTCTAGACGATTAATTGATGACTGGCTATTTAGATGCCAGATCGCATTATTCATGCTAACTGTAGCTTTGGGGGCTGTTATTGCGCCTCGATAGGCGGTATCAAAGCCATACAAAAGAGTCTCTGCCCATGCCTGATAAGCAGACGATATAGTCGGTGTTTCAGTTTCAGGCTGTCCCAGAGTAATGGTTGCTGCATCATCAGCATAAATATTTCCGGTGACAGATGCCATATTTCTGGCAATGAAATTTGCATTTCCACCACTCAGCCTGAATCCATCAGCAGCGTAGTGGAGACCCGGCGTTACAGTTTTACTATTCTGTTCAGGGATTCCCGTCATAGTCAGCTCACCGGAGATATCAATACCTTTTGTTGTGAACATGGAATTTTGTGCTATAACTTTTGCTCCTTTATCTATACTTATAGGAGTATTATTCAGAAAGGTTGCACCATTAAGTGTAACTACAGCTTGATCACCTATGGCTATTTGGCTGTTATGTGCAGTGATGCCACCTGTAAATTTAGTTTCTCCTATGGATAGATTAGTACTGATAGTTTGTTTGAAGTCAAAACCATTATTAGTAATATTTTTCCCTGCAAGATTATCAATGTAAGCATTTTTATCGCCGATTGTGATAGCTGATTTATTTGCTGATATATTTCCTTCAACATTGGCATTGCGTGATATTGAAAAGTCAGCATTGTTCAGGTGTAATGTATCAAATTTAAACACCCCGGTTTTCCAGTCTGGCTGATCAAATGAGGTCTGCTGATTATTACTTTTGTGATCAGAATTGAACTTTTTATTATATGAACTCTCTGTTTCTTTCAAAACGGTGACCCAGTCCGTTCCACAAAGAAATACCAGGGAGCAATGATTCGCTGTGCTTCTGAATATTGCATGCTCTGTTGCATGGCCTTGCATGGTAAGACTGGCATTACTGACTTCAACATCATTTTTTGTGTTGACACTACCATCCAGAATTAATTTTGCATTAGTTTTCTTATCCTGAGAATTAATATTGTGCGTTAGTTTTATATTGCCATTTATGTTCCCATGATATATGTAGGAGTCTTCGTTATTGATTGCCAGAACGGCTTCTTTCGTTGTATCTGAGTTAGTTATTGTTGTTCCATCGTCAGTGGCGGCAATTCTAGTAAAAGTCTGATTGTGTCCATTTAAATCTAGCGTGCCACCACGTTTAGTAAAAAATATCCCCGCATATTGATCATTGCCAAGGGAATTATCTTTATTTAGTATTACCTTACCATTTCCGCTTGCAAGGTATATATTGTTAAATGTTCCTTCTTCATTAAGAATAACATTTCCTTCACCTATCTTTATATTTGCCCCCTGTTTTTTTTGAACATTCAGAGTACCGGGGCCTATTTTGTGTAAAACATCATCACTGGAATACAATGCATTCCAGTTTACAATGCTTTCTTTTCCGATATCAATTCCTGCTCCTTTAAATGTAAATCCCTGACCGTTTATGTTATATTCATGGCCTTCGTCAAAGATAATACCACCGCTACCAAAATCCAAATTATCCTTAAACAGGACATTTCCCCCATTTGTGAACACAATATCTTTGTCTTTAGTTATTTTTTCTTGAGTACCAGTGGTATCTGCATTGTTTTGGTGTAATGTTATATCTGTGTTTTTTATGGTTACATTATTGCCATTCAGATTTATTTTATGACTATAGGTATCTTTTAACTCACTAACCAGTTTATCATTGTATTTTGTTATCCATGTCAGTTGGTCACCATTAACGCTGGCAATACCATGGGTTGTTCCGACTAATACCCATTTTTCTAGTTTGTTATCATATAAGTATGCTCCAGAGCCGCTGTCTCCGAATATTTCAAGATTACGAAATGTTTTATCATTTTTATAAATCATCATGCCGTATGAGTCCCATTGGGTGACCTCAAATAGACTAGCACTTAACAGATCATGGCTATATGCTGAATTTGTTGAGATTTTGGATTCACCATTAATAAATGATGTTCCTCCAGAGCCAGCACGAAAACCTATGATTTTTTTTGAACCGTCAGAAGTGACTATACCGTAGCGTTCTAATGCATCAGAATATGTTGTAGGGTTGGTCTCTGCCGGGGTGGCACCTACTGTTTCCACAACAAATTTATTTAACCTCTGAATCTCAAAATCATTGGAATTTCTTCTGTCAACAACCTTGTAAGAAGACTGAGCGTAAACCTGAGTTTCTGCGGCCTGAGGGTTCTTTTTGTTATGTGCAACAGTAACACTATAAGAACCTCCTATTGCGGTAGCTGCGCCACTCGCTGCTGCACCAGAAAAATCCGGAATTGAGAGATTATGGAAAGAGAATTTATCTCCGTTTTTTAAAGTGATTGTTACGTCTGTTGCTCCGGGCTGGAAAATACCTTTATTTTGTGCAAGATCAAGATAGTCTCTCGCCCATACATTTGATATATCAATATTTGCTGCATTTACTGTACCGGCAACAGCCAGAGACAACATTGTTGCTACAAGTTTTCGGTTTGTTTTACCAGAAACTCTTTTCGCTAATTCAGAAACAGCAATGAGTCCGCCAGTGGCAGCACTATATTTAAGGGAGTATATTTTATTCATATATTCTCTCAACTCATTTATTGAATGAACAAAGTATTAAGAATTAAAATTATTAGTAACGGTTGGTTACTAACAGCTTGCTAAAAGTAACAGTTCTATATTGTAAATATGTGACAATGTTCTCATTAATGATGAGAGATTATGTGAATCAATACTAATTGATCGTTAATTGATCGTTTTTTGTTTTTTTTTTGCCCAATGTGGGGAGGGGTAATGTTTAATATTTCGATATGATCGAATATCTGTTCGCATGGAACATCGTTCAGTGATTCACGACGAATTAGCGATCGACCACGATGCGATTTTGCAGTGTGCCGAAGAAGTTCTCCATCGCTGCGTTATTCAGACCGTTTCCTTTGTGCGGCATATTTTGTGCTACTCCATGGGGCTTTAACTTTGCCTATAGCCTGCCATTCGATATTACCAACCCTGATCCGTATGTAGCTACGGGGCATCCTCCGGGCCGGGCACTGACAATGCATCGTGCACCATCGTATTAACAATCTCCATTACCGGACTTTATGACAGGCGCAGGAGAAAATCTCCCGGTTAAACTGAACGGAGAACCAGCGACAGGTACCTCTTTTTACCCTGTAGCAAGTACTCTATAACATACTCCCCCATTTTTCGTTGGCCTTCATTGCAGCAAAGTTCCGGCTCAGGATATTGGGCGCAGATCATCCTCTCAGGAATTTCAGGATCTGCCAGACGGTGCTGAGACGACGCTTACTTGTAAGGTTAGTTTTCAGACGGACAATGAAATGAGGATATGCGATAAATTTCAGTCAAAGATCCATAAAACAGACATAATGTTATTCAGTGGTGAACAGTCCATTCCGGAGACGGAATATCTTGTTAAGGCTGTATATTATACTGGCTGTAAACAACATGGCCACCAAGGACCATGTTGTTTACAGCATACCCTTGTTGCAAAAGCATCCCCGTCAGAACAGCACAGAGTAGTTCAGACCAAAGGTTCGGCCCCTGCCTTTGTAGTCGTACAGTGACGCTGGGCCGTAACCCGGGCTGTAGTACAGTGGTGCACGCTGCCCCCAGACAGTGGTGTAGTCACGGTCGAAGAGGTTTTCAATGCTGAAGCTGAGTGTACCCACCGGAAGCTGATAACTGCCGAGCAGATCCACGGTGGTATAGCCATCGACCTTGTAGCCCTGCGCGTCGCTCACGTCAAAGGAGGTGGTGCTCTGCACGCGCAGACTCCACGGGTCCGGTGCCCAGCCAATGTAGGCTGTCGCTTTTGATGGGCTTGCTGTCTTCACATCGTATTTCTGCCAGGTACCGTTCACTTTCGACTCAGTTTTCAGCACGTTGAAGTTCACTCCGGTACTCCAGTCAGTATCAGGAATCAGGTAGTCCACCGCACCTTCCACGCCGTAAATACGGCGTTTGTCGTCCACCACGCTGATGGTCAGATCTTTATTCGCCACCACGCTCTTATCAGAAATCGAATAGTAGGCCGCGATTTGGGTGCGCAGATTATTGCCAGTAAAGCGCCAGCCCAGCTCATAAGAATCGACTTTCACGCCTTCCAGCTTGCTGTCGCTGACGTTCACACTCTTTGTTAGAGGAAGATGGCCGTTCACTGCAGCACCATAGATGCCGCGACCATAGTATTTACCCGGGTCCGGCAGCTCCACGCCCTGGGAGAAGTTGAGCCATGCCTGCTGGCGTTCGGTGATGTGCATCAGCAGACCGGCGTTGAACAGGAAGTTGTCGTAATCGACTGAGCCGCCAGGAATGGCGTCGGCGGATGTAGCCTTCCCGGCGGCAATCTGCCGTTGCTGCGCGTAGCCGATGAAATCATCAATCTTGTTTTCAGTGTACTGATAGCGTACGCCACCGTTGAGGGTAAAGAGATTATTGATGTCATAGCCTGATTGCAGGAAGGCCGCCAGGTTGGTGATGTCATACGACGGATAGCGCCCGGTGGTGTAAATCTTCTTGTTGTTCAGCCCTCCGGAAGCGCTTGCCTGAGCCAGGTCGAAGAACATCTGGTTGGAGGTAAAGCGCTCATGATCAGCATCCAGCCCCCAGGTGATTTGCCAGCCGTCCATCGGTTTGCTGTTCAGAGTCAGTTTCATGCCGTACTGGTCGGTGTCCTGCTGTGACGAAGAGAAAGCCGTCACCTGTTTGTTCGCATTTACCGTCGGGAACGGGTAGAATCGCAACGACTCATCGCGGTAGTAAACCTGACCGACCAGCTCCTGTCCCAGAAAAGCGCTGTCAGAGTACTGCAGGCTGATCAAATGCCGCTCAGTGCCGGGAATACGGTCGGAATTCAGCCCGTTACTGACGAATGGCGTGCTGGTCCCTCTGATGGCAGAGAAGCCTTTCCCGAGATTAAGCCCGTAATCGTCGTCGCCCTGGCTTTTATAGTACTGTGTGATCAACTGAAGCTGCCGGGATTCATCGATGTTCAGCGTACCAGTTCCCATGATGTCCAGCCGATCGGAGTACTGCAGGCCGGTCTGGGTGTTATCAAGCAAGGTGGCATCGCCGTTACCGTCAAACCAGCCGCCAAATTTCTGATATGCCACGGAAAGACGTCCGGAGATATGCTCATTTCCGCCGGAGACAGCTCCGGCAATGCGTTCATCGTGATCTTTACTGCTGCTAAAGCCACTTTTGGTGCCAGCCTCAAACTCCATCATGGTTTCCGGCTGGCCTTTTTTGGTCACGATGTTGATCAGGCCACCGGTACTGCCGCCGCCGTACAGGGACGTCGCACCGGAGATCACTTCAATATGGTCGATATTAAAAGGATCTATAGAGTCCAGTTGTCGGCTGTCGGTACGTGAAGAGTTGAGACGCACGCCGTCAACCAGCACGACCAGCGGGCGGCCACGCACATTCATACCGTAGTTGGTGCGGCTCCGGCTGCTGACGTCAAGGCCAGGGATCAGCTGAGCCAGTGCGTCTTTAAGCTCTTTGCCGCCCTGAATCTGCTGTTCCAGTTCGGCGTTTTCGATAACCCAGGTGGTTTGCGCCATCTCCGCTACGGTGCGATTGCTGCGGTTGGCAGACACCACGAACGTTTCATCATCGGTTTGTTGAGCGACTGCTGGCGCCATCATGGTAAGAAGCAGTGGGTTGAGAGCCCAAAGCGTATACTTTTTGCTTATCATCATTATTCCTCCATACGGGCGGAAAAAATCAGCCCAAAGATGCTGTGTAGCGAGTTAAAGAAGCAGCCTCCGGCTGCGTTTTCCCTAGGTGCCGCTGCGCCACTGAATCAGGGCGGGCGGCATACTGAGATCGAATAAATCACGTCCCATTACGCGATTAAGAATACGTGCAGATCTCCATGCCATCAGGCTGAGCTGGGGTTCGGCGATGCCATGGGTTTGCATACTGGCGTTGACCACGAAGATGTTGTTCTCTTTCGGGCCACTCCATTCCAGAGTGAAGTCATCACGCACTTTAAAGGTGTTCTTATCGTGCATGGTGATCAGGGGCATCAGTGAGGGAAGTATTTGTGGCAACGCAGAACGGTAACCTGTGGCGAAAATCACCACATCACTTTCCAGGCTCTCCCTGCCCTGATCCAGATGATGCTCCATCAGCAACTTCCAGCCAGGACCACTACTTTCCAGAGTTGTTACCGAGCGGCTGGGTAGCAGACGGATATTTCTTGGTTTTCTCAGAACTTCAAAACGGTGGTACAACTCACGATAAATGGTCAGTAAAGAATCGGCAGTGATGCCATCCGATGTCATTTTCTGCTCATCCAGTAACTGATGGCGAATATCTTCCTCCAGTCCGGAGAAGCCTGAAATATATTCAGGTGTAAAATACTCATCAGCAAAAGCAGCCTCATCCAGTGCGTTAAAATTATTACGCCGGGAGACCCAGTTTATTTCCGCCGCTTCTCCCCATTCCCCGCGTAATGCATTAAGGAACAGGTCTGCACCACTCTGTCCTCCACCAACCACGGTTATCCGTTTTCCACTAAGGTCCGGCCGACGAAGATTCATTTCACTGGCATGGAAACAGGATTGTGCTTCACACAGGGTGGTAAATAAGGTTGTTTTCCTGTACCAAGGCAGATATTGCGGGCAAAATATTCTCCCTGGCTGGTTTGCACCAGAAACAATCGACGTTTTTTATCGAAATCAATGTTTTCAACGGTATGACTGAAATACAGGTTATTCATATCTTCAGCAGCCCAGCGGAGGTAGTCAGAAAACTCTTCACGGGATACTGTACGTAGTCTGCTTGTAAGGAAGCGATAGAACTTTTTGTGCTTCACCAGATAGTTAACAAAACTGTAGGGATTTGTAGGTGCAACAGCACTGACCAGATCTTTCAGAAAGACGGTCTGCATATGACAATCCGGTACCAGCATACCCGGATGCCAGGAAAAATGAGGATGTTCATCAAAGAAGAGACAGTCCAGTTCTTCGATCTGATGTGACAACGCAGCAATGCTGAGATTAAATGGCCCTGTCCCTACACCAATAAAATCGACACTTTTTTTCATGATTCATATTCCTGAGTTACCAGCCACAGCGGATTTTGCAGATCCTCAAGGTAATTCGGCAGCATGCGGCTGCCGCCATCCAGATCAGGCCAGGTCAGTTTTACCGGGTTCAGCACCACGCGAATGATTTGTGGCCTGAAAAGTGAGAAAAGCGCAAAACGCTCTGACATTTGTGGATGTTTTTTCATGTAATCACTCAACACTGCTGCCAGCAGTTGATAAAATCGCCTTTCAGGTACGCCAAGACGAACCATCAGTGGCGAAATAAAACGCAGTACTGTCACGAAGTGACCCGTCTGCAAATCATGGATTAAGTAGTCCGCACTCAGGCGGGATGTAACATCACGAACCTCCTGAGGCAAAGAGTCCATTTCGGGGAACTCTTCTTTCACCAGTCGCATATCGCCCTGGAAGTCTTTCAGCAGAACACGCTGTGGAACCCCCTCTTTCATGGCGAGAGTTATATTTTGTCCATGTGCAATAAGCGCGACACCGTAGCGGCAAAGCAGGTGATACAGAGGAACCACGACCACCCGGAACAGTTGCGTAAGCCAGGTTTCAGCGTCCAGCCCGGAGCGGTCTATATATGCGCCTGCCAGCGGCTGATTGTTTTCGTCGCACTCCATCAGTGTTGCCATCAGAACCGGACTTTCATCCGGTTTCAGCCAGCGGCACGGATTCTCCCGCCAGATAACACCAAGCATTTCCTGGTAGCGATAGGGAGCCCGGGCAAGCGCGGCATAGCCTTCATGGGAGACATAGCCTGCAGCCGGTTCACCAAGTATCACTGCGCCGCTTTGCACTAGGGTGGCGTCGGTCGCAAAAACCTGTTGTAGCCAGCGTGAAGCCAGTGGTCCGGCAGCGATGTATCTGCCAGGGATCCCCCGGTAGCATGAGGTGTTGTAGATGGTCAGCGGCAGCTTGATATCCAGCCCGCCCCGGCGACTGGCGTTGGTCAGGGTACGCAGCGACTGCTGGGCGAGCCACTGGTCGCCAAACTCGCCGAGAGACACCATCCTGCCTTCGGCAAAATCAGCGATGAAGTCGGTAGCGATTTTTTGCTGCCACTGCCACGGATGTACCGGCAGCGGCAGCCAGTTGTGATCCAGCCCGTTTTCCTGCCAGACCTGACTGAAGCGTGTAAACTCCTGCGGATCCATTGCGGCAGTCAACAACTGCTGAATATCCAGATCGTTATCGCAGCGCCAGATCATATGTTCACGTTTTACCGCCAGCCAGTGCAGTCTGAAGGTGTTGGTATACTCTGGCGCATATCGTTCCAGCGCCTCTTTGCCCCAGCCACGGCGACCTTTATTAAAAACGAATTTAGGATGACCGCTCAGCAGGCATTGCAGACGATCGGCATCAAGATTAATCAGGTCACTGGCACTCAGTCCGCGACGGGCCTTCAGCAGTTGCAGGTCGCCCAGTAGCGTGGCATACAAATCCTGCATATGCTCTGCAACAGTGGCATCACTCATTGACAGCACCGGCTTTAGCTGCATCAGCAGCGTCTGCGCCAGTACTGGTTCGTCCGTGCAGCGCAACGTTTGGGCATCAATCCACAGCCAGCCCCAGATACCACGTTCAGCGATGAAGCGCCATTGTGCTCCCGGCAGGTTAATGCAGTAGTGGTCATCGCCCTGAGATTCCGCGTGGAAAACCTGCTCATACTCCATCTCAGACAACATTTTTGCCACCAGCCGACGGTTAACAAAATCCCAGTCCTTGTGATTCATTACAGACCGACCTCCGTGAAGAAGTGATGACGATCCGCCATCACCATGCGCGAGCGCTTATGTGGGAAGTCGAACTCTTTAATTGTCCGGTATCCCGCAGGCTCAAGATGGCGGAACAGGCGCTGGTTATCGGTGCGTGGCTCCAGTACTGTGCGCTGCGTACGGGGCTCATCCAGCAGCAGGTAATGTGTCAGCCCGCGCAGCCAGCTTTGCACATAGTGGGCCCCGCGCCATTGCTGTTCACCAACCAGCAGATGCAGGCCACGGTCAAAGGGCTGCCACGAATAGTGACGACCAATGCGGTCTTCCGCCGCCCAGTAGATTTCGAAATAGCTGAATGGCCGATCGTCGAAGCACCCAATCAGCGGGAATGCATGTTTACCGGTGAGCTGGCGCTCCAGATAGGCGGTCTGTACCTCCAGTGAGCCACTTTGCTCCCAGAAATACTCAACGCGCGGATCATTCATCCAGCGGGTGAAACGTTCTGCATCAGAAACGGGATCGGCAATGCGGAAACTCAGCATCCTGCGAATACGTGGATCGTAACGGCGGTAAACCTCACCCTGTGGACGGGGTGGGCGCTGCGGGAAATAAATCTCACGCTCTGCATCAAAAACCATTTCACCGGAGGCCCGGTTTGCCGGTGAACTCAACCATAACGGTAACTGCCAGAAGGCAGTACGATGGATAATGTCGCTTTTTACCTGCCCAAAAAGCGTCAGCGCCTGTGGCTCCTCACGCCATTCGGCCCAGGGGAGAGCCACTGCTGACAGTTGTGGTGCGGCGATAAATATCTGATCCAGCGCATCGCACAGCCACCCTGTCGGCAGCTCCCCGGGACAGTGCAACACCGCGCTATTGTCCAGTCCCCAGCCAAGATTCAGGGGCTTGTCGAGTTTTTCACAGCGCAGTCCATATCTGCTGTGAATAATGTTTGCCTCAGACATTCAGACCTCCTGAGCCTGCAGCGGGTTAGCGAAATCGAAATAGATCACCGAAGGGTCAACAATGGTGTTCTCGTTATGATCGTTCAGATAACAGAAAAAGTTACCTTTTACGTTCCAGTACGGACTTTCCAGCACGTAGTTGAGACAGGTTTTATGAGTCACCTGATCACGCACTTCAGCCAGCGATGCTCGTACACGAGCCATCAGATTCGATTCGCTGTCCAGCCCGGCAGCCCCCAGCGCAGCGGTCACAGCAAAAGTGGAGTTAACCAGCAGGTAATAAGGGAAATAGCGCAGCAACTGCTCATGGGTGAAAATATTTTCCGCCTGCGCCTCGCCAATAGAATCGAGCCAGTCTGTCGCGTGAGGCATAAAAGCGCTGCCCTGACAGTCACGGTAAATAAATCCGACCGGCAGATCCCCAAGCATCTGGACAAGAATATTTTG
>ERZ812616.3276-NODE-3276-length-11628-cov-2.778882_pt1 | contig 11628 bp, 10 predicted proteins | sample MGYA00376249_ERZ812616 | MGnify/ENA primary metagenome ERZ812616 (study PRJEB26924, sample SAMEA4378265) | human gut metagenome | biome: human gut; feature: human-associated habitat; material: faeces | place: China | collected 2013 ... | reverse complement strand
CTGCGTTTGCACTGGTAAAAGATTATGATAATGTGTGGGACGCGCAGCTGGATGTATGGCATGAGCGCCTTATGAAAAAGAGTGAAAAAGAGATTTTTGTGGCAGCTCAACTCAGCCACACTCCGATGGATGTATTTTATTTAAAAGACAGTACGGAAGTGGAAGAACTGAAGAAATATCCGGTTCTGATCTATCCGCATCCACTGATCCTGACCAAGAAACGTGCGAAAGTGCTGAATGAGTATGTAAAGGCCGGTGGAAAACTCATCATCGGTGCCCGGACGGGACAGAAAGACAAACATGGTCACTGTGTTATGGAACCGATGCCGGGATTACTGACCAATGTCAGCCATACGGATGTAAAAGAATTTACATTTGTGGGACCGGCAGATGATCCGGTATCCATGGACTGGAATGGTAAAGAGATTGAGACCGGTGTTTTCAATGATATTCTGGCTGCGGCAGGTGATGATGTGGAAGTGCTTGCAAAATACACATCCAATTATTACGCAGGTCGTCCGGCGCTGATCCGCACCAACACACAGCAGGGCTATACATTACACTTTGGCGGAACATTTACCCGTCAGAATGTGACAGAATTTCTGACGTACACTGGTGTGATCGATCCGTGGAAAGAGCTGATCGAGCTGCCGGCTGACTGTGAGATTGCTGTACGTGAGAAAAATGATGCGAAGTATATTTTTGTACTGAATTACAGTAGCGAAAAACAGAATATCACATTAAAAACACGGATGACAGATCTGTATACAACCGCAGAGAGCGAAGGCGAGGTTGCACTGGAACCGTACGAGACAAAGGTATATCAGATTTAAGAAGCATAACTATTAGAAAACAAATGAGAAGCGTATGGAGTAATATTATAGTATGAATTTATATTTTGCACCGCTGGAGGGGATCGGCGGATATATTTACCGAAATGCACAGGCAGATTATTTTGAAAAAGCAGATAAATATTATTCGCCGTTTCTGGCACCGAACCAAAATCGGAGCATCAGCCCGAAGGAATATAAGGACATTGCGCCGGAGCATAATGAAGACATTACGCTGGTTCCTCAGATCATGGCAAACAATGCGGAGATCTTTTTGAAAGCGGCGCAGGAACTGGAACAGCTGGGATATAAGGAAATAAATCTGAATTTGGGCTGCCCGTCCCGCACAGTGGTGACAAAATACCGGGGCGCAGGATTTTTGGCAAAACCGGATGCACTGGAACAGTTTCTGGAGGAAGTGTACAGTAAGCTCAATATCCGATTGTCTCTAAAAACCCGTTTGGGTATGGAAGATGAGGAAGAATTTGAACATCTGCTGGATATATACAATAAATTTCCGGTGTCAGAACTGATCATTCATCCGAGAGTACAGACGGATTACTACAAAAACACACCGCGGATGGAAAGTTTTCTGAATGCGCTGGAAAAATCAAAAAATCCGGTTGTGTACAATGGAGATATTTTCAATAAAGAGAAATATCAGCAGGTAATGAAACAGATGGATGTTTCTGGCGTAATGCTTGGACGAGGTGTGCTGGCAAATCCAGCATTGTTTGGCGAAATCCGGGGAACTGAGAAACTTTCCAAAGAACGCCTCTGGGAGTTTCACGAACGTTTGCTTGCAGACTATACGCAGGAGATGTCTGGGGAACGGAACGTACTTTTTAAAATGAAGGAACTGTGGTTTTATCTGGAGTGGTCTTTTACAAATACGGAAAAGTACGAGAAAAAGATCCGGAAGGCGCAGCATCTGTCTGATTACAGATTAGTTGTAAAACAATTATTTTTCGAGCAGGAGTTGCGCTAGCTGGCATTTCTGGCTATAATATGAGAAGCAACCCGTAGTAGTTTGGACTAATCCCCTATTATTATCGTGGGAAAAGCCCGTGAGATGAATAAGTAAAAAATTATATGGAGTGTATCGCAATGAAAATTACAGAGGACATTATTTATGTAGGCGTAAATGATCACGAAGTGGATCTGTTTGAAGGACAGTATATCGTTCCGAACGGAATGGCATACAATTCTTATGTGATCCGTGATGAGAAAATCACCGTTATGGATACCGTAGATGGCAATTTCGGTGAGGAATGGCTGGCAAATATCGAGAACGTGCTGGATGGCGCAACACCGGATTATCTGATTGTTCAGCATATGGAGCCGGATCACGCAGCAAATATCGAAGTATTTGCAGAAAAATATCCGAATGCGCAGATCGTTGGAAATGCAAAGACATTTACCATGATGAAAAACTTCTTCCGTGGACTGAACCTTGACGGAAAAACAGTAGAAGTAAAAAATGGTGAGACCTTAAGCCTTGGAAAACATGAGCTGACATTTGTATTTGCACCGATGGTTCACTGGCCGGAAGTTATGGTTACATATGACAGCACGGACAAAGTTCTGTTTTCCGCAGACGGATTTGGTAAATTTGGTGCACTTGATGTAGAAGAGGACTGGGACTGCGAAGCACGCCGTTACTATATTGGAATTGTTGGAAAATACGGTCCGCAGGTTCAGAAACTTCTCAAAGCTGCTTCTACACTGGATATTCAGACAATCTGTCCGCTGCATGGACCGATCCTGACAGAAAATCTTGGCCATTACATTGAAAAGTATGATATCTGGTCTTCCTATAAAGTAGAAGATGAAGGTGTTGTAATCGCTTATTCATCTGTATATGGAAATACGAAGAAAGCAGTTGAAGTTCTGGCACAGAAGCTGGAAGAAAAAGGCTGCCCGAAAGTCTCTGTATTTGACCTTGCAAGAGATGATATGGCTGAAGCAGTTGAAGAAGCTTTCCGTTATGGCAAGCTGGTTCTTGCAACCATTACATACAATGCAGATATTTTCCCGTTCATGAAAACATACATCGATCATCTGACAGAAAGAAACTATCAGAACCGTACAATTGGTCTGATCGAGAACGGAAGCTGGGCTCCGAATGCAGCCAAGGTTATGAAAGCAGAATTCGAAAAGAGCAAAAATATCACATGGCTTGATACAACCGTTAAGATCATGTCTTCACTGAGTGAGGAGAATATGGAACAGCTGGATCAGATGGCTGAAGAACTGTGCAAATAATAAAATAAAAAAGTTGCTCCCTGCAGAATACGAGATCCGGAGAAAACAGGCGGAAATTGTATTTCTGCAGGGATTTTTTTATGAATCCTATTGACAAAAATTCTCATTTATCATAGGGTTAGTTTATGCGTACTAAATGAGAAAAAGTATCAATAACAGGGAAAGGTAAGAGGAAAGCAGATATGACATCATTACGTGAATTACCGATCGGAAAAACTGCGACAATACGCTCTGTCGGAGGAGAGGGCGCGCTGAGACAACATTTCCTGGATATGGGGCTGATTCCAAAAGGAGAAGTTACCATGGTGAAATATGCACCAATGGGAGATCCTATGGAATTACGTATTCATAGCTATGAACTGACGTTGCGTCTGGCAGATGCAGAAAAAATAGAGATAGAGAATATTCGTGATGCAGTCGAACCATCAGAAGGGAAGGCAGCACACAAAAAAGATATTTCTAAAGCAATCCCACATCCTGGTCTTGGTGAGGGTGGTAAATATCATATTAAAGAAAACGAACATCCGCTTCCGGACAGTGAAATACTGACCTTTGCACTTGCCGGAAACCAGAACTGTGGAAAAACAACACTGTTTAATCAGCTGACAGGTTCCAGTCAGCATGTTGGAAACTTTCCGGGAGTTACAGTAGACAGAAAAGATGGAAATATCCGAGGAAGGAGTAACACTCTGGTGACTGATCTTCCCGGAATTTATTCCATGTCACCGTATTCCAGTGAAGAGATCGTGACCAGAAATTTCGTGCTGGACGAACACCCAAAGGGAATCATCAATATTGTAGATGCAACCAATATAGAGCGAAATCTTTATCTGACCATGCAGCTGATGGAACTGGATATCCCGATGGTTCTGGCACTGAATATGATGGATGAAGTCCGGGAAAACGGAGGTTCCGTCCTGGTGAACCAGATGGAAGAGATGCTGGGAATCCCGGTCATTCCGATTTCAGCAGCCAAGAATGAGGGAATTGATGAGTTGGTTCAGCATGCACTTCATGTGGCAAAATATCAGGAAAAGCCGCAGATCATCGATTTTTGCGATGCTAATGAAGATGGCGGAGCAGTACATAGATGCCTCCATGCGATCATGCATCTGATCGAAGACCATGCCAAAGCAGCAAGAATCCCGGTTCGCTTTGCAGCAGCAAAACTTGCGGAAGGTGATCAGCTGATCATGGACAGTCTGAATCTGGATCAGAACGAGAAAGAAATGCTGGAGCATATTGTTAAACAGATGGAAACTGAACGTGGTCTGGACAGAGCAGCGGCAATCGCACATATGCGTTTTGATTTTATTGAAAAAGTCTGTGATGAAACGGTTGTGAAACCAAAAGAAAGTAAAGAACATCTTCGCAGTATGAAAATCGATAAGATCCTCACGGGAAAATACACGGCTATTCCATGTTTTATCGGTATTATGGGTCTGGTGTTTTTCCTGACATTCAGTGTGATCGGTGCGTTTCTCCAGAATATTCTGGACATGGGAATCACAGCACTCGGAAATATCGTTGATCATTGGATGATGGCTGCTGGTGTGAATGATGTACTGCATTCACTGGTTATGGATGGGGTATTTAATGGAGTAGGAAGTGTATTGAGTTTCCTTCCGGTAATCGTAACCCTGTTTTTCTTTCTCTCCTTGTTGGAGGACAGTGGATACATGGCACGAGTTGCCTTTGTTATGGACAAGCTGCTTCGAAAGATCGGACTTTCCGGAAGAAGCATCGTGCCGATGCTGGTCGGATTTGGATGTACGGTACCAGGGGTTATGGCGAGCCGTACGCTTCCATCTGAACGAGACCGTAAGATGACGATCTTACTGACACCATTTATGAGCTGTTCGGCAAAACTTCCGATTTATGCATTTTTTACGGCAGCATTTTTTCCGGATCACGGTGCGATCGTGATGATCGCATTGTACTTCGGTGGCATCATCATGGGAATTCTGATGGCGCTGCTGATGCGAAAAACATTGTTCAGTGGTGAGGCAGTGCCTTTTGTTATGGAATTACCGAACTACCGTATGCCGGGTGCGAAGAATGTAGGACATCTTCTCTGGGATAAAGCAAAAGATTTCCTGCAGAGAGCGTTTACCGTTATTTTCATGGCGACACTGGTGATCTGGTTCCTGCAGACATTCAATACACATCTGAGCATTGTAACAGATTCCAAAGACAGTATTCTGGCAATGGTGGCAAGTGTGATTGCTCCGATCTTCAAACCAATGGGATATGGAGACTGGAGGATTTCCACAGCTCTGATCACTGGATTTATGGCAAAAGAGAGCGTGGTATCAACACTTTCTATCCTGTTTGGAAATACAGCGGCTTTGCTTGGAAGTATTACATCACTTTCCGCAGCGAGTCTTCTGGCTTTTTGTCTGCTGTATACACCTTGTGTGGCAGCTATTGCTTCAATCAAACGTGAACTTGGTGGCAAATGGGCAATTTTTGTTGTGCTTGCCCAGTGCGTGATCGCATGGCTGGTTTCTTTTGCGGTTTATCTGGTGGGAGGATTGTTCTTCTGACGACTGACATTCAGCGCCAGCCCCATTTCCCCGAGCAGAAATACAATGGAAGTACCTCCGTAACTGATGAAGGGGAGAGTAATTCCGGTGTTGGGAATGGTATTGGTAACGACGGCAATATTCAGAATAACCTGAATCGCCAGATGCCCCATGATTCCGGCAGCGATCATGGCACCGGAAAGTTCCTGACAGTTCATGGAGATGACACAGAGTCTCCAGAGCAGCAGGGCAAAAATAAGAATCAGGATGATGGCACCTGTCAATCCCATTTCTTCGCATATAATTGAAAAGATCATATCATTCTGGGCTTCGGGAACGAAGCCCAGTTTTTGTATGCTGTTGCCAATGCCTCTGCCAAAAAGGCCGCCGCTTCCGATAGCGTAAAGTCCCTGGATCGTCTGAAATCCTTTTTCATATTTTTCCGGTTCGCGCCAGATTGCGAGACGTTCCAGACGATAGCTTTCCGCAGCAAGAAAGATCGCGATAAAACCGATTCCGGCTCCACCAAGTGCTGCAAACTGTATATAGCGAGGGCTGGCAGCGAAGATCAGGATAACTCCGATTCCCAGGATGATGATGGCAGTACTCAGGTTGTTAGAGCCAACAAGGCCTACGATTGGAAGCAGTGTGAGCATAGTGCGACACATAAACCAGAACCCGTCTGTTCGTTTATGGGATCTTTCAATCTGCCAGAAAAAGCACAACGGAAACTTTGGCAAACTCAGAAGGCTGGAAAGAAAGTGGACCGAGATTCAGCCAGCGCTTTGAACCGTTGATCTCCTGTCCGAAAAGCAGAACGGCGGTGGACAAGAGCATGGAAAGCAGGTAGGCGGCCGGTGCAAGACGGACGAAAAAGTGATAGTCAATGGAAGAAACCAGATACATGGTACCAAGGCCGAGAGCTGTGGCAAAAAGTTGTTTCTTAAAATAATAGGCAGAGTCGTGAAAACGTACTCTGCCATTATATTCACTGGCACTAAAAAGAATGAGCAGTCCCAAAACAGCCAGAATAAGAGCAAGAGTCAGCATGATCGAATCTGCTTGATGTGTAGAATGGGGTTGTTTGTCCTGTGACATGGCAGACTCCGAGAGGCTTTTATTTAAAGGTATAGATATAATTCAAAAAATATGCATGAGGGATTGTACAAAAAGAGCTGTGTGTTATAATTTACAATATACTAATGGAAGACGAGGAGTATTTATGTCCTATATAGAAAATCTGGAAAAGCAGTTGTTTGAGATGCAGGATCTGAAATATCGGGATTTCCACAGTAAATTATTGCCGGGTATTGACAGGGAAACCATTATAGGAATCCGTACACCGATGCTCCGCAAGTTTACAAAAGAATTTGCAGAGACACTGGAAGCAGAACTTTTTCTGAAGGATCTGCCACACCGATATTATGAAGAGAATAATATGCATATGATGATCATAAGCTGGATCAAAGACTATGAGGTGTGCCTGAAAGAAGTGAAAAAACTGCTTCCATATGTAAATAACTGGGCAACCTGTGACCTTCCGGCACCAAAGTGTTTTGCGAAGCATAAAGAAGAGCTGCTTCCGGAAATCAGAAACTGGATCTCATCTGGAGAAACTTATACGATTCGTTATGGAATCGGTATGCTGATGAATCTTTATCTGGAGGAAGATTTCAGACCGGAATATCTGAAGCTGGCAGCAGATATACGGTCTGAAGAATATTATGTAAACATGATGATCGCCTGGTATCTTGCTACGGCCCTTGCAAAGCAATGGGAGGCGACCATTCCGTATATCGAGGAACGACGTCTGCCGGAATGGGTACACCGTAAGACCATTCAGAAGGCGGTGGAGAGCTACCGGATCACACCAGAGCAGAAGGCATATTTAAAGAGTTTCAGATAGAAGGAATAAGTGAAATCAATCCTCATCTACCCAGACTGGCAGAGGAAGATTATTTTCCAGCGCATGTTTGATTTCAGAGTAGTATTCTACTTTGTGATGGACATGTGCTGAATCTTTTTGAAGCTGGATCAGCTTTTCATTTACAATTTGTTCCTGATCTTTTAGAAGAGAGATAATTTTATCAATGTGAGCTGCTTCATCTGCCTCATATATAAAAAATTTTCGAAGCTGTGGGATAGTCATTCCTGTGCGTTTGAAACAGTTGATACATTTAAGACGTTCAACATGTTCATCATTGTATATACGTTGTCCGGAAGAGGATTTGGGTACTTCTGGAAGGAGCTCTTCACTTTCGTAATAACGAAGTGTAGATGATGGTAACTCAAACATTTCGGATATTTCTCTGATCGTATAGTTTTTCATTAGATGCGATACCTCCTGTAAAAAATTAAATGCCGAATCACAAATTTACTTTTATATAAAATTCTTGACTTCAAGTATACTTGAAGTGCTAATCTTTGTAAAGAGAAGTAAATATATTCGTATTGGGAGGAAAAGAATATGTACACTGCGTCTAAAGAAAGATACACAACCATGGAATACGATCATTGTGGAAACAGTGGTCTGATGCTGCCAAAGGTGTCACTGGGATTATGGCATAACTTTGGAGACACCGCAAATTTTGAAAATATGAGAAAGCTTTGTTTTACGGCTTTTGATAGTGGAATCACACAGTTTGACCTGGCAAATAATTATGGTCCGGAACCAGGAAGTGCAGAAAAGAACTTTGGCCGCATTCTGAAAGAAGACCTGGGCGTTTATCGTGATGAGCTGATCATTACAACAAAAGCCGGATATGAGATGTGGGATGGCCCTTATGGGAACTGGGGAAGCCGCAAGTATCTTCTTGCCAGCCTGGATCAGAGTCTGAAACGTATGGGCCTTGATTATGTAGATATTTTTTATCATCACAGAATGGATCCGGATACACCGCTTGAAGAGACCATGGGTGCACTGGCAAGTGCAGTACAGAGCGGCAAGGCAATTTATGTCGGACTTTCCAATTATGATGGAGAGACATTAAAGAAGGCTACTGCAATTCTGAAGGATCTGCATTGTCCGTTTGTCATCAATCAGAACCGTTATTCTATTTTTGATCGAACAGTAGAGAAGAATGGTCTGAAAAAGGCAACTGCTGAGCTGCAAAAGGGTCTGATCACATTCAGCCCGCTTGCACAGGGACAGCTGACTGACCGTTACCTGCATGGAATCCCGGAAGACAGCCGTATCCGTACCGACGGCAGATTCCTTAAAGAAAGTACTTTGGATGAACACAGACTAGATCAGATCCGTAAGCTGAATGAGCTGGCAGCACAGCGAGGAGAAAAGCTTGCAGATATGGCACTTGCATGGCTTCTGCAGCAGAAAGAAGTGACCAGTGTTCTGATCGGCGCATCCAAAACACAGCAGATTCTGGATAATATAAAAGCAATTTCCAGTGCACCGCTCACTGAGGAAGAACTGAAACTGATTGATGAGATCTCATTAAATTGAGGAGCCATCTCCGGAAGAAAAAGCAAAGATGGACAAAGAATACAATATCTGGAAGATTGCCACAATTGTTGCGACGATCATTGCACTTGGAATTTATATTATTCCGGTGCTCTTCTAAGAGATAAATAAGTAAGACATACCACATAAATCCCCCGCATACACTGTAAAAACGGTGTCTTCGGGGGATTTTTCTTTGAAGGATTATATCGAAGAACGTGCAGTGGAGATTGCACATTACATAATAGAAACAAAAGCGACAGTACGACAGACGGCGAAAAAATTTGGGATCAGTAAGAGTACGGTACATAAAGATGTGACAGACCGGCTGATCCAGATCAATCCGGCACTGGCGGGAGAGGCGCGTAAGATTCTGGATGTGAATAAAGAAGAACGTCACATCCGTGGCGGACTTGCTACCCGGGAGAAATATCTGCATATGCATCATTGAAAACAGCAAAATGGGAGATGCTCAGGAACAGTTAAGAATATACGCATAAAAGTATAAAAAAGAAGCAGCTGGATCACAGCTGCTTCAGTATGTCTAACAATCGTGTATTATCTTCAGGCATCATGATGCAGAACCGGACAAATTCTCCGTCCAGGCACTGGAAAGAAGAACAGTCACGAATCATCAGCCCTTTTTTGATGCAGGCTTCAAATACATCTGCGGAAGTCAGGCCTTCTTTCTGGATTTTCAGAAGGATAAAGTTTGCATATGCCGGATAGACCTTGAAGATTGAAAGTTTTTTTAATTCGGTTTCCATCCGGTCACGTTCACCGAGGATCAGCTCACGTGTCCTGCGGAAATAGTCATGGTCAAGGAGCATTTTTTTTCCGGCAAATGCACCAAGACTATTCAGAGACCATGGCGTTTGCTTTTCTCTCATTCGGGCGAGAAATTCTCTGTTTCCTGTAATGCCATAGCCGAGACGCATACCCGGAGCCGCATAAAATTTAGATACACCACGCAGAACCATCAGATTTGTAAATTCTCTGGTCAGAGGAACCGCTGTTACTGCATTGATGTCCGGTGCAAATTCCACGTATGTTTCGTCAATCATGACAAAAATATTTTTTCCAGAACAGAACGCAATCAGCTTTCTCAAATCTTCCTGCATGATCGCAGAAGAAGTCGGATTATTCGGATTACAGATGATCAGGAAATCATAGCCTTTTTCCAGTGTTTTACACAGATCATCCACGTCCAGAGTGAAATTTCGTCCTTCCTGTAGATGATAATATTCCTGTGTGCTTCCGGAGAAAGAAAGTTCTCTTGAATATTCGGAATAAGTCGGTCCGAGGATCAGAGTATGCTTTGGTGCACGCTCTTGGATAAGCAGGGAGATCAACTCGCTGGAGCCATTTCCCGGAAGAATAAATTCTGCCGGAATCTGACAGTATGCAGCAATCGTATTTCGGAGGCTGACATAATCTCTGTCCGGATAAGAAGAAAACAGATCTATATTTTCTGCAATTTCTTTTTTGACAGAAGCAGAAAGACCAAGTGGATTGACGTTTGCTCCGAATTTAACGATATCTTCTTTATTCAAATGATAGTAAGCGCAAATTTTTTCTATATCACTTCCGTGAAAAACCATTTTTGTATTCATAAGGTTACACTCCTCATTTTTTCGCTATTTACTATAATAAAGCATGGAAGCGATTTTTACAATAGACAACCGACAGGGATGTGTTATACTAAAGAACATGAGTATTTAAAGCAAAGTCGTCGTTAAGACGACTTCGATGTTTAACAGAAATATATGATAAGGACAGGAGAAACAGATATGAAACTGCAGATGGTACAGAATGCGTTAAAACAGAAAAATATCAAATATGAATATACAGAAGAAGATGACTGTGGAAGTCTTGATTTCATGTTCCGTGGACTTCGTTTTCATGTGTGGGAATATCATGATGAAGTCTGGGGTGCAGAAACCAATATTTATGAAGCGGGCAGAAGCCAGGATATCGAGGGCGATTACGAAAAAGAAATTGCTGCAGAGATTCTGTCATGGCCGGATATGATTAATAATTAAACAGGAGACAAATAATATGAAACTGATGAACATTGCCGATGAAGGCGCACAGTATAAATGGCAGCTGTATGACTTATACGATAAGGCGTTTCCAGAGCAGGAAAAAAAGCCACTCCAGGTTATGGAACAGCTGGTTGCTGATGGAAAGATGGAAATGCTTGTGTTGGTCGATGAGGATGAATTTGCAGGTCTGGCGATCAATCTGATCGATGAAGAGCAGAATCGGGCGCTTCTGGACTATTATGCAATCGCACCTGAGAAACGAAATGGTGGTTATGGAAGCAAAGGGCTGGAAGTGCTTCTGGAACGCTTTAAAAATTATAAATATATTTTTGAAATTGAAACACAGAATGAAAAAGCGGAGAATGCAGAAGAACGTAAGAGAAGAAAAGCATTTTATCTGCGAAATGGTCTTAAAGAGACTGGTCTGTTTGTAAATGTTTATGATACAGATTTTGAACTTCTCACGCCGGACGGAGAGTTGACTTTCTGGGAATATGTGGATTTTC
>ERZ812616.3270-NODE-3270-length-11662-cov-3.079176_pt1 | contig 11662 bp, 13 predicted proteins | sample MGYA00376249_ERZ812616 | MGnify/ENA primary metagenome ERZ812616 (study PRJEB26924, sample SAMEA4378265) | human gut metagenome | biome: human gut; feature: human-associated habitat; material: faeces | place: China | collected 2013 ... | reverse complement strand
GGCGTGCCGTCCGTGTTGACAAGGCAGAAATTATCGTTGTTTCCGGCATAGGCGGAACGGGTCCACGCATTGACAGCCGCCGGAGTGTCGCCCTGCCGCACGGCACTTGTTCAGAAATACACCCGGTTATGACCTATTATCGTTTCTTGTCGCTCTCCATGATGTTCCGCAGCAGGGTTTCCTCCTGGTCGATCAGCTCTCCCAGCTCTTGGGCCATGCGGTCCAGCCGCTCCGCGGCCTCCTTGGGCGGCACGCTCTTGCCCTTGCTGTCTGTAAAAGCGCCCTGCGGGTTGCAGTACAGGATTTCATAACAGTGGGTCAGGCGCACATCCAGGGCAGACAGGGCGGCCAGGGCCTCCAGGTGGTGCGCTTTCCGCAGCTCCTTCCTTTGCCCGTCGGACGGAAAGATTTTGTTTGCCTGCTCAGCGTGGTCCATGGCCTGGCCGGCCAGGCGGGCGGTGTCTGCCGCGATCAGCCGGGAATATCGGGCGGACAGCCGCGAAAGAAAATCTACGGTTTTCACATAGATCTGGTTGGCGGTGTTCACATATTCCGCCTTGCTGGTGGTGCGCTTCTCTTTTAAGACTGACATGGGAAACATCCTTTCGTCCGCCCCGCAGGGCAGGGGGTTCCTCAAAGGGGGACTAGTCCCCCTTTGAAGCCGCGCCGGGCGTCAGCCCGGTTTTGGCGTTTTCGCAAAAACGCCCGCGGCTTTATCCCGCCCGCTTCCGCGGGACGGGATTGAGGCCGGATATGCTGCGGCGATTAGACGGCAAAGCCGGGGGCCAGCGCCCTTGAAAAGTCCGCGTCGTAGTAGCCGGGCGTGCCGTCCGTGTTGACAAGGCAGAAATTACCGTTGCCGCCGGCATAGGCGGAACGGGTCCACGCATAGACAGCCGATTCCGGGTTTTCAAATCGGTTGTGTACCTTGCTGTTCCCCGCCTTGTAATAGTCATACTGCTTTTGATAGTTTTTCTCCGCGCTGTTGGCGTAGGTCCGGCTGCCGTGGTATTCAAACTCTGCCAGCAGAAAGAGATAATCTGTGGTGCCCGTCACATAACTGACATGGTCGGCCCCTCCACCAGTATTGTCAGTAAACTTTCTGACATCCTTCATCACCGCCCGCAGGTCGGCTGAGATGGCCGCCAGCAGGGAGTTGGACGGCGGGCTGGACGGCGTGCCGCTGTTGCCCAGCAGAGTTTTCCGCATGTAGCTGTCATTCCATCCGCCGGCATTTGTGCGATATGTGTTCATGGAGAAATACCCGGATCCGCTCACGCTGCTCCCGTAACGTCCGTCACACAGTCCAATCAGTTTGTTCGAGATCTTTCCAATCTGGAAATGAATTTTATTGTTTCCTTCAATAATGCTGTTGTGGTTGAATCCAATGATAAAGGCTGCAATGGTTATGTTCTTATAAACGGATTCCCCCACGTTCCCGTTGATAACAATATTCCTTGTATCGCCCACATCCCAGTAATTATCTCCCTTCCCAGCGTCCGAAACCGCCTTGATTGTGGCCCAGCTGTTGGAGTCCAGCGTGGTGTTGACGGTGGTCACCTTGATGGCCTGGGTGGTGGTCTTGGTCACATCCCCCTCCGTGTAAGAAACGGTGATGGTGGTATCACTCAATTTCAGGGCGCCAGTGGGGGAATAGGTGTACCCAGTCGCCGCACGGCTCTGGCCGTCCGTATAGCGGGCCGTGACGGCCATACCCGCCGGGCTGAACACTTCCCCGTACTTGTAGGCGGTTTTTGTGGGCGGGTTGGAGATCTCAATGCTGGCCAGCACCCGCACCGTCACCGCCACGCTGGCGGTCTTTTTGATCCCGCCCCGCTGATAGCTCACCGTGATGGCCGTGGTGTCCTTGGAGATGGTGGCAGGGGAGAATGTGCAATCGTCCGTCACATTTTCGGTGGTGTCATCCGCAAAGGTGGCAGTTACCACCATTCCCGCCGGGTCAAATGCTTCTCCGATGTAATAGCTCTTTTTATTGGGCTGGGTGGTGACTGCGATCCCCTCGGTGATCATCAGATCCACCTCGTACAGCAGGGTGCCGTTGACCTCCACCACCTGGGTGGCAGTCTGTTCGTTCAGGGTGGCCGTCACGGTCCAGTTTCCCACATTGGGCAATTCAAATTCCGTGGATCCCGTTCCCTCCAGGGTGGTTTCTCCGTCTGAACAGGTCACAGTGGCGCCCGTGCAGGTGGTCACCTTGATGGTGGGGCTTTGTACGCCTATGGCCTCTTTCAAGCTCTGGAGGGTGGCCCGCATGTGCTGGCCGCTGGCGTGGTCGTAGAATGGGATAAAGTCCTGCGTGGACATTTCCTCCGCTGCCGTCAGCTTGTTGGTGGGCTGCTGATAATCGGTGCCCGGTGTGGCCGCTCCCACGCTGTATTTTTCGCCCTCCTCGGTGGTGGTCTTGGTCCCTTTCAGCAGTCCCTCCACCTTGATGGTGTCCTGCTTGTCTTTCAGGGCGCCGTTGTGGGCGTTGGGATCCTTGTTGTGTTTGTCGATCAGGTCATCCAGCCCGGCCTCCAGATCCGGCTTTAGGGTCCCGTTGAAGTATTCCGCCACATCCTCGGCGGTCATCCACGCCTCCGCGGGGTAGGACACTTCCACCTCCACGCCGGCGGTCACGGTGATGGAAACGGGGTAGCGGCGCACATCCGGGGCGGTTCCCTCCACATAGGCGCTCACATACTGCTTTTGCTCCCCCAGGGACCCATAATAGATCATGGTTTCGGTCCCGTTCTCTACCTTGCCGAACACGGCAAAGCCGCCGATCCAGAAACCCTCCTGTAATCCGCCGTTCAGGTCGCTGCGGTACTCCACCAGCATGTTGACAGCGGCGCCCTCCACCGTTGGCACGGTGCTGGTGCCGTTGGGGCCTGGGTCAATGGGGGCGGTCAGCTTCCGGGCGGCCTCCGCGCTCTCCGCCGTGCCCTTGTCCATGACCACCTTTGTAATGGTCAGCTTATCACCGGCCACCATTTTGGCCAGCAGATTGTTGCCGGCCTCTGTAATGACAAATCCGTAAAACATGGTTGCCTCCTCTTACTCCGCCGCCGGTATGGCGGTCTGTGTGATAGTCCCGAAAACCCCGCCCGCTCGGATCGGGGCCTCCATGCCGTAGTCCATGGGCGCCGCCGGCAGGGCGGTGGACATATAGCCCCGCCCCATGGCGCCCGTGATGGTCAGGGCCGCCGGATCCATCTGCGAAATGGTGATAATATCATCCAGCCAGGAGGAAAGGCGCTTGACGGAGGCCAGGACCCGCCGGAACTCCTCCAGCTCTCCCGGCCCTACCTCGCCGCCGTCCCCCACATAGGCCCGGAAATGGTGCGGATCGCCGTCGTACTCGTACCACTCCTCGATATACCCAGTTTCAAAGATGGTTTCAATGATCCGGTTGACCGCCGCCGGGGTGCCCATCTGCGTGTAAAACAACAGGGATCCCTCAATCAGCGCCCGCTTGGTCTTGATCGAATAATTTTCATCATAGGACGGGGTGCGCAGCTCCACGGCCATATAATCCAGCAGCCACTCCGGCATGGTGGCAATGGCCGCATAGGTCCGGGCGGCATCGGAATAGGCACACAGCTTTTCCACCTGCCGCCCAACCGCGTAGGCAATCGCCTGGACCTCCGCCTGGCTGGCCAGGTTCTCCGGCATGATGTCGGTAAAGCGGCTCCCGGAAAGTTTAATCATCCTCCAGCCCTCCATAGGTCACGGTGGCCTCCCCCTGGAGGGCGGACACCTTGGTGGCCGCCACGGCGGTGTATGTGGGGGCCGTCACGGTCACCCGCTTGGCCCCGGCCTCCATGACCATGGCCACCAGCTTGGAGGGGTTTATGTCCCGTCCAATGGCCCGCTGCCAGGTCTGATAATCCGCCACCGCCTGGGCCACCGCCGCCTGGATGGTCACGGCCTTGGCGCTGTCGCTCCGGTTGATGTAATAGGTCAGGCCGATGGTATAGGGGACCTCCTCCGGGGCCGATACATTGACCAGATCCGTCATAGGCCGGATCGTCTTGTCTTGCAGATAGCCCTTTAGCCCGTTGATCATTTCCGGCCCAGGCTTTGCTCCGTCGGCCATGATGAAAACAATATCCACCGTGCCGGCCTCCTGGTCGCTGGTGGCCACCACATCCCCAATGGCCGGGCTGTACGCCTTGGCGTGGTATAGGTAGCTGTCCTCTGGTCCCGCCGTGGAATAGGCGCCGGGGGCCAGAAAAACCCGCTCCGCCAGGTCTGCGTCACTCTCGATCTCCGCCCCGCCCTCCGTGGTTGCGGTGTTGGCCACGCTGGCCACATAGGGGACAGGATCCACCATGGTGGACAGCTCCCCGGCGGTCAGGCCGTTGCCGGCGCTTCCGGTTTCGGTGCAGGTGGCCGCCACCTCCACCGCGGTGCTGCCCGGCGGGATCTCTGCGTATTCGTCCGTGGCAAAGTACACGGACCCGGAGGACGCCACCCTGGTGCCCTGGGGGATGGCTGTTGCCGTTTCCCGCTCCGCCGCCAGGGTAAAGCGCAGGGTACAGGTTGCCGCCGTGGCCGGACTTCTGGTGACGCCCTTAAAAAGCGCCAGGTTGTCCAGGTAGTCGGAATAGCTGTATTTCAATAGGCTTTGCTTGCCCTGCCGGTCAATGTACTGCATGGCCTGGTAGATCTGCGCCGCCGCGGCGTACAGGATCATGCGGTGGACGCTGGCCCGGTCCAGGGACACGGCCACGCCCTGGGCCTGCGTCATATAGTCCTCATAATCGGCCACCATTTCGCCCCGCACATCCTCCACCGTCTTATTGTCAATAAAGCTGATTTCCGGTGTGTTCTCGATTGCTGACATGTCAGGCACTTGTGATCACCACCTTGGGATAAAATACGCCCTCGCCGCCATGGGTCCATTGGACGGACTGCACCCGCACCTCCGGGATAAATTGGGCCGTCTTTTTGGTGATCTCCGCCGTGTAAAGGCTCTTGGCTACCTCCGGCGGCATGTCCACAAAATCCATATTGATCCCAAATTCCCGATCCAGCGGCATGGTGCCCTCTCTGGTGGAGTACAGCAGGGCCAGCTTGCGGTCCAGCTCCGCCATAGCGTCATTGGCAAAAGTGAATTGCAGTTGAAAATCAAAAGGTGAAATATTCATGCGTATTCCTCCAGCGTGATGGACAGGGCGGCCTTGACCAGCTCCCCGCGGCTGAATATGGTGGACCAGGTTTCGCTTGATCCGGTCAGCCGAAACGGATTTTTCCCCACCGGCCTGTTGCCGATGACCAAATATTCCGCCGTCCCTGCTTCCACCATGCCCTCCACCGCCTCCAGCACGGACCGGGGGCGCACCCCCAGGCCGGCGGACAGGTATATGGTCAGGTTTACAGTCTGGAGGCCAGGGCCTAAAAACTCCGCCTTTGGCTTTGCTCCCATGGCTTCATGGATGGCCCAGCGCCCGGAGGTTTCCCTGGTCATTTCCTGGAGGATCAGGGCGGTTTCGTCGCTCACCTCAAAGACGATTTTCCGCCCCAGCGTTCCAATGGTCACAGCTTATCCTCCTATCTTCACATCAGGGCTTCCGCCCGTCACGGTCCCGCTCCCGCTGTGCGCGGCCAGGGTGTCACCCATGCGGGCCGCCGGTTTCCCGTTGATCCGCACCGTCCCGCTCCCAGCGCCCACGGCGCCCTGGCTGGATCCACAGCACCCGTCCCGCTCGGTGGTAATGCTCCCCACCGTAGCGGCGGACAGGCCGTTGATCCGCACCGTCCCCGAACACGCCCCGGAGATCTCCCCGCTGAACGGTTCCGGGGAGTGGGGCGGTACATGCCCCGTGTGTTCCCCGGCGGTGGTTCCCGCCACCGCGTCGGTTATTCTTGCCGCCTGCGGCATGGCTCCCGCCTCCTTTAGTTCAGGTCGATGGTGGCGCCGTTGATGGTCACCGCTCCGCCGGCCTCAATGTGGATGGCCCCGGCGCATTGGATGGTCAGGGTGCTTCCGTCATACCGGATCACGGCCTCCCCCGGCGTCCGGCCCAGGTCCTTGCGGAACAGGCCCTCCGCACCCTCCGGGGGTTTGTGATTGCCGGACCAATACCGGCCCAGGACCAGCCCTGCCTCGGTCCCGTTGGATAGGTGCAGCACCATGACGGGATCCCCCACCTTTGGCATGTTGTACTCTGTGCAGAGCATGGGCAGGGGGGCGGTCACGCTGTTGTCCTTGTCGGGGTAGACCACCCGCACCAGGCCGGCGGCGTAGTCAATGGATGAAACCTTGCCCACCCTGAAAATTTCATTTGCCATATCGTCCTCCTCAGTCCGCCGTCAGGGCGTTGGCCGCCTTGAGCAGCAGGGTGTCCAGCCACGCCAGGGAGGTGTAGGCGGTGGCCCAGTAGTCCGGGGAGTTGATCACCCCGGTTTTGGTCAGCACATCCAGCGCCGCGTCCACCGTCGTGATACTTGTCCCGCCCAGGTTGACTTTGATCCTTGTGGCCATGTTCAGGATTAGGCCGTCCAGGTTCTTCACGTCTTTGTAATGGGCCACCCAATACTCCGGGGAGGCCATGACACCCACGGCGGCCAGCCGCTCGGTGGCGTCCTTGATCACTTCCTCTGTCATGGCTTCCACCAGGGACAGCTCCAGGTCCATGGTGTAGCCGTTCCCGACATGGTGTGTAATACTGTCGATGTAATACTTGCCGGAAAGGCGCCCCAGGCCCACCACGGTGACGCATTGGGAGGCCACCAGGGTGGCGTTTCCGGTAATGGTCAGGGAAAGGGTGGTGTGGCCGTGGTTGGCGCTGTCCACCGCCGCCTGGATCTTTCTTTCTGCGTCCGCCAGGTTGTCGGCCTTGCCGGATTGTTTCAGGATCCTGGTGCCCGTCCCCACCGTGGCCTTGATCTCCGCCTCGGTGATCGGGTCCGTGTAGGTGTATTTCCCGCCTGTGTAGGTTCCGGCCAGGGTCTTTTTCCAGCTCCAGCTCTCAATGTCGCTTTCCCGTATCGTTAGCACAGGGTCCTTTTTCTTGTATGCCTCCCGGTCAAATACCACGATTTTTTGGGCATACACTTTCATAGCGTAGCCGTAACTTTCGCACACCTGCATGTAAAAATCACAATCCGTCTGGCTTGACTGCTCAATGGATTGGATCGTGAACGGCGTCCCCTCCACATCCCAGGCCAGGGCAATTCCGGCCCGGCTGGCTATCTCTTTTCCGATCTCCTGGACCGTGACTTTCTCCCAGGTCTTTGTCCGCTCGGTTTCCCGAAAGGCTCCGTCCGCCGGAACGGACACGGCGGAAATAGTCCCCGTGATCGGCCACCCTGCAAAATCGAAGTTGTCCAGGATGAAAAACCCGCAGGGGAGGGCGCGGTTATCGTCCTCCCGCTCCCAGTTGGAAAGTTTTATGGCGGCCTCCAGCGTGTCACCCTCCAGGGGCAGCCACGCCACCGTCCATTGGCGGTCCCGGTCATGGATCGAAATGTCCAGGCTGTCCGCCTCTCCGCTTGCGGGATCCGTGTATGTGATCTCCGTGGTTTGGCCCAGCATTTTGCTTTTGACTGCCGCGCCGTTCCAGGTCAGCTCCACCGCCGCGCTGCGTGTTCTCATGGCGTCCTCCAGATCGGCAGGTTTTCCGCCTTGTCATCCTCCGGCGGGTCCGGTGTTTGCAAGATCGTTCCCGCCTCAAATACGAAAATATCCAGCAGGGGGAGGTTGTTCTGCATAAGCCAACCTGTATATGTTTCGCTCCCATATACCTTGTGCGCGATAGCGTCCCAGGCGTCCCCCTGTTGGGTGGTGTAGGTTTTTGCCATGTGCAGGCCTCCTTACGCCGGTGCAAACTTTTTGCGCCGCTCCTCGGCTTTCATCTGCTTGTACATCTTTTTGAACTCCGCAAAGCTCATGCGGGCGGCTTCCACAGCCTCCTCCTTGGTGGTGTTGCCGTAGAAATGGAACACAGGGGACCACACGATCCGGTTCCCGTCGCCGTCCTCCGGGCCCCCGCCGCCCTGGGGCTTTGGCTTGTTCCATTCGTCCAGCAGGGCCGCCAGCTTGGACAGCGGCATGACAGCCTCCGGTTCTCCGCCCTCACCGATCATGGCCAGTGTGGGGGCCGTGGCAATGCCGCCGGCGGCCAGGGCCGGAATGGTCGGGATATTAAAGCCCAGGGTTTGCCCGCCTACCAGCGGCACCCAATCCGGGATGGTCACCGAAATGCTGTTGATCTTCTCCAGCACCCAGTTGATGGCCGAAATAACCCCGTTGATAGGCGCTTTTGCCAGGTTCACGATCATGCCGAACAGGTTTCCGAAGATGTTTACGATATTATCCCAGGCGCCTTCCCAGTTTCCTGTAAAAACATTTTTTACAAATTCAATGATATTTGTGAAAATGTCCTTTACATTTTCAACGGCCGCCTGTATGCTTTGCCACCATCCTGTGATAAAGGCGGACAGCATTGGGAAGTTGGCCTGGAACGCGGCCACCAGATTGGAAATGGTAGTTGTGACCCAATTTTTAATATTCCCGAACACTTGTGCAATTTGAGCGCCTAGTTCTGCGGCCTTCGCTATCACGGCGTCCCAATTCTTGTACAGCAGGACGCCGATAGCCACTACCGCGGCGATGGCCGCCACAACGGCTAGGACAGGCAGATTAAGCGCGGTCATGGCTCCCGCCAGGGTAAAGGTGCCCGTTGCGCTGGCTTCGGTTACTACCTTGTAGACACCCATAACGGCGTTGTATGCAGTCACCGCCAGCTTATACGCCTTATAAGCGGCCACCGCTGTCAATATGCCGGCGGCCAGCGCCAGGATCAGATCCTTGTTTTCGGAAACCCATTTTACCGCCGTTTCTGCTGCCGGTAGGATGACCCCTGTCATGTAGTCCCCGATCCTGCCTAGGGCTTCTTGCACGACGGGCAGGGCCGCCTCTGCCAGCTCTCTGACATACGGCAGGATATTGGTGCCCAGCTCCGTCAAAAAGTTTGCGCCCAGGTTTTTGATCATCTGAATGTCATAGGCCAGCGTGTCGGTTTGCCGCTCAAAGGCGGTGTTTGCCGCGCCCGTGGCCTCGTACATTTCTGCTGTCTTGCTGGTCAGGTTTTCCGCCTGGGTTCCCGCCATGGCCAGCACGGCGGTTTGCGCCTCTACGGAGGAGAACAGCCCGGCAAACGCCAGTTCGTTCCCGCCCACGGATTTTTTTAGGGCCTCCAGCGCCCCTTGCAGGCCCTCGCTCTCCAGCAGGGCTTGCCCGCTTTCATAGCCCATGCTTTGCAGGGCCGCGCTCATGTTCTTGGACGGCGATAGGAAGCCCTGCATAGTAGCCTTTAGCTGGGTCACTACTTCCGCGGTGGATCCGGTTACGCCTGTCAGGGTGGCCATGGCGCCGAAAAGCTGTTCCTGTTCCACGCCCAATGTGCTGGCCAGCGGTATCACTTTCCCCATGGCCGCCGCCAGCTCCGGGAAAGTGGTTTGTCCCAGTCGAACCGTGGCAAAGGATAGATCCGCCGCCTTTTGCACGGCCTCCGCCGATGTATCGCCGTAGCCCTTTGTGACTGCGGACAGCAGATTGATACTGTCCGTTGTGGTGGCGTTTCCTGCCGCCGCCGATTTTGCGGCGGTTTCCAGTATACTGGCCGCGTCCGCGCTGTCACCAAATGCGGATACCACCTGATACATGCCGTCGGTCAGATCTGCCGTGGCTACGCCCGTCCGGTTCGATACCTCCATGATCTGGCTCCCGATTTCCGAAGTGCGTGCCGCCACCTCTGCCTCTGTTCCTGTCAGCAGGGTTGCGACATTGGCCAGCTGGGCTTCATAATCCGACGCGGCCTTTACCGCGGCCACCCCTATGGTTCCCACGGCGGCGGCACCAGCCGCCGCCGCTCCGGCGATCATTTTTCCTGCGTTCTTTGCGGTTTTTCCCAGCGCGTCGATGTTCTTGGCGGCGGTATTGCAGGCGGCTTTCAGGCTGCTGTCGGTCTTTCCCGCGATTTTCAGCAGCATTTCATAGCTCTTACTTTTTGCCATTCCTGCGCACCTCCTCCGAAAGTTCGTTTACCGTGTCCGCTAAATCGTTCAGATCATCCACAGACAGGGCCAGCAGATAGTCCAGCCCTGTCCGCAGATGGACGGACATTCCGACGCAGGCTTTCCGAATGACGGCGGGGGTCAGTTGTTCCCATCCCCGCCGTAAAGAAAACCCACAATTTTGCTTTTCAGTGCGATGGCGTCCCTGGCCGGAAGCCTCTGGAAAAATTCCAGCGGTTTTCCGGTCACCCTGGCCGCCAGCAGTTCACAGTAACCCATTTCCATTTCGATGGTGGCAGGGTTCAGCCCAGGGGATTTCTTGGCCATGATCTTCCCAATGTTCTCCAGCGTTCCCGCCGTCACATTCTCCAGCCCGGACAGATCCAGCTCGGTATATTCCTGGCCCTCAAACGGATAGGGCCGGCGGAATTTCAGGATCAGGCTCTCCTCCTGCTCCTCCGCCTCCAGGGCGGCGTTGTTCTTGATTTCATCCATTTAGCACATCTCCTTGTATTCGGCCAGCAGATCCACGCCGTTGACCTTGTATGTGGGGTTCATCTTGTCCAGCTCCACGACGCTTTCCCCGTTCACCTCAATCAGGATGTAAAGAATGTTCAGGGTCACGCCGCTGTCCATGGTGCTGGCCCGTTTCAGCTTGCCGCCGGTCAGCTTGGCCGCCCGGCCCCGGACCACCACCCGGATGGATTTGGGTACGATGTTGCCGGCGCTGTCGATCTCCTGGGCGGCGCCCCGGATCGTCAGCTGCACGGCCCTGGTCTGGTCCATCATGTTGGTGGCCTCTTTGTCCAGGGTGCGGAACGGGATTTCCAGCTGCATATTGCCGAAATGGCCGATGGTGGGATCGTCGATCTCACCCAGGATCCCGGCGCCGCTCACCGTTTCGCTGGTGGCCTCAAAGTCCGGCAGGGTCAATTCATCCCCCACGCCCAGCAGTTTTTCCCCCTCGTTGTACACATTGTAGTTGTTTATCTTGGTCGGGATATTTTTGCTCATGGTTTACTCGCCTCCTCCGGTCAGCGCGGCCTCCAGGGCCGCGGTGTCGTACTCGCGGATGTTCACGATCTTCTCCGCGGGGATGTAAGGCGCCAGGTAGGTGTGGGTGGTCAGCTTCCCGTCCAGCAGGTCGGTGATCGGGTTTTCCTCCGCATGGAACTCCAGCCGATACCCGGCGCAGTAGTCGCGGGCCACATACCCGTTGCCAATGATGTTCTGGCTGTCCACGATGGACTGGATCAGCCGCTTGTTGCCCGGCTTGTCTACCTTCTGGAAGTAGGTCAGGATGAAGTTGTTTCCATCCCAGTCAAAAAAACGCCGCACCGCCAGCCAGCGGTCCTTCGGATCCGTGGTGGAGGGGTAGGCCGCCGTGTTGTTGCCCCACAGCTTGAAGCCGTTGGCGTTGATGGCTGTGATCACGCCCTGGCCGTTCAGGAGGTTGGCCTGCTCCTGGTCCAGCGCCACCTCGGTGCCGTCGTCCAGCACAGTGGCGGTGATTTTCAGGTCCTTATTGGAGGGGCTTTCATAGGGCACATCCCCGTTGGCCGCGTCGGTGGCCGCCGTTTCCGCCGCCGCCATGGCGGACAGGCAATAGATCTTTTCACCCACCGCCCCCTTGGGC
>ERZ812616.3258-NODE-3258-length-11707-cov-2.938980_pt1 | contig 11707 bp, 12 predicted proteins | sample MGYA00376249_ERZ812616 | MGnify/ENA primary metagenome ERZ812616 (study PRJEB26924, sample SAMEA4378265) | human gut metagenome | biome: human gut; feature: human-associated habitat; material: faeces | place: China | collected 2013 ... | reverse complement strand
ACTTTTGTTCCTTCTCAGATGTTTCCTCCAGCTTTCGGTTGATCTCCCGGAAATCATCAAGCAGATGCTGCACTTTCTTTAAATCCGTTCCGTTATGCTTCAAAAAATGCTCATACCGTAAGATATGATATGGAAGCAGAATCAGCAGCCGTTTTTCAAAGATCCGATTCACGGTGTACTTTTTTGCCTGTAAAATCGGAACGCGGTAGAGCACTTTCTGTCCGTCCGAAAATTTCACAATCGCTTCGTGAAAATCCGGAAGTGAACGGTGATTGCGGATGTAAAGCACGCACGACTGCGGAAATTCAATTTCCCAGACCGCATGCTCAGCAAAAGAAGCATGCTCAAGCGCAATGGAAATGTCGTACTCAAACATCCGGATGACCATCGTTTCATCTTTGGTGGACTGGCACTCCAGATGATAAATGTGGCTGCCGATCCGGATAATGGAGTCCGTGACCACGGTTCCGAATTTTTCATAGTGTTCATTCCGTAGCTGTTCAAAGGGTTCCTTCTCACTGTAGGAAGTGTGGAAAACCTCATTGATCAGCGGAATAAGAAGCTGTGGCATCTTTTGTGCAATTGTCCGGAACACATCATCAAAAATAGTGCTGTGTTCTGTCGTGTTTTCTGTGTTGGCATCTGGTAACGTGTTTACCGAAATGTCAGTGTTCCCCATGTAATGTCCTGCCTTTCCTTTAGTATATATCATAAGCATCTGTTTTTACAATATGGAAAGTGTAAGAAACAGAAGCAGTTATGATCAAACGTATGAAATTGTAATTATAATGGTAATTTGAACGAATGTTCTTTCATGAATGCTATGAGATATAATTAAAATACATCTCATAGCATAGAAATAAGAAAAATACAGTTATAGACGGATTAAGTCATGCTTTTACCGACATAGAATTTATCGCCTCTTCATATTCCTCAGGAGAATATTTTCTTAAAATCTGTTCTCTGGTTAAACCAAGATCAATCATATTTTGAATTGCATCAATTTTGGCTTCATGTAGTCCGGTAAGCCGGCCTCTGGCTTCCCCCCTGGCTTCCCCTCGAGCTTCTCCAAGCTCCAACAACTCTTCAGAGCGTAATTTCAAAATCTTACCACCCATAATCTCACCCAATCCTTTCCTGATCTCATTATTTTCCGGAATAATATAATCCGCAATCTCCTCAATCAAAACAATCATATCCATATAAAGATGTGACTTTTGTTCCTTCTCAGATGTTTCCTCCAGCTTTCGGTTGATCTCCCGGAAATCGTCGAGCAGATGCTGCACTTTCTTTAAATCCGTTCCGTTGTGCTTCAAAAAGTGTTCATACCGTAAGATATGATATGGAAGTAAAATCAGCAGCCGTTTTTCAAAAATCCGATCGACCGTGTATTTCTTTGCCTGTATGATCGGAACGCGGTAATGAATTTTCTGACCGTCCGCAAACTTCACAATCGCTTCGTGAAAATCCGGAAGTGAACGGTGATTGCGGATATAAAGTACACATGACTGCGGAAATTCAATTTCCCAGATATCATTTGATTCAAAAGAAGCGTGCTCAATAGCAATTGAAATATCATATTCAAACATGCGTATGACCATCGTTTTGTCTTTTGAGGACTGGCACTCCAGATGATAAATATGGTTGCCGATCCGGATAATGGAATCCGTGACCACAGTTCCAAATTTTTCATAATGTTCGTTCCGCAACTGTTCAAAATGATCCTCATCGCTGTAGGAAGTGTGGAAAACTTCGTTAATCAGCGGAATAAGAAGCTGCGGCATTTTCTGTGCGATTGTCCGGAATACATCATCAAAAATAGTGCTGTGTTCTGTAGTGTTTTTCTCGTTGGCATCTGACAGCGGAGCTGTCACAATGTCAGTGTTCCCCATGTAGTATCCTGCCTTTCCTTTAGTATATATCAAAACAACATAGTTTTACAACCGAAAAAAACGGGAAAACAGAGTCGTTTTTGATCCTGTATTCAATTAAAATTCCAGTGGATAAACGAGCGAATGACTCATCAGATTTGGAATTATATGTGTTAAAGACAGAATATCTTATTTGCATGCAGAAATCAACTGTAAATACCAAAAAGTTGAGAATCTGTACCAACGGTGTTACTGTTCACTCAGCACCTGAACACCATGCTGTTCAGGTGCGTATGAATGTGATGTGGGTGTGAGCAGCCCCCTTTTGCGAAGCAAAACTTTATATGGGGCTGCGAAGTTACTGTTCGCAGGGTAACCTGTGAACAGTAATCCAGTGGTCAATAATCCGCTGGCAGGGTGACAAAAAAAAGAGGCCACAACCATGACAGGATATGACCTCTCTTTAAAAATTGTTTCCTGAACGTTAGATCTTCATTGTAAGCTGAATCCGTTGCTTTTTCACATCCACACTAAGAACTTTCACTTCCACGATATCCCCGACGCTGACGACTTCCAGTGGATGCTTGATAAAGCGGTCACACATCTGCGAGATATGTACCAGACCATCCTGATGGACCCCGATATCCACAAAGGCACCGAAATCAATGACATTTCGCACGGTTCCCTTCAATACCATGCCCGGAGTCAGATCTTTGATCTCGAGCACGTCACTGCGCAGGATTGGTTTTGGCATATCCTCACGCGGATCACGAGCAGGCGTTTCCAGTTCCTTTACGATATCCCGGAGAGTCAGTTCGCCGATTTCCAGATCCTGTGCAAGCTTTTTGTAATCCCGGACTTTTTTCGAGATCCCGGCAACATTGCGGTCTGTCACATCCGAAAGCGTATAGCCGAGTGTTTCCAGCAGCTGTTTCGTGGCTGCGTAGGATTCCGGGTGTACACCGGTGGCATCCAGAGGGTTTTTCCCATCACTGATGCGCATGAAGCCGGCACACTGTTCATAGGCTTTTGGTCCAAGCTTGGCTACTTTCAGAAGTTGGGAACGGGAGGCAAATTTTCCGTTTTCTTCGCGGTAGACTACAATATTTTTGGCAATGGCTTTGCTCACACCGGAGACATATTCCAGCAGGGAAGCAGAAGCGGTGTTTAAGTCCACACCGACACGGTTTACGCAGTCTTCCACGACATGATCCAGTGCTTCGGTCAGTTTCTTCTGGTTCATGTCATGCTGGTACTGTCCGACACCAATGGATTTCGGGTCGATTTTTACCAGTTCCGCGAGTGGATCCTGCAGGCGGCGTGCCATGGATGCGGCACTTCGCTGTCCGACATCAAACTGCGGGAATTCTTCGGTTGCCAGCTTGCTGGCAGAGTATACGGAGGCACCGGCTTCGTTTACAATGATGTACTGTACGGTTTCCGGAATCTCTTTGAGAAGCTGTACGATGATCTGTTCGGATTCGCGGGAAGCAGTACCGTTTCCCAGAGAGATTAATGTAATATGGTATTTGGAAATCAGTTTTTTCAGTACCGCTTTGGCTTCGTCCACGCGGTTTTGCGGGGCAGTCGGATAGATCACGGTAGTATCAAGTACTTTTCCGGTCGGATCCACCACAGCGAGCTTGCATCCGGTACGGAATGCCGGATCCCAGCCGAGTACAACCTGACCGGCGATTGGAGGTTGCATCAGAAGCTGTTCTAAGTTTTTGCCGAATACACGGATGGCACCGTCTTCGGCTTTTTCGAACAGATCGTTTCGGATTTCGCGCTCAATGGCAGGTGCAATCAGCCGGTTGTAAGCATCCTCTGTAACTTCATGCAGTACAGCTGCTGTGGGAGCAGAAGGTGCGGTGATGAGTTTACGGTCGAGATAGGAAAGAATCCGGTCCACGGGTGCATCAATTTTTACTGTGAGGAATTTCTCTTTTTCTCCGCGGCTGATGGCAAGAATCCGGTGTCCGGCAAGCTTTGAAAGACTTTCGCTGAATTCATAATACATCTCATAGACGGATTCGGCTTCGGGATCTTTTGCAGCGGATAAAAGCTGTCCGTGCTTCATAGTCAGTTCCCGGATATGGGTACGGAAATCGGCATTGTCGGAGACCGACTCTGCAAGGATATCTTTTGCACCGTTTAAGGCATCTTCTGCGGTGTTGACTTCTTTTTCCGGATTGATATATTTTTTGGCTTCTTCTAGAGGAGTCTCTGTCATTTTCTGTAAAAGGATCAGGTTGGCCAGTGGCTCTAATCCTTTTTCCTTTGCGATCGTTGCACGGGTACGGCGCTTCGGACGGTACGGGCGGTATAGATCATCCACGGCTACCTGTGTTTCGGCCGCGAGAATCTGTGCACGCAGTTCCTCCGTCAGTTTTCCCTGTTCTTCAATGGAGGCCAGTACGGTCTGTTTTTTGTCCTCCAGATTTCGCAGATACACCAGACGGTCATAAAGGTTTCGCAAGATTTCATCACTCAGTGCACCGGTAGCTTCTTTCCGGTAACGTGCGATAAAGAGAATCGTGCATCCTTCATCAATGAGTTTCACAGCAGCGGCTGCCTGTTCCCTGCGTATGCCGAGTTCTTCCGCAATTTTTGTATTAATATCCATAAATTTTCCCCTTAATAGTCCTTTCCTGTCAAATAATACTTTCCCTATTATATATGAAATGTTACAATAAAAGCAATCCTAAAAAGAAAGGAAAACGTATTATGGATATGTATGGATCATCTTATCAACCAAATCCGAATCAGCCGTATCGCAGCCGGAGATCTGCACGCATGGAGGCAGCTTCCCTGATACTTGGATCAATTGCATTACTAAGCTGCACCTGTCTGTATCTTGCTGTGCCGTGTGGGGCTCTGGCGGTTATTTTTGCAACACTTTCCCGCGGAGGCATGATGTCTTATACTTCGAAAGCACAGATCGGAATGATTCTGGGGATTATGGCATTGGTTGCGGCTATCGGACTGTACGCATCGGTTCTGGGGTATGCCATCCATCAGTATGGAAGTATCGATGGATTTTTAAAGGCCTATTCTGATATGCAGGGCATGGATTATAATGAACTGATGAAGCAGTTTATGGCAAAATAAAAAGATTGTTGCATCTGCATAGCCATGCTATAATGAGAAAAGCAATCAGTTACAGAAACGGAGTATAAACAAATGAACCTACCTTGCAAAGAATTAAAACGAATCGCAAGAGACAATTTAAATGGAAATTATAAAATACCAATGGGAGCTTTTCTTGCCGCCACACTGATTCCTTTGGCGGTAGAACTCCCATTTTCCATGTTGCAGAAAGATGCACAGCCGCTTCCGGTGACGATCATGTTTTATGTGGCGGAATTTCTGATCACACTTTTAAGCATGGTATTGTCTGTCGGAATCCTTCAGCTTCATCTGTCACTTGCACGGAAAAAAGAAATGACACTTGGTATGGTATTTTACGGGTTTAAAAATCACCCGGACCGTTATATCATTGCAGGACTGCTTTTGATTATTGCAACGCTGATCAGCTGTATTCCTGTGATCACAGGTGCTGTGTTATTTTTTGTCCTGGACAAGTCGCCTGCGGCGATTGCAGTACTGGTGATACTTGGTATTGTGAGCACGATTCTGGCAGTTTTCGTGCAGATGTGGTATGCACTGGCATTGTATCTGCTTTTGGATCATCCGCAGATGAAGGCACGCGAATCATTAAAGATCAGCCGTCAGATCATGAAGGGAAATAAAGGAAGATTATTTTATATTTATCTGAGCTTTATCGGATTGCAGATACTGTGTCTGCTGTCTTTAGGCATCGGGTCACTCTGGGTATATCCATACCAGTCACAGACACTGGTTATTTTTTATCTGGATGTGGTCGGGGAGATCCCATCAAACATAAGCTAATGCTCCGGCTGATTGCCGGATATTAGAATATACTATTATTAGGAGGAGTTTTTCATAATGAACCAACAAAAAGACATTATAAGAGATGCCAGGGTTTTGGGCACGCCGAAAATGCTGCTGCTTGGTCTGCAGCATATGTTCGCTATGTTCGGAGCGACAATTCTTGTACCGATTCTGGTAAACAGCTATTTTCAGAGTACCTCACAGGTATTGTCCGTACAGGTGACATTGTTCTGTGCAGGATTCGGTACCTTGTTTTTCCATCTGTGTACCAAATTTAAGGTTCCTGCTTTTCTGGGATCTTCATTTGCTTTTCTGGGAGGCTTTTCCAGCGTTGCGGCACTGGATACCGGGATATTTGCCAATATGGCAGATAAAGAAAAACTGCAGTATGCGTGTGGCGGAATTGTTGTGGCAGGATTGTTGTATCTGATCCTTGCACTGATCATCCGGTGCGTTGGTGTAAAACGTGTGATGCGTTTCCTTCCGCCGGTGGTGACCGGCCCGATCATTATCTGTATCGGACTGAGCCTTGCACCGTCTGCGGTCAGCAATGCATCCACAAACTGGCTCATTGCAATTGTGGCACTGGCGGTCATCATTATTTTCAATATCTGGGGAAAAGGAATGTTCAAGATTATTCCGATTCTTCTCGGTGTAGTGATTTCGTATGTGTTCGCACTGGTTCTGCAGGGACTTGGTTTTACGAATCCGGACGGATCTGTTATTTTAAATTTTTCCGGCGTTTCCTCGGCGGCTGTTGTCGGACTTCCACCGTTTATCCTGCCGAAATTTAATCTTACAGCGATTCTTATCATGGCACCGATTGCCATTGCGACCATGATGGAGCATATCGGAGATATTTCCGCGATTTCTGCAACGGTAGGACAGAACTTTATTGAGGACCCGGGATTGCATCGTACCCTGATCGGTGATGGAATTGCAACTTCCATTTCTGCAATGATCGGAGGACCCGCAAATACAACCTATGGAGAGAACACAGGCGTTCTGGAGTTGTCCCGTGTACATGATCCGAAGGTTGTCCGTCTTGCGGCATGTTATGCGATCGTTTTAAGTTTTATCCCGAAAGTAGCAGAGATTATTGCTTCGATGCCGGCATCCATTATTGGCGGTGTCAGCTTTATTCTTTACGGTATGATTTCTGCTATCGGTGTAAGAAATGTGGTTGAAAACCATGTGGATTTCACCAAGTCCAGAAACCTCATTATTGCAGGTGTGATCTTAGTTTCCGGTCTCGGATTCTCAGATGGACTGACCTTTACGATCGGAAGCACTTCCATTACCCTGACATCCCTTGCCATCGCAGCGATTGCCGGAATCGTGCTCAATGCGATTCTGCCGGGAAATGATTATGCATTTGGAAAAGACCCGGAAGGAGATGCATCTCGCGGTGTGGATCTGCGTCCGCATGAGCTGGAGCAGGAACTGAAAAATCAGAAATAGAATGTTTATCCAAGAAGCGCAATGCCAAAGACGGCCAGGACGAGATTTTTGACCAGCCAGTTGAGAAGTACAATGGCAAGCGCGATCCACAGATAAATATCACGATAATGCATCCCGATGGCAAAACGTCCGCGGGATGCTTTTTCTATGGTCTGGGACAGCATAAACCAGCCGAAAAAGACAGCGGTATACACAACAATCGGATGGTAAAAGAAAGAGCGCACAATATGTCCGTGCAGCAGGGCATGAATTGCGCGTGTGCCGCCGCATCCGGGACAGTAGTACCCGGTCAGATTGTGCAGGACACAGCCATCCGGAGGAAATATCCACAGGAAATAACCGTTTTTCCATGCAAGCCCGAGCACGAGTGCGAGAATAAGACACACCCAGCCAATGATATAAAAAGAAAAATCTAAAGTTTTGTCCGTGCGTAATATATTTGAAATCTTCATGGAAATTATGTTAGCAAATGAATGGGAAAAAGTCCAGCCGGTGTTGACATTTTCGGACAATGTGAATATAATAACGGTGAAAAATAAAGAAGGAATTCTTCGGGGCAGGGTGCTGCGGATGACGCATATTCCCGACCGACGGTATAGTCCGTGAACTGCTTTTTGCAGCCGAACCGGTGAGATTCCGGTACCGACAGTATAGTCTGGATGAGAGAAGAAAAAGTGCAAATCAATGTTTGCACTGTTGACTGTATGAAGTAAACCCCGATAGAGAAGTCTATCGGGGATTTATTTTTTTGAATAATATATGCAGGCAACACTCCTCTGGAATTCCGTTGATTCTGAAAGGAGAGTTATTATGAGTGAACAGACAAAGACAGCAGTAAAGCAGGGAGGCATGAATACAAAAGTACGCTATATTACAGTTACAGCGATGCTTTCTGCCGTAGCGTTCGTGCTTATGTATCTGGAGATTGCCATTCCGATCATGCCATCATTTATCAAATTTGATTTTTCGGATCTGCCGGCACTACTTGGAAGCTTTGCGCTCGGACCAGTGTGTGGGGTATTGATCTGTCTGATCAAGAACGTTCTCCATCTGGCATTTTCAAACAGTATGTTTGTTGGAGAACTTTCCAATTTTATTCTCGGAGCCGTGTTTGTGGCAATTGAAGGTAATATCTACAAACATAAAAAGACCAAAAAGAGTGCGGTAGTCAGTGGTCTGGTTGCAGCATTGGTCATGGGAATAGTCAGTGTGTTTTCCAATTATTTTGTGGTTTACCCGGTATATTACAAGGCTGGTATGGCAGAGGAAGCCATCCTGCAGATGTATCAGGCAATTGCACCATCCATGAAAAGTGTACTGCAGTGCCTGATCTGCTTTAATCTTCCATTTACAATTGTAAAAGGACTGATTGCAGTTGTCATCTGTATGCTGATTTACAAACCGTTATCTCCAGTTTTAAAAGGACGTTTAAGTGAATACTAAATGGTTTTGGGAGCACCCGTGGGGTGCTCCTTTTTTTTCTCTTTTCTTTTGTTTGGAAAATTGTTATAATATGATACAACGTAATGGTTTTCTGTGTGATACGCAGAAAGCCTTATCATTTATTTTGGATAGGAGAAGAAGGCATGAAAGCGTCATTTGATGTTACATTATCACCCAAAGACCTGTATCGGTTTAATATGTACCAGACGTATACCGGGTTTCAGGGATGGAGTTCCATTGCGCTTGGAATTCTTGGATTTGTTATGGCTGGAATCAGTTTTCAGAATGGAAAAACATCTTACACCCTGCTCTATATTGCAGTGGGATTTTTGTTTCTTCTTTATATCCCGGTTGCACTGTGGTTTCGTGCGAAGGAGACCCTGAAGACAAATAAGGTGCTTGCCGGCACACTGCATTATGAAATTACAGAGAAAAATATTCATGTATCCCAGGGAAAAGAAACTGGGGATATGGAGTGGCAGGCAATTTATAAGATTGTAGCGAATGCAAAGCAGATTTTAATCTACAGCAATCGGAAAAGCGCATATATTATTCCTATGGAGCAGATGGGGGATCAGTATGCAGCGTTCCGGACACTTGCAGAACAGAAACTGGAAAAATATAAACTCAGAATGAAGGCGTAGAGGCAGTATGCAGGATAAAAAAGTTATGGAATTTGAAACTTTTTCCCCGGAGGAAACTTTAGAACTCGGTAGAAAACTGGCAAGAGAAGCACGGCCCGGGGATGTATATACCCTTGTCGGAGACCTGGGAGTCGGCAAGACGGTTTTTACACAGGGAATCGCACAGGGACTTGGAATTGAAGAACCGATCTGCAGCCCGACATTTACCATTGTACAGGTATATGAAGAGGGAAGACTTCCTTTTTATCATTTCGATGTATACCGTATCGGAGATATCGAAGAGATGGAAGAAATCGGATATGATGATTATTTCTTTGGAAATGGCATCTGTTTGATCGAATGGGCTGAGCTGATCGAAGAGATTCTTCCGGATAATGTTATTTCTATTACAATAGAAAAAGACCTGACACAGGGATTTGATTACAGAAAGATAACTGTAGATGGCTTATAGGAGAAAAAATATGAGGATTTTAGGTCTTGACAGTTCCGGAATCGTAGCATCCGTAGCTGTCGTAGAAGATGATGTTCTGGTAGCAGAATATACCATTAATTACAAAAAAACACATTCACAGACATTACTTCCAATGTTGGATGAGATCGTAAAGATGACCGAACTTGATCTGGAAAGCATTGATGCGATTGCAGTTGCGGCTGGCCCGGGATCTTTTACCGGACTTCGTATAGGCTCTGCAACAGCGAAAGGGCTTGGATTGGCATTAAAGAAACCATTAGTGGCAATTCCGACAGTAGAGGGACTTGCTTACAATCTGTATAATACGCCAGGACTGATCTGTCCGATCATGGATGCAAGACGTAAACAGGTGTATACAGGTATCTATCGTTTTACGGATCATAGGCTGGAAACAGTAGAAGAACAGATGGCTGTGCCAGTGGAAGAAATGATCAAAAAGTTGAATGCATATGGACAACCTGTGACCTTTCTGGGAGATGGAGTACCGGTATTTTGTGAACTGATCACAGAGAAAATGGAGGTTCCATATTCTTTTGCCCCGGCACATGTAAACAAACAGCGTGCAGCAGCAGTGGCTGCACTGGGACTTATTTATTATCGTGAAGGAAAAACAGAAACTGCAATGGAACATATACCGGACTATCTGCGAGTATCCCAGGCAGAGCGTGAGCGTGCAGAACGGGAGGCGGCAAAAGCTGACGGTAACGCATGACGTTTCGTGAAATGACAGTGGAGGATCTGGAACAGGTTGTGGAAATAGAAAACAGATTGTTTTCAGATCCGTGGACTAAAGAAGGTTTTTTTACTTTTCTTACCAAAGAAAATACAATGTTTTTTGTCATAGAAGAAAAAGAAAAAATACTGGCTTACTGTAGCATGCAGACGGTTCTTGATGAGGGCGATATTCTGAACGTGGCAGTGAGTCCGGACAGACAAAGAGAAGGAATTGGTTATTTTCTTGTAGACAGTATGTTGAAGATGGCAGAGATGATTGGAATCCATATCGTACATCTTGAAGTGCGGGAAGGTAATGGGACGGCCAGAAGACTGTATGAACGTCTTGGCTTTAAAGAAGATGGTCTGCGTAAAAACTATTATACGGACCCTACAGAAAATGCGGTTTTAATGACGAAAATGCAGGAGTGAAAATATATGTTGGATTTATGTTTGCTTGGAAGCGGAGGGATGATGCCCCTTCCGAGACGATGGCTGACTGCGCTGATGACAAGATATAACGGCAGCAGTCTGCTGATCGACTGCGGAGAAGGTACGCAGGTTGCAGTTAAAGAAAGAGGCTGGAGTTTTAAACCAATCGATGTGATCTGCTTTACTCATTATCATGGAGATCATATCAGTGGACTTCCGGGATTACTTCTTACTATGGGAAATGCGGACCGGACAGAGCCACTTACACTGGTAGGACCGAAAGGATTGGAACGGGTTGTAAATGCCCTTAGAGTCATCGCACCGGAACTGCCTTTTGAAATTCGATTTATAGAGATTACAAAGCCGCAGGAGGTTCTGGAATTGAATGGATATCGTATTACGGCTTTCAGAGTGAATCACAATGTAATCTGCTATGGATACACGATAGAGATTCTGAGACAGGGTAAATTCTCACCGGAGCGGGCAAAAGAGCAGGCAATACCTTTAAAATACTGGAATCCGCTCCAAAAGGGGCAGACGATAGAAGTAGATGGCGTAGTTTATACACCGGATATGGTTCTTGGACCAGATCGAAAAGGCATTAAAGTTACTTATACAACAGATACCAGGCCTACGGAATCAATTCTACGAAATGCTGCAGAATCAGATCTTTTTATCTGCGAAGGTATGTATGGAGAAGAAGATAAGATTGAAAAAGCAAAGGGATATAAACACATGACTTTCCGCGAGGCAGC
>ERZ812616.3234-NODE-3234-length-11780-cov-16.089638_pt1 | contig 11780 bp, 4 predicted proteins | sample MGYA00376249_ERZ812616 | MGnify/ENA primary metagenome ERZ812616 (study PRJEB26924, sample SAMEA4378265) | human gut metagenome | biome: human gut; feature: human-associated habitat; material: faeces | place: China | collected 2013 ... | reverse complement strand
GAATACACTTTCCGAGATCGAGGAATATTACAAAGCGCGTGAGCAGCAGCTGTTGAAAAAACTTCATCGACAGGAAGCTGCTCTTGCCGCAGCGGAGCAAACACTGAAGCGATTGACCGAAAATCAGAAAGCACCGATGGACGAAACCACCGAGCAGCGTACTGCACAGGAGCAGGCATTCAAAGAAAAACTCTATCGGGATCCGCTGACAGGAATTTACAACCGCCGCTATTACGAAGAAGTTGTCCGTAAATCCATCGGCCCGGCAGGGATCGCGCTGATGGATGTGGACGATTTCAAGATCTGCAACGATACTTATGGGCATTACGCCGGAGATATGGCACTGAAAACAGTGGCAAACACCATCCAGTCCTGCATCCGGGAGTCGGACCTGCTCATCCGCTATGGCGGAGACGAATTTCTGCTGGTGTTATCCGGCATTCCGGGAGACTTTTTGCAGACCAAACTGGAACAGATCCGCACCGCCGCGCAGATGGCATCTGTACCCGGCTATTCGCATTTCCGTATCTCGCTGAGCATTGGCGGAACGATACAGTCCCTCGCCGACCCTATGGAAAACATCGTTCGCCGGGCGGATTGGCTGATGTATCAGGCAAAGTGCCGCAAGAATGCCGTCATGGTGGAGGTTCCGGGGCATGGCCTGGCGGCTTTGGAAAAACTTTTGCAGAACAAGTCACAGATCTTACTTGTGGATGACTCCGCAATGAACCGCATGATGCTGACAGAGATCCTGGGGGATAGTTACCACATTCTGGAAGCAGAAAACGGACGGGAATGCATGGAAAAATTGCAGGCAGAAGCCGAAAACATTGCACTGGTGCTGCTGGACATCAATATGCCCGTTATGGACGGCTTTGAAGTGCTGAAAGCCATGAATGCCAACCACACCATCGAGGATATCCCGGTCATTATGATCTCCAGTGAGGACTCCGATGCGACGATCCGGCGTTCCTATGAGCTGGGCGCAAGTGATTATGTCAATCGCCCCTTCGATGCTCATATCGTATACCGCCGTGTGACCAACACCATCAAGCTGTACGCCAAGCAGCGGCGGCTGGTGCAGATGGTCTCTGAGCAGATCCGCGCCCGTGAAAATAATACGGATATGCTGGTAGGTGTACTGAGTCATCTCGTAGAATTCCGCAACGGTGAAAGCGGCGCCCATGTGCGGCATATCCGTATCATCACCGAGCTGCTGCTCCGCCGTCTGTTGGAGTTCAGCAGCAGATACTCTATCACTGCGGAACAGCAGGATATGATCCCGCTGGCTTCTGCCCTGCACGACATCGGCAAAATCGGGATTGACGAAAAGATCCTCAACAAGCCCGGCAGGCTGACCCCGGAGGAATTCGAGGTCATGAAGACCCACAGTATGCTGGGAGCCAAGATGCTGCATGATCTGGATAATTTTGCAGAGCAGCCGCTGCTGCAAACGGCCTACGAGATCGCCCGCTGGCATCACGAACGCTGGGATGGGCGCGGCTACCCGGATGGGCTGAAGGGCGATGAGATCCCCATCAGCGCACAACTGGTCTCGCTGGCTGATGTGTACGATGCACTGACCAGCGAACGCTGCTACAAAAAAGCCTTCTCCCACGAAAAAGCCGTGCAGATGATCCTGAACGGCGAGTGCGGAGCGTTCAACCCGCTGCTGCTGCAGTGCCTGACGGATATTCAGGCTGACCTGAAAGAAGAATTACAGCAGCGCAACTGAGCAATGGATGCAATAAAACAGGAGAACAAAAAGCCCAAATGAAACACAGAATCTCACGCCGTGCATTTCTGCGCGGCTGCACGCTGCTGGCGGCATCTGCTGCCGTCGGCAGTCTGACTTCCTGCGGCGGAACGAACGCGAAGGACAGCAGTCTTCCGCAGATCATTGTGGGAAGTGATACCTATCCGCCCTATATTTATCTGAACAATGACGGCGTCCCCGCCGGGATCGACGTGGAGATCGCCACCGAAGCGTTCCGCCGCATGGGATATGCTGCCCGGTTTGAACCGATCGATTGGGAGCAAAAAACAGATCTGGTGGAAAGCGGTACCATCGACTGCATCTGGGGCTGCTTTTCCATGGATGGGCGCGAGGAGGTATACCGCTGGGCGGGACCCTACATGGTGAGCCGTCAGGTGGCTGCGGTGGATGCCGACAGCAGCATCCGGACACTCGGCGACCTTGCCGGAAAGACCATCGCCGTGCAGAGCACCAGCAAGCCGGAGGAGATCTTTCTCAGCGGCTCCGACCCGCGCATCCCACAAGCGGTCGATGTGTTCAGCACCGAAGACCGCAGCGTGCAGTATGCGATGCTGGCCTGCGGCTATGTGGATGCCATCGCTGCCCATGAGACGGCCATCCTGCAATACATGAAGGACAATTCCGTGGAGTTCCGCATCCTCGAAGAACCGCTGCTGGTCACCGGGCTGGGCATCGCCTTTGCCAAAAACGACAACCGCGGGCTGAACATCCAGCTGAACGCTGTTCTTGCGCAGATGCGCACAGACGGCACACTGGAGCAGATCCTTGGCAAGTATCTTGAACATGCTTCACAGTATCTGGAGGTGGACACCATTGGCACGTAAAAACAGAACCATCTCAGATACATGGAGATGGGGGCTCTATCTGGTCATCGGTGTGCTTTTTATGGCCGGCGTCGTTTTTTTCTCGAGTTGGCAGGCACTGCGCGCAACGGAGGCTCGTTTCTGCCAGATCCTTGATTTTGTCAAATCCCAGTCCACCAGCTTTGAAAAGCACAACGATACGATCGTGGCCAAAGCGCTCCGCCGCGCGGCGGTATCGGTGCATCAGCTGGCACAGGCCCCTGCGCTCGACCTTTCCGACCCGCAGTGCCTGAACAGGCAGGCAGAGCTGCTCTGGCTCACAGGTATTTCGGTTCTGGCCCCGGACGGTACGCTCCTGTGCGAATCCACAACGAACGGCATCGGCTATGCCCAGTTTGGAGAACAGCTCAAAAATGATGCCGTTCTGGACGTTTTCGCTTACCCGCAAAAAACCTATCTGAAGCGGGTCCTGCTGGAGGATGGGTCTGCCGTGGATGTTGCGGCACACCGGGCAGAAAGCAAAGAGGTGATCCTGCTTGCCTACCGCTATACCCCGGCAGAATTTGTAGAGGGAACGGCCTTGTCCATTCAGAGTGTACTGGACGGCTACTCGGTTGAGACCAGCGGCACATTGTTCATCGTGCAGAACAATCAGGTCATTGCCTCTAACCGCCCGGAACTCATCGGGCAGAATGCTGCGGACAGTCCGCCAGTGCAGGAGATCCGCAAAGCCGGGGCTGCCGAAACGCTGACCCATACCCACGATCGGAACGGCTCCGGCTGCTATGTTGGAATGTACTGCCACGGAAGGTCTTTCGATCTCTACGCGTATACGGATGAAAAATCCGTCTTCCGTGAATCGTTTCCGTTGATTTTGATGGCGCTGGCCGGTTACATCCTGCTTGTAATGGTCCTTCGGGTGCTGCGCAGACGCTCCATGCAGGAGATGGAGCAGCAGAAGAAAGAGCAGGAGAAGAAGTATCAGGCTCAGCTGGAGGAACAGAACCGCAAACTGGAGATCGCACTCCAGCACGAGGGTGCGGCAAACCGTGCCAAGCGGGAGTTCCTGTTCAATATGAGCCACGATATTCGCACCCCCATGAACGCCATCATCGGCTTCACCTCGCTGGCTGCGACCCATATTGATAATAAGGAACAGGTGCTGGACTACCTGAAAAAGATCTCTATCTCCAGCCATCATCTGCTTTCCCTCATCAATGATGTGCTGGATATGAGCCGCATCGAGAGCGGAAAAGTAAAAATTGAAGAAAAAGCGGTGCATCTGCCGGACCTCGTCCACGATGTGCGCTCCATCATCCAACCCGATGTTTCGGCAAAGCGGCTGTCGCTTTTCATCGATACCATGGACGTGGAGAACGAGGACATCATCACCGACCCGCTGCGGCTGAACCAGATCTTGCTGAACATTTTGTCCAACGCCATCAAGTTCACTCCCACAGGCGGTACGATCAGCATCCGCATTGCCCAGAAGAACGGTGCGCCCAAGGGCCGTGGCTGCTATGAGTTCCGCATCAAGGACAATGGCATTGGTATGAGCGAAGAGTTCCAGAAGCACATCTTTGAGGCGTTCAGCCGGGAGGAAAGCTCCACCGTCAGCGGCATTCAGGGTACCGGCCTGGGCATGTCCATCACCAAGAACATTGTGGATATGATGGGCGGCACCATCGCGATCGAAAGTGAACCGGGCAAGGGCAGCGAATTCATCGTAGATCTCTGCTTCGCACTCAGCGGACAAAAGGTGGAGCCCAAGCAGCTCCCGCAGTTGGAAGGGCTGCGCGCATTGGTAGCAGACGACGATACCGACACCTGCCTGAGCGTCAGCACCATGCTGTCCAAGATCGGGATGCGGCCGGAGTGGACGATCTCCGGCCGGGAAGCGGTGATCCGCACCCGATACGCCATGGAGCAGGGCGACGAATTCAGCGTCTACATCATCGACTGGCTCATCCCCGATATGAACGGCATCGAGGTCGTGCGGCAGATCCGCAAGGTGATCGGGAAAAGCTGCCCTATCATCATTCTGACGGCCTACGATTGGACGGATATTGAAGAGGAAGCCCGCGCTGCCGGAGTGACCGCCTTCTGCGAAAAGCCGCTGTTCCTTTCCGAACTGCGCAGAGTGCTGGCAGAACCGTACGGTGCAGAGCCTGCCTGTAAGCCAGCGCAGCCAGATGCCGCCGAGCTCAAGGGAAAGAAGCTTTTGCTGGTGGAGGACAATGCCTTGAACCGCGAGCTTGCACTGGAGATCCTGAAGGAAGCGGGCTTTGCGGTAGACACTGCTGAGGATGGCGAGATCGCTGTCCAGAAGATGAAGCAGGCGGCCCCCGGGCAGTACGATTTGATCTTAATGGACATCCAGATGCCCAAGATGGACGGTTACGAGGCGACGCGGCAGATCCGTGCCCTGCCGGATGCTGCAAAGGCAGACATTCCCATCTTTGCAATGACGGCAAATGCCTTTGAAGAAGACCGTCAGAGTGCATTGAAGGCCGGTATGAACGGCCACATTGCAAAGCCGCTGGATATTCCGCATCTGCTGCAGGTCCTCGCAGATGTACTGAAATCATAACGGCTGCCAGCCAACAAAAGCAAAAGCACCCGCAGCATTCGCTTCCAGAGGTCAAGAGCCTCTGCGAAGCCTGCTGCGGGTGCTTTATTTATTTTTTGTCTGACAGGCGTTTGGCTTACAGGATCTTGTGCAGCTCCTGCACAAGGTCGCCGATCACGATGGGCTTGGACAAAAAGCCGTTCATGCCGCTTTCCAATGCGTTGCGGCGGTCCTCGTCGAAGGCGTTGGCGGTCATGGCAAGGATCGGGAGCTTTGCCCGGGCAGGGTCATCCAGTGCGCGGATCTTCCGGGTGGCGGTGTAGCCGTCCATCACCGGCATCTGCACATCCATCAGCACCAGATCATAGCTGCCCGGCGCTGCGGTGCTCACCTTTTCCACCGCCACTTCACCGTTTTCCGCCGTATCGACCCGGAAGCCGTACTCGCGCAGGATCTCCTGCGCGATCTCGCGGTTCAGCTCGTTGTCCTCTACCAGCAGGATATGTCTGTCCTTGAAGTCGGCGTTCTTTTCCGGCAGAATCTCCTGCGACGCATCTGTCAGCTTCTGGCCGAGGGCGCTCATCAGGGTCTCGCGCAGGTCAGACATGAACATGGGCTTGGAGCAGAAGGCGGTCACACCGGCGGCCTTTGCCTCTACCTCAATGTCAGACCAGTCGTAGGCCGTCAGGATGATGATGGGGGTATCGTCGTTCAGGCTGCGTATCTGGCGGGTGACCTCGATGCCGTTCATATCCGGCAGCCGCCAGTCGATGATATAGGCGTGGTAGACATCGCTCATCTCGATGGACTGCCGCGCGCGCAGCACCGCTTCCTTGCCGGAAAGGGTCCATTCCGCACGCATTCCCACCTTGACCAGCATCTTTGTCACGCTGTCGCAGGTGTTGAAATCGTCGTCCACCACCAGAGCCTTCAGGCCTTCCAGCTCGGTGATCTTTTCCACCGGGCGGTGCTCTGCCTGCACCCGCAGCGGCACACGAATGATAAACTCGCTGCCCTTGCCCTGCGCTGTCTGCACCTCGATGGTGCCGCCCATCATATCCACGATGTTTTTGGTGATGGCCATGCCAAGACCGGTGCCTTGGATACGGCTGACCGTGGAGGTGCGCTCCCGCTCAAACGGCTCAAAGATTTTTTTGGCAAATTCCGGGCTCATGCCGATGCCGTTGTCCTTGATGCGGAATTCGTACTGCCCACAGCCGCGCACCTGCCCGGCAAGCTGGCGTACTCGCACCGAGACCGTGCCGCCCGCCGGGGTAAACTTGATGGCGTTGGACAGCAGGTTCAGCAGGATCTGGTTCAGCCGGGTCTTATCGCAGTAGACATCCTCGTCGGTCACGTCTATCGCGTCCATATAAAGCTCCAGCTGTTTTGCGTAGATCTGCCCGCTGACGATGGTTTTCAAATCGTGCAGCACATCCGAAAGGTTGACTTCCACTTCTTCCAGATGGATCTTTCCGCTTTCGATGCGGCTCATATCCAGCACATCGTTGATGAGTGAGAGCAGATGGTTGCTGGAAGCAAGGGTCTTGGCCAGATAATCCTTCACCCTCTCCTTGTCGTCGATATTGCTGATCGCCAGTGTGGTAAAGCCGATGATGGCGTTCATGGGGGTGCGGATGTCGTGGGACATATTGGAAAGGAAGGTGCTCTTGGCGCGGTTGGCAGTCTCGGCGGCGGCAACGGCATCCGAAAGCGCCTGATTTACCTGTTTGTCGGCGGTGCGGTCGGACATGACAAGGATGTATTTGGTCCTGCCCTCCACCTCGCTGCCTATGGCGATGTTATGGAACCAGCGGCGCTCTTTGGTTTCCAGATGCTCAAACTCGAAATCCCATTCCCGCTGCTGTCCGCTGAGAAGCCCATCCAGAAAGTTTTCGCCGTACTCCGGGGCGCCCAGCTTGTCCAGAGCAAAGGCATTTTGTCGGACTTCTTTCCACGGGATGCCCAGCAGACGCTCAATGTTCGGGCTGACATAATCCACCTTGGAGGTCTCTGCGTCCAACATCAGGAAAACGTCATCCACGTTCAGCGAGAGCTTCTGGAACAATTCGTCCCGGTAGGAGATCTCGGTATCCTTCCGGCGCAGGGTCATATGGCTTCTGCGCACAATGAGCAGAATGACCAGCACCGCAAGACCTGCGGCGATGCCCGCTACGATCTGTATCGTATGGAACCACAGCTTATCCAGATTGGCATTGACGATTTTGACCGGGACAAGTCCCAGCATCGTCCAGCTCTGGATCGCCGTGCCCTCGTAGACCAGATAATAACTGATGCCGCCCAGCTTTACCTTCATGTTTCCGCTGCTGCCCTGTGCAAAGGCATTGGACAGATCCAGGATCTGCGCCTCGGAAAGGTCGGAATGGTCGCGCAGCATCGCAATGAAGTTGTAGACCGTTTCCTTGCGGTTTACGGAATTGTCGATGACCACCCGCCCATCCGGGTAGATGACATAGTTGCTGGCATTGCCCTGAAAGGCAGAATTGTCCAGTAATCTCAGCACCTCATCATTGTAATAGGTGATGGCAACGGCATCGTAGGCAAAACCCCGGTAGCTGCCCTGCGTTTCGGGACAGATGAACGCCAGCATCTGGGTTTTTCCAGGTAGAGCCGTATTCATCACAATATCGTTACCGCTGGCAAGCTCTTCGTCCAGATTTGTCTGCAGGCCAAGGTAGCCCGTTTCCCCGGTCACAGTCATGTAGTTGCCGTCATAGGTAAGAAAGTAGAATTCGGCAAACCCAGCCTTCTGCTGTGCCGCCCTGATATACGCCTGTATTTCGGCCTCATCCGAGGTACTTTCCAGAAAGCCGTTGTACAGATGCAGGTAGGTCAGGTTTTTGCGCACCATCTCTTTCAGCATATTATTGGATTTATGCAGAACCTCTTCCAGATGCGAGGTGCTTTCCTGATAGATGGTCTGGGACACAAACGAGATGTACCGAACGCTGAAACCTGCTATCAGCAAGACCAGAAGAAGGATGGCAGCAACAGGGGGCCATTTTTGCTGGGGATGGCAGTTTCGTTTGGATTCGTGCTTTTCGTCTGCCATCCCGCTCACCTCAATGCAATGTAGTTTTCAGGCTCTGCAAGCGCTGCGCCGCCGCCGGAGACATGATCGCGCCATCTGTTTTTTACCCATGTATCTCCGCCCAAAGACGTGCCTCTTTCGCTCGCAAGCAGCGCTTCCATCTGTTTTTCCGCTGCCAGACAGGTCACGGTAACGGTGTCGTCGTCCCGGAGCGGCTGTCCGTTCCGGGTGATGCCGGTCAGGGTATAGCTGCCGCTTGCCTCTTTGACCTCCACGGCAATGCCGCTGACCACCGGCAGAGAGCCGCGGTTGAAGGGTACAAACCCACCCTTGCAGCCCTCCACAAAGGCGCGGACTGTCTCCTTCAGCTCTGCGCCGGTCATGGTGCGCTGGCGGGACATCAGACCGTTGGGCATGATCATGGAAGCGGCCATTTTCTTATTATAGTCTGCCTGCAGCACACTGCCGGTAAAGCTGTTTGCGGTGGCAAGCAGCACATCGGTGCCATAAACGCCCCGCAGCGTGTTCGCCATGACGGAGAAGGAGGCGCTGCCGCCGTTTGCGTGGAAGACATTGGAATAGCTCTTCCCGGAGGTCAGCACGATCTCGTCATCGGCAGGCGTTTCTTCGGCAAGAAGCTTGGCATTGAACGCACGATAAGCCTGCTGTGCCGTGTACTCACCTGCGATCATTTTGGAGACAACGTCCTTGGAGACGGCAAAGAAATCGTTGGAGGCGATGCGGATATACATGTGGTTTTCTTCCACCACATCGCGCACGTCCTTCATGTACTCGGTCAGGCGCAGAGGGACATTCTGGCTGTAGCTCAGCACATCCTGCCCGTCGGCAACGATGCGGCTCTGCGCCTCCTCGGAGAGCATGACGTTCAGCACCTTCATGGCTTTTTCGCGGCGCGCGGTGTCCTGCTCGAGGTCACGGTTCAGAGCGATCTGGAAATACGGGGTGGTCAGGATCCACTTTTCGCCGTTCTGGCTGAAGAAGGGCAGGAAGATCGTGTCGATGCCCTCATCCTGAAACATCTTGACACCGGCAGAGCTGCCAAAGTACATGGCAACTTCTCCGTTCCGGAACATTCCGGTCACATCGTCGTAATTCAACGCAAGATCGTCTGCCGTGAGGTGGGTATCCTGAATGAACTGCGCCATCCGTTCAAACGCCCCCGGCCACACGGTGTCGTCCAGACCCACCCGTGCGGTGCTGGCAGGGTCGCTGTAAGCAGTGCGCCACTTGCGCCCATCAGTCGTGGTAAGCTCGGCAGCGGAAAGCCCCTGCAGCGTTTCCATGCAGGTGTAGTCGTAGGTATAATCGGCGGTAAAGCCGCGGATGCCCACTTTTTCAAACGCCTGACAGGCCGAAACGAAGCTCTCGTAATCGGTGGGCAGAGGAATATCGTACTGCTCAAAAAGGCTGCGGTTGACCACAAAGCCGTGGGCATCGGCGCAGACCGGCAGCCAGTTCACGCTGCCGTCCTCGTTTTTGAAGCTGTTGAGGTAGGTGTTGTACACAGCGCCCGCCTCGTTGGTCAAGGCAAGGTTCATCAGGCTGTCCTTCAAGGGAGCCGCATCGTGCAGCGAGAAGCGGCAGCTGGTGATGATATCCGGCAGACCGCCGTTCTCCTGCAAAAACTTGTAAAAATCCAAATCGTTGTTGCCCACGATGAATTCAATATTTACATCCGGCAGCTGGGACTGGATATAGGGCGCATAGGTTTCGTACAGGCTATTCGTCCACAGATACACCTGAATGGTCTGGGCATCCTCCTGCTTTTCCACATTTTCGGCGTTTTTTGTTCCGCAGCCGGTCAGCACGGACAGACCCATCACCAGTGCCATAAGCACGGAAAACAGGCGGTGCAATGTTCTTTTATTCATCAAATCGTTCTCCTCACAACTCTTGGGCAGCTGCCGTTCTGCACTCCCGAATACCACAAAAAGACATAGATACAGCACGACAGAGATATAAGATTATATTACCACCGCCATGAGGGATTTTCAATAAAATTTCATGTATTGATACCTAAAAGCAGCGCGCGTCCGATTTCTTTGCGCCAGTCGATGCAGCTTTTTGTATCAACGCACAGGGTGAGGCGGGCTGCCAGTATCCTTATGTGCTGCTGCCCTCTGTCCGCATCAGAGATATTTCTGGATGGTCGGCACAAGGACATTCATATTGATCGGTTTTGCGATATGGTCGTTCATCCCGGCATCCAATGCCGCCTGCTTATCTTCGGCAAAGGCATTTGCCGTCATAGCGATGATGGGAAGGTCTGCCTTTTGGGGGTCATCCATCCTCCGTATCTTTTTTGCCGCATCGTAGCCGTTCATCACGGGCATCTGGATGTCCATAAGGATCAGTTGATACGTTCCGTTCGCCGCTTTTTCCAGCATATCCACACATTCCACGCCGTCTTTGGCTCGGTCTACCGTGCAGCCCTCTTCCTGCAGCAGCTCGACGGCGATCTCCGCATTGAGGTCGTTGTCCTCGGCCAGCAGGATCTTCACGCCGAACAGGCTCTTTTGATCCGAAGGGGTTGTTTCTCGTTTCGCCTGTGTTTCATCCTCGGACGCAATGCGGCAGGGAATGGTCACAGTAAACGTGGAGCCAACACCGATCCTGCTCTCCACTTCCACGGTGCCGCCCATCAGCCCGACCAGCTTTTTCACGATGCCCATTCCAATGCCGCTGCCCTCCACTTTGCTGACAGTGGAAGTGCGCTCTCGTTCAAAGGGTTCAAAGATATGCTTCTGGAACTCCTGCGACATCCCGATGCCGTTATCGGCAACCGTGATCACCGCATCGCACCAGCCCTCTTTTTTGTCGGGCTTCTGCGTGACATCGCAGTGGATCATGCCGCAGGCACCGGTGTATTTGACCGCATTGCTGACGAGGTTCGTGCAGACCTCGGTCAGGTGTGGAATATCCGCATAGACATACGGATACAGCAGATGTGCTGTCACCGTAAGCGTCTGCCCCTTGCTCTCTGCCTGATTCTGGAACATCGCAATGCAGTTGCGGAAATCCTTCTCGATGTCCGAAACGGAATATTCGATCTCCGTCTTATCGTTCTCGATGCGGGCAAGGTCCAGAACATTGTTCAGCAGCATCAGCAGGTTCTGTCCGCATACCTGAATGTTCTCCATGTATTTTTCCAGCTTTGCAGGTTCGTCCAGATGCCGGGAGGCAAGGTCTGCGTAACCGATAATGGCGTTCATGGGAGTGCGAATATCATGAGACATATTGAACAGGAAGGTGGATTTCGCGCGGTTCGCGCTCTCCGCGTTTTCCACAGCGACCTGCAATTTTGCATTCAGCTCCTGCGTATCGCTTGCGGCTTTCCTTGCAGCAGCTTCGGCTTTGCGCGCCTTCCGCAGCAGCTTCAGGATCGTGAGCAGAATGACTGCAACCGCAATGCTGCCGACCAGCAGCACCATGACAAAGTTATCCTTTATAAACTCGCTCAGGGTGACCTTCCGCAAAGAGCTCTTATGCATCGCCAGAGAGCTGGTAAGCATATTGGCTGGCATTGCCTTGATCGTTTTGTTCAGGATGGACAGCAGG
>ERZ812616.3229-NODE-3229-length-11798-cov-2.903772_pt1 | contig 11798 bp, 7 predicted proteins | sample MGYA00376249_ERZ812616 | MGnify/ENA primary metagenome ERZ812616 (study PRJEB26924, sample SAMEA4378265) | human gut metagenome | biome: human gut; feature: human-associated habitat; material: faeces | place: China | collected 2013 ... | reverse complement strand
CCCCGGAAAAGGCCTGTGAAGTATATCTTAATGCTTGGGTGGGAGTCAGTCTTTCGATGGAACGGACATCCGATACGTCGATAGATTCAATAGCCCAGGTCGTATCTACTGGTTTTTCATCCAGTAGAATGACTATTTCTTCGGAATTTCCGGATACCGGATTTGTTAATTTACTCATACCTCGGGTCGATTGTATGATATATTTATCTGATTCCGAACCTATACCGGTATCCCTGTTTTTATCCTGGTACCTGATTACCCTGAATCCTATCATTCGTTCCAGGTAATGGATAAGACTAGGGGAGGACGGGGATTCGAATTCTTCTTCACCGATGTAATTTACCCCGTAAAACTCTTTTGTGGGGATCACTTTCTCTTTTATGCGGGCGGTAACAGTGACGGAGGGTAGATGATAGATTTTATCTCCCCGGTCATTATGGGTGTAATAGATAGAAGTCGAATCGATTTGTGTTTGGGAATCAGGAATATCTCCTTTCATATAGAATGCCTTGTATAAATTGATTACCCCGGGAAAGGTATCATTGTCAGGCATGACCTTATATCCGAAACTTTTTCCTTTCTCATTATAAGCTTGCATGTAGAAAGAATCACCTTCTTTGAAATTATCGACTCCCATCGTGAACAGGCCATTATTAATGTCGGCTTCATAGGTAAAGCCATTATTTTTATTTATCGCAATGAGCAGACCTTTTCTTAAAAGTTTTCCAGACTCTGTTTCCACGCGTCCCGTGAGAGTCATGACAATTTCCGGTTTATGCCTGTAAATAAATGTGTTTTGCAAGAGTGTCTGCCAGGAGAAACGTCCCCATTTTCTGGTCATCAGATAAGTTTGCAGGTTGTTGGCCGCTCCCGGCGTATTTGCTTCGATATAGGCTTCTGCATCCGGAAGAGGACGGGATAAATCGGTATTTAGCAAGATCGCTTTTTCGGTAGCTGAAAAATGATTTGAAGTATCTGGTTTATTAAAGTAACAAAGCGTTTCCGATACTATTTGGTGCTGTTCATCCAGTAATATTCCGGTTATCAGTCCCTGATGGTGATGTGAGAGCTTAATGAGACCTTCTTTGTTTTGGTGGGTGACGGTTTGTTGCAGGCAAATTTCTCCCCCGTGAAAAAGTATGAACTGGTAGGCTGTCTGGTTTTCCGGTGTGAATAGAATATTATAATGCAGCTGTGCGTTGTTCAGATTCAGTTGCAAAGCAGGTTTACTACTTGCTGGCGGACAAGGATATGACTGATCTCCAACTTGTATGAAATAGTGTGACGATTTTTCAGGGATGAAAGAAAAGCGTCCGATTCCATGCTTATCTGTCTGTAAGGCAGAATACACTGTGTCGCCCGAGTTACGGCATAATGCTACGGTTGTCTCAACAGGAAATCCTTTTTGGTCGACGATCTCAAAGGCTACATTCTGTAATGCACCGGTCGTGAGGTGTCCTCCTTCCGGGTAGAAGTGAACTTGTTCTGTCTTATTGCCGGAAGAACGGATTACGACCTTACAGCCCACAGGTATGACAAGGGTCGTGAAAGCGGTAGGCGAGTAATTGCACATTAATCTGGTATATGCCCGAATATAATAGTCGTTCGGGGATATATCCGGATCCAGAGGTATCCGGCTTGTGAAACGAGCAGAGTCACAGACTAGCTTCTGTCTGGTTAACACGGAATCATTCCTGCCGAGTAGTTCCACATAGGCATAATTGCTGTAAAGGGATTGTTGCAATGTATTTGCTTCGAGTAGTATACCCGACAAACAGATTGTATCTCCCGGATTATATTGTGTTTTGTCAGTGGATAATAAAATCTTTTCGCTTCGTAGTTCGGCCGACGAAGCGAAAAGGTAGGGAATATTCAACAGTATGAAAAAAATGAAATACCTCATTCTGTCTATGATCCTGTGACATTTAATTTAACAATATTTGAATTTGTTATAAACAAATATAGTGAAATATATGGATGTATAGGTACTGATCCCCGGAAAATCGGTTGTTTTCGGTGTAATTATCTCTTGATATTATATTAATTACAGTTATACAAATCTATCCCATACCAGTTTCTGAACTTGGGTTGATAGAACATGTTGAACAGGCGTTCGTCGCTCATCTCTTTTTCTTCCGGCAGTTCGGTAGATAACAGATCCTTTTGGAAGGCTCCGTATAACAATAGGCGGTATTTATTGTCATCGCCCAGCAGGTGCCAGGGAGTAGCAAGGTTAGGGAGGTCTTCTACTGCTTTCCGAAGATACTTTTCAGCCACAGATTGGTTACCGCACCACCAGGCGATATAACCCAAACGTGCATAATCAGTAGGGCTGTCTTCCGGAGACGGCGTTAAGGCTGATAAATGTTGCTGTAAGGTGTTATAAAATACCGAATCATTTTGTCTCAAAAGGCGAATTCGTTTGCCGGTCAATAGGCGGGGGGTATAACGGATGGCATTTACCAATGGCTGCAAAGCGGCCTCTTTCTCTCCTTGTTGGTACAAGATATCCGACAAGGCAGAGAGGTAGAGTGAGTTTTTAGGATAATCAGTAGCCAGTTCTTCTATTATCTGCCGGGCTTTCCCCAATGCTTTATTATCTATGTAGAGACGTGCTTGCAGATAACGGATTTGTATGTCTTCCGGTTGTTGCAGCCGGGCTTTCTGCAAGACCTCTTCTGCCACTTGTTGATATTGGGGATTTGCTGTTTTATGGTAATATTGCATATACAGTAGTCCACGGTTGATCAGGTTGGGCGTTAGTTCCTTTGTCTGTTCCATCAGGCGGATAGCCTCTGTGAACTGCCCTTTTTTCCAGGCTATTATACTTTGTTGCTGGTATGATTTATCCTGATTTTGTATAAGGTTAAATATAAGCCAATTTAGATAACAGAATGTTATAATGCAGGGGATTACATAGGTAGAGGTATATTGTTTACTGTCCCTTTCATCTAAAGTGAGTTCTTTTTTTTGCAAAAAAGCTAGTAATATGTATATCATAAGCAATGCAAAAGGAGTATGGAATAACGTAGCCTGTGTCATTTCTTTAGCGGTTAATGCTAGGAAAAGGCAACCTATTTTATAATTTTCGGGTTGTTCTTGATGTTTTATAATTTTTCGACAGATAGCTAGAGCTAATAGTAAATAAAATAAGCTACCAATGATACCTTTTTCTATCAATAGCTGTATGATAATATTAGGCGAAATTGAAGTCTTTGAATACGTACTATCCTGGTTAAGTGCTCGATCAACAGCAAAAATATAGTTTCTGTTTCCGTATCCGAGTAGTGGCTGTTTCTGAAAAATATCCCAACTAGCTTGTGTTGCGGTAATACGTCCTTCTGTACTCCGTTGTTGTGATGTGGTATGATTCATTAGTACAGTAGTTCTCATTTCGTTAGGAAAGAAAATGCCTGTTAAAATGATAGCTGTAATACAGATTACAAGCAAAAACCATTTTTCGTGTTTGGGTTTTACAAGTAACAACCAACTTATAATATAAACGGCTAATGCAATATAGGCACCTCGAGAGAAAGAAAAAAGTATTGCAATGACTATCAGGAAAATAAACCATCCCGAATAACGATGTGCAATGCACATCCAGCTTAACATTACAAGTAATACTTCTACCCATATATTAGTAATGTAACCTAATGGGTGAAAGAGAAAGCGGAAGTGATATATGTCCTGAAAACCAACTCCTAAAATGGATTGTCGAAACAAAAAAAAAGAACATAGCGAAAGGATAAGGGAGATACCAATAGGTAAATAGCTACTTTGCAAAACAATTCGTGTCGCATGCTTCGATGTAAAGAGTTTTCGTGATACGAAATAGGTTGTACAACAAAGCATAGATAAAAGTGTGCCATGGATAGCCGGAACTAGACAATGTGCATATAAGCAGGTTATAATATCATAGACTGTTATTAGACAGATGTATAGATCTATTACTGTCCATTGCCGTAAAGGAAGCGGATGTATTATCAACACACTACCCAAAAGTAATAATAAGCAAAGCTGATAGCTGTCCTCTATCTGAAACAAGAGAGTTGTTATTACTGCTACAAGTAAAATCGCTACGCCAGTAAATTTCTTATCTGGAAAAATAGACTTATTTTTTGACATGTTTCTTTATCAGTGGATTGATAACTTTCCATAATAAAAAACCTAGTAATCCTAGAAAGAGCATTTGTGTACCAATATTTCTCAGAAGAACAAATGGTGGTGTTATGTTATTGGACAAGTAGAGGATCAACTCGTTTATCTCATCGGGGAAGCTACTAACAAATCGGTATAGGAATTTGGGAATTATATAGAAGAAATAGAATCCCATGAATAGATTTACTACAATGGAGTATACCAATAAACCATATTTCTCAGTAGAACGCATTTGTAATAGATAAGGGATTTTATGTATTGGCAATTTGTGTAAATAGCTATACCAATATCTTAATAGTTCTTTCGAACGAGAACGCAGGTTAGGAACTCCCAATAAATCTGAAGCAATCCAATAACCGTCGAACTTGAAAAAAGGATTCAGTGTCATCAAGAAACCGAGATTCATAATCAAGATAAGATAGCGTAAAATATCATTATTTGTCAACAAAAAAACTATCAGCATAAGAATCAGCCAATAGCACTGGAAGTATACACCTGCAATATTTACTATGCAACGTTGTCTTCGATCGAGTTTCCATACTTCGGTCACTTCGGTATATAGGACTGGGAAGTTCAGGTATAGTCCAAATCCAATGCAACCATGGTGTATACCAAAGTATTTACAAGCAGAAGCATGCCCCAATTCATGGAAAAAGGAAGAGGTGAGCATAAATATGAATAATCCTACTACCATATATATATTTACTTTGTTATTGAATAGCAACAGGTCGTTGGTTGTCAAAAAAAAGTAGACATCTAGTACCGCGGTTATTATTAGAACTATTGCCATATATACTTTGTTGAATAAAAAACTGAATGTGTCTGAGAATTTGTCGATAGACGCTGGACTGAACAATTCCTTTTCGTAGAGAAAAGTGAGTTTCTTTTTGGGGGCAGCAAAAACAGGCTTGATAAACTTGCTGATAATCCGCTCCACTTGTTCTTGAGTATATTTCCCCTTTTTTCGGTTGATATAAGAAGTGATAGCTTCCTCTTCTGACTGTTTTTCCTGTAATTCTTTTACTAATTCCACAATGGGAAAGTTTGCTTCATAATATTGTCCATTATAGGATAATAAATAATGCTTGTTTTTCGTAGAAGATGCAAGAGGATGAATAATAATGTTACTATAGTCGTTCATATTATTTTACTTTTAAAATGGCACTATTAATATTTTTATCCATATTATTAGATTCACGAGATATTTTCTTCCCAAAATCAAAAGTATAAGCAATTTTCACATATCCTGTTTGTTGATAAATACGGCTAGTTTGCACTTGATTATATTTATATACTCCATAGTTACCATATTCCCGGTAATAAATATGTTTTGTAAACGGGTTTTCTGTACCTATTTCTGCCATCCAGTTATTTTGATTGTAACGAATCGAAAGTCCATAAATTCCAGGAGATTTTATAAAAGCAAGAGTTGTATTATTTAAAATTCTTTCTGGTGTTTTTGCATATACATTGATTGTGAATGATTTCAGAAAGTAATTTATATCTGTTGAAAATATAAAATTATTCTCCCTAAATTTTGATTCTCCTGGAATATTCATGTATTTGTATACTAAATTAATGTTAGCACGTAGGTTCTCAGAAATTCGGTAAGATGCCAGTAATTCAGCTTTTAATTTGTGAAAAGAGGAATTAGAGCGATAACTGGTAACCAATTTATTACTTTCAATATAAAAATCAGAGCAGATATTATTGGAATAAATGAAATACCCCAAATTGAACTGTAAGTTCACTGGTTTTATTTGAGCATTATAAGTTAATAAATATTCATATAACTTCGTATTATCTAAATTGGGATTTCCTCTCTTGATCTGAAGAAAGTCAATAGTTTGATCCATCGTGTTTAGATGACTAAGTTCTACTTGGTCGTTTCCCATTGCGAAAGCGACAACTATTTGATGTCTTGGATTGATACGATAACGAATCCATGAGTTAGTCCTGAACGTATGGAAATGATGGAGTTCTTCTCCATGTAACTTATACTTTAGTAGAGAGCCTCCAGGAGAGAATGTGAATGTAAAATTTTTGCCGATATCCTGTGAATAATTCAGAAAAAGGAGAGTTTCTCCCTGCCACAAATGTTGCCATGAAGTATAATCTCCACTATATGAGGAAGAGGTAATGTTATGGTGATGTTGAATATTACCTCCAAACGAATTATTATGTTTTAGTTGAATGTTGTAGATACCAATTGCACTGAATGAATATAAGTTTTCATTTACATTTGTAATAGACAGTTGTTTGCCCTCTGTATAATCTCTGCTATAAGTATTCTGAGTATATGAACTGTTCAGTAAAACATGTATTCGCTGATTTTCCTTTGGATGGAAGACCCCGTCCAAGCTTATAGCAGGCTTCAAGCTCTGTTGGTCTATTTTTTCATATGACTGTATGTTTTGATCTTTATACCCAGAATAACAGACGCTTTCATTTCTGTCATTGTCCGGTGTTATGTTACGAACGAAAGAAATGAACCCGAATAAGTTCCGTTTTTTGGTATTGTTACTTATTTTGAATTGGGCATATTGTTGATTGTTACTAAAATTTGCATTATTATTGGTTCGATTTCGTTTTATTGTATAATCAGGAAAAAAGATTTCCTCTTTTTTATCTTGAGCTATTCCACCATATTTTTTCATATTGTAACCACTGAAAAAAGTATAGTTGGTATTATTATGTGCTATTTTAGTTCCTATATCATACTTTCCGGCCAGATAGCCTATATTTTGTTCTCCATCCAAAGATATATACCCTCCAGTTCTGTATTCTTTGGTTATATAGTTTATAGAAGCCTTATCTCCTAGATATTTACCCGTAGGCTTATCATAATATTCTACTTTTTCAATGTCTTTTGGGCGTAAATTTTGAACTTCCCGAAAGTCTGCTCTCACTCCGTTTATATAAATGGTTGCTGCCCCTTGTGAAGTAGATACTGTTCCTTCGCGACGATTGACGGTAATGCCTGGTATCATAAGATTATACAATAGATCATATCCAGAATAGGCATGCTTTATTTGTATTTTCTCTGGTATGACAAGCAGGTGATCTTTTTTGTGGATAGAGGAATTACCCTTAATCTCAACCGCATCTAATAAGATATTGTCTGCTTTTAAAATAATCAATGGTAATGTTTGAACTTTTTCTACCATCTCAAAATTCAAATATTTATTGATATAACCGATGCAACTAATAGCTAGAATATACTTTCCTTTTTCTATGTTATTAAATAAGAACAAACCCTTATCGTCTGTTGTCGCTCCATTAACAAATGCTGAATCCATTGTAAGAATTCTTATAGTCACAGAAGAAACTCCTTTATTAAATTCATCTTGAATGATTCCTTTCAAGATATTTTGGGCTTGTATTAGGGGGGCGAAAAAACAAAATATGAATGTTAATAAAAATAGCTTTTTCATGAGATGAGATTCTATTATGTATTTATATGGATTGCTCTATTTTTAGAAACGAATGCTTCATAGTAAAAGTTGCATCAAAAAGATTCACCTCATAAATAGAAACAAAATCTTCAGAATCAAAAAAAGATTTGTGTGGTCATATTTATGAGGTGTTTTGTTAATGTTACATCTTTATACACTAAACATATTAATGTATATTACAGTCCATACCAGCCTCACAATGAATACATTCAGATGAGCTAAGGTTTGTTAATGACATATCTCCCGAAGAAGCCATATCCAATAAACCTCCTACAGCCAACGGATCAGTTTCTAAACGCTGTTCCAATTCTTGCAAGCTAAACTCAGTTAATTCTGAATTTAGAGAAACAAGTTCTTTTTTTTCTAAATCCTCTTTTTTCATGATTTGAAAATTAAATGATTAAATATTTATTTTAAATTTAGCATAAGCCCTATTGACTTCTATGCTGAATTTTTTTCGAAAAATAGCACATTGAATATTCTCTCCCAACATATTATGATAAGGGCATCCGCCACCACATAAAAGCGCGTATTTACAATGGTTACATGGTTTTTTCTGACCAATGTCTGTGTTTTTCCATTGATTTAACACTTCGTGATTCCATGTAACTCCTTCTGAGGAATAGGTACCTTTAAGATACTTTTTCTTTCCAATAACCTCCCAGCATGGATAAATATTCCCCAAAGGATCAAGTACACACCCATTTGCTTGAGCGGCACAACTTATCGATCTAAAAGTGATAGGAGTCTTTTTCGATAGTGCATTATAAATATTTTGATACATATCAGAATCTCTATCTTGATCTTTTTCTTCTTGTTGTCTTTGTTTATCAAAAAATGATTGCGCTGATAAAAAACTGAGATTTTTATGCTCTAAAGGGGATACGGAATTATTATCTTTTAATATGGCTGAATAGAATTCGAATTTAGAATAACTGTAAAATCCTTTTTCTGAAAAATAGTTTTTTAGTTCAGTATATTGTTCTATATTCCGATCGTCAGAATTCATTCTAACAACTACTTTCACCTTTTTATCTAAGGCTAATTTTACATTTTCTACAATTTTGTCAAAAGTATTATGATCTTTGTGATGTATCCTTCGTGAATCATGAATTCTTTTAGGACCATCTATTGTTATTTGGAGTTTGTAAATACTATCTGGTGCTAGTAAATTCAAGAAATGGTCTATTTCATATCCGTTAGTCACAGCTACAAATGTATAGCCCCGTTTACGTCCTTCTTCTACAATGTAGTTTACAACTGCTTTATTTTCAGCTAGCAAAGGCTCTCCTCCATAAAGAGTTATTACATTCTTTCGTAGTTTTTTGTGAGGTTGGATTTTGTCTTGAGCATCATAAGCAATGTTTACTTGTTCCTTAGTGAAAGCGAGTTGATTTTTTCCATCTTTTTTGTCTCTACCCTCAAAGCAATAAGGACAGCGAAAATTACAATTGTAGGTTACCACCCATGTAAATGTTGTATATAAAATATCGCATTCTCTGTGTAATGCTTTTGCTATTCTTGCAACATAAGCATGTTCTTCTTCTTGTGTTTTTGTTGTTAAATATCCTCTTTTTAATAAAGTTTGTATCATACTTTTTGAAAAAACATTATCAGAGGATGCTAAATTGATTTTTGTTATGAATTCCTCTGATACAATGTCTACTGCTCCTGTATAGCCATGAATCAGCATATACTTTCCTATCTCATTTTCCAGCTTAACCGGAATCATATAAGTTGATGTTCTTAATGTATCCATTTTTTAATGCCAAATAACTGTATTGTTCTTTATTTCGAATATTCTTTCTTCCTTTCCTTTGGTATAATCACGAAGCCAATATAAAGCACCTGTCGGTATTTGTTTATAAAGTAGCTTATCATCTTCTGTTGCTGTTAATTTTCCTAATGAGTCCCAATTTCCTTTGTTCATATAAAAAAGTTCATATTCATGCCCTTTGCGAATGCCATTGTCGTCATTGCGAATAATAAAACGTATTTTTGAAATAACATTTGCTTCTTTCAACTCCAATCCACCCCAGCTAAGTGTGTCATTTGAATGGAAGAATGTCAATGGGTCATTGTCGAATAACATTTCTGCTCCATACCGCGGATAATAAATACTAGGTTCATAATTTCCAATAACTTTTCCTTTTAATGGGTTTTCTGAATTTGCAGAATAAAATTCGACTTCAGCCATATTTCCCCATGTTTTGTCTGAGGACAGATAACGTACGTATTTCACCGCTTTTGAACTTTCAGATGCAACAGTAGTATATTTGAAATTCGGATTTCTGGTAATAGTATATAATGTAACGGGATTTTTAAATTCTTGGTTGTCTGCCCCTTGAAACTGACAACCATTCATTAAAGGTGGGAGGTAAGCCAAATAATTGGGCTCTGCTTTTTTTCGTTCGAGTACATAATTTATTTTTTCTATTTGTGGTGTGTAATAGGATATATCCCCTAAAGTATCAACCAAGAATGGGTTACCTACTAATTCTAACTTCTCGTTAGCATACAGTGCAGCATGATAAACAATGTTGGGTCCAACTGCTTGAAACTGTATTTTATCTTTTTTTATATTACCCCACCCAACAGGTGTCCATCCATTTGGATCGAATACACATAGATAGGCAAATTTACGGTTTGTTTTTTCCGGTAACGGAATGCTTATATCTTTCGATTCGATGAATGGATAATTTTCTGTTACATCTGTCATATAAGCGTTTTTGAAAAATGCTGGGATATCTTCGTTTCCATGAAGCATTGCCAACGAATTTTTATGTTTACCAAAAGTTTTTCTATATACTTTGGGAATTTCGTTCTTAAAGCGAATCAAATGTTTGTCTGGATTTTGTTCTGCGCCCGAAAAATCATGGAATGTATGATTGTTGTCATATACGACATTAAATGCATGGGAGGTATTCCCACGTCCCCAATGCGGAATAATTTCTATTGCTACTGGTATTCCTAAGGCTCGCATTGCAAAAATTGCTAAATTAGCATAATCTCCACATAGTCCGAATTTGATGTTTGCTAATGTACTCGGACGTAAGTTAATTGCTAAAACGGATGTCGTTGCAATATGAATCGGCAGTTTTATTAGTTCATTATTGATAGCAACACAAGCTTGTTTTGCTGTTTGAATAGTATCTGATTGCAAAATATCTTCGAAGCGTTCCTTATATAGTTGTCTCCAAGTTTCTGGTATTTCTATTCCTACGCGATAAGGCAAAATGAACTCACAGAACTCCTCAAAATTCAAATGCTGGTTCCACGGTCGATTCCAAATAGCAAATGCTTCTTCAATATTCCTAATCAGATAGTTTGCAGATAGGGTTCGTACATCCTGATTGATAGTAGGCTTTTCTTCCAAATACTTGTTTTTTCTCCTGAACTCATCATAAATTGTTGGAATATCATATTCTTCCTGTTGGATCTGATATACAGAGTCGATAAATGCATAATATTCGTCGATTGCTTTTCCAGTATAATAGAATTTATCCGTCATATTCTCAATCAGGAAAAGAGCTGCTTTCTGTTTTAATGAGTCCTCTCCATTCTGATAATGTCGGATCACCTGAAACAATTCATCTCGGTTACTGCCTGCTTTTGACAGCGCTTCCTCTACGCCTGGAGTTGGTGTCGGCATCCGACAACTTCCCAATAGTAGAAGGCTTATTCCTACATAACCGATGATACGATGAGTATTCATTTCTTTTAAATAAATAGAGTCTTAAAAAGTTGAAATCTAAACGAGTAATATTATTTCGTTAAATACCAGGTTACAGGTTGGTTGTCTTTTGTCAGTATTACCTGATAATTACCTTCCGGTAGATACGATAAAGGAATTGTCAATTCTTCTTCGGATGGAATGGTTATTACATCGATATAGATTGTTTGACCATCCGGATCGATCATTTGAATACCTATATTATCCCATTGTTTATCGGAATAAATATGGAGGTCGTTCTTTTCTATGGATAAAAAGATGGAAATGGAACGACCATCTTCTGGGTACCAATTCTCTTTATCAGCTTTAGCATTTACAGAAAAAAGAACAATCGAAATTGTTGCGAACAATAAAGTAGTTATGAATTTTTTCCTATCCATTTTGCATTTGTTTTTGTTTACGAATGCAAATGTAGAATTAATGGTCTATTGAATGGATAAAACTGAGTTCAC
>ERZ812616.3226-NODE-3226-length-11803-cov-2.842101_pt1 | contig 11803 bp, 8 predicted proteins | sample MGYA00376249_ERZ812616 | MGnify/ENA primary metagenome ERZ812616 (study PRJEB26924, sample SAMEA4378265) | human gut metagenome | biome: human gut; feature: human-associated habitat; material: faeces | place: China | collected 2013 ... | reverse complement strand
ACCTGTAACTGCTTTCGTAACCAAGGCTGTTTCTAACTTACCCTCATATTTCTCTACCAAAGCATTGGTCGGCTCCATATTTTCTTTGGGAGCTATATGAACTTCAGCCTGTCCAGGGATCAAATTACGGTCAAAAGTCGGATAATCATCTATTACTTTCAGCTTTACTAATACTGAACCGACAAAAACATACAAATTCAGTAAAGAGAAAAAAGATTCTTTCTTTGCTACTTTTCCCAAATGTGCTGAATTATTACCGGCTTTACGGATATAGTGCAAGCGTTTCAACAAATCATCACTCTGAATAAAATTCTTAAACGACTCAGCATTTACCAACTGGAAAAGTGAAGACCGTTCCGGTATTTCCATCCCCCTAAACAAATAAATAGCTCTTACAATATATTCTAAAGCCCGGCGACTATTGATAGCCGACTTTTCCGGATCTATAATCTGGTTAATTTCTGCCTCATTGCAATATGCATACAAATCTGCAAAGTCCGAATTTCCTTTCAGGTAATCAAAGTTTTTTGCTTGTATCATAACACTAACACTAGTTATGTTGATTTATAAATTCACACGCCTTTAAAAAGTTTGAAATCTATCTGATACCGATAGAACTCAATATTAGTACATACAGAAAGAGCTCTCTTCAACCGGGTATCTGCCTCCAATCCGATAATAATACCTTTTACCTCTTGATTGGGTTCCGCTAATTCTTCTTTGACATACCCCATGTATCGATGAATTTGCCCGACAACGACATCGGATGTTCGCCCTCTTTTTAGCTCTATGACCAACAAGGTCTTTTTATCCTTGCTGACTGCCAGTATATCAATAGGACCAGTATCGCTAGGATATTGTTCCCCTACTATTTCACCATTATCCTCAAATATATCATATTTTTTTCCAATATCAGTATGTTTCCAATTTTTTACGAGAAAATCTTCCAAATGTTTTTCCAAAGCAAAGACTGTGGGGTCTTCAACCTCCTCATCATTACAATACACAGTTGGAGGAGCAGTTCTTGTCAAAAATGTTTCTATTTCTTGTTGGTATTTTGTGATATCGCAGCATGTGCCGATAGAACCGGTCGAATGTTGCAAACCTTCACTCATTTCACTTCTTTGAATGGTTTTATCATACCATTGAACTCTGCGTCGGTGAGGTAGATTAGTTCCCGGCACATAATAGTAGTTTCCTACAATTTCGGCAATATAATATTCACCTTTGCCATTAGGAGTTAAAACAATATCGCCTATTTCAAGCCCACGGCATACGGTCCAGAGAAATCCGCAGGAAAGACCAGCAGCAACTTTTGTTTTTTCCGGATTTTCTTGTAGATATACAGGTATATACTCTTTATTAAAAGCTTTCCATCCATCAGGTAAATGACCTGACAAATCATTATCCGGAAGAAAGTTAGTTCCAATAAAACCACCTTCTTTACACTCGTCAGCATATATGCTGCCTCTTCCTAACATTACTCGGTTGTATTGTTTCATGGTTGATTAAGTTTTATCCAAAATATTTATTCATGGTGTAGTCCAAGAGCTGTTGAACTTCGACTATGGACTGTTTTATTTTTTGTTTTTGATTCTCTATTCTTTCTATTTTAAAAGCAAAACGTTTTTGTTCCTCTAACAGTGGCACCATTACTGTCATCTTTCTTATTGATGATAAATTCAATGTTTTCTGAGCAACCCCAATCGCTAATATATTTGCCTGATGTTTTGCGTAAGGAGTTAATAAAAAAGAATGTAGAAAAATACTTATTACTTTATCTAATCTAGGCTTCAATAGAGCTATATGCCTTTGAAACGCAAACTTCCTATTTACTTTCACTATAGCAGGATTACCATATGAACCTACACTTGTATATAAAATATCACCAATATCTACAGGAGCCAATTTTGATAATTTACAATAATCCTCATCACTTATATATTTATTTGTTTCATAGATTATTTCATTTTCTTTTATATTAGATACAAGTAAAAATGGAATACCTGTAGAAATAAATTGAGGAGGATTATGAGTCCCATCTGTAATCTTCACACAAATATCTTCCATTTTACACTTAATATAACTATTGGGATTAATTTCTGGATCCCCAAACATATCATAAAAAATAGCCTGCCCAAGACGCTCCAACTCTTTTAATTGCTCACGTTTCTTGATTAGTATTTCGTTGAGTAGGTTGAGTTCTGCAACGATAGATTCTTGTTCAGAAAGGGGAGGTATCAATACTGTACATTCACCATAATCTTTAAAATAAATATGAGGAATAGCAGCACCTGAGGCAAAATGTGCTAAATTCAAACTTTGCAATACATATTTTATATATCCCAATAGAAAGCCATTTTTAGGTATCACATATTGCATCGTTCCAACTAAAGAAGAATATGCAGGATATACGTTTACTCTTCCTACGCCAGATCCATCTTTTACAATACCAATATACGGTTCATCACGATGGTAAAAGTCTACACATTTTACAAAACCACTAGCTCCATATAAAGGGTAATCACCATTATTATCCATTACCTTATTTTGAACAATATTGGATGAAGCTTTATCACAAATATCCTTTATCTTTTTTCTTACCCAACCTTCCTTCATCATCCCATCATCTTCCTAAAATCCACAATCGCCTGCCGAATCTCCTCCTCCAAACTTTCAATACGTGCAAGAATCACCTCCGGTTTTTCATACTCTACTTTTTGCCGTTCCACTTCTTTGTACTTATTGATCGAAAGATCATAATCATTGGCACGTATATCATCTACAGGCACAAAGAAAGACTGGTCTTTACGAGTGCGGGATTCTTCTCCTGCAAGGTTATGGAACCTTTTTATCACATCAGGAATATCGCTTCCTTCACATTCAGTACGTTTTTGATCGAGGGTAAAACCATCGGCTTTCATATCGTAAAACCAAACTTTATCCGTACCTCCTAGATTTGTTTTTGTAAAGATCAGAATAGCCGTACTCACACCGGAATAAGGTTGAAAAACACCTGCCGGCATAGAGATAACAGCCTGTAACCGATGCTTATCTACCAATTCTGTACGGATAGATTTATGTCCTTTACTATTGCCAAACAATACGCCATCAGGGACAATCGAAGCACAACGTCCGCCCGCTACCAACATACGTAAAAACAAAGCGACAAACAACAGCTCAGTCTTCTTTGTATTGGTAATTGCCAACAGGCTTTTACTCACCGAATCATTGTCAAGGCTACCGGTAAACGGAGGATTTGCCAGACAAAGTGTATATAAATTCTCATCCGTATTATCAGACGATAACGAATCACGCCATTGAATATTCGGATTATTAACTCCATGTAACATCAAGTTCATCGCCCCAATACGCAACATCGTTTGATCGGTATCGAACCCGTTGAACATCTCATTATTAAAATGATTAGCAGCATTTTCATTCAACAATTCATCTTTACAATGCTCTGTGATGTATTTTGCGCATTCCACAATAAACCCAGCTGATCCCATTGCCGGATCACAAATGATATCTCTTACAGTCGGCTTCATTAATTCCACCATCATCTGGATGATATGCCGTGGCGTACGAAACTGTCCGTTGGTACCACTTGCCGCCATTTTACCCAGGATATACTCATACACATCTCCCATCGTATCGCGGTTATTCATATCCAGATTGTTGATACCATCGACAACCTTGGCTAAAGTCCGTTCATTAGGTATAAGAAAAATAGCACTTCGCATAAAACGACTATAAGCTGAATCCTCTCCTACACCAATATTTTTGATGAAAATGAAAACATCGTTACGAACGGTATTGAACATACGAACAGTATCCATATTCTTAAAAACAGACCAACGCAACGATTTATAAGGGACGTCCTTATCACTTTCCGGATTATGCCAGTTTCCATCCTTAAATATAAGCTTTTCAGGAGCAACATGATACTTAAATGCATTTGCTATTGCTTCTTTTTTAATCTGCGCATCATCCAACATCTTCATAAAGAACAAATAGGTCATTTGTTCCAGAATTGTAATCGAGTTCGTGATACCACCTGTCCAGAATGCATCCCATATCTGGTCTACACGGTTTTTTATCTCGCCTGTTATCATTTTCGTTTTTTATTGTTTATAAGTCTATTTGCAAATATAAGCACTTTCAGTCAAACCTGTCGTAATATACAGGTTTTCCATCCCATATTGAATATAAATTCTTATCTCCCCAAAATGTAATGCTTCCATCCGCTGAATAGCTTTTCTTTGCACGAAAGACGTTCTCTTTACTTACACATTCCAATATTGTTTCATCTAACACAGGGATTTCATAACCATCCAATCGATGAAAATTTCCCGTACTATTTACCGCTCTTCCAGGTATTTTGAGTAACAAAGAAACAGATAACGAATCTTTTACAATCAAACAAAATTGATTCCTTATCATATTCACACCCACATGAGCAACAACAACTTCTCCTTCCAATCCATTCCTCGATTTTAATAAATTCAATACCCCCTCTCTTGTCAACATTTTACTTTTATCTCTTATAATATGAGTTTTAGCAGACTCACACCATTTCGCTATATCCTGAGAATCGGCTAAAATGAGCTTATTCTTATGCCTGTTCGCAAATGACTTTACCTGAGGTAAATATCTGGAAGTTGTTATAAACAGTCCTCTATTGGCATTTTCATCATTGACTATAGTATTCAAATAAGCAACAGATTCCAAATCTATAGGGCGATCTGACCTGTACCTTTTTATTTGAACTAAGGTAACGATCTGATCAATCGCATCCTTCTGATATAACCTTAAATCAACACCACCGTCATTCCTACCAGATCCTAACTCGGTCTGATAACCTTGATTTCTAAACACCTCACTTATAAAGACCTCCAACGACCGAGGAGATAAAGCATACAGTTTATCCGGATTTGTTTTAAAATAATCAAACAATTCCTGATAGAGAGAAGTATAATCCTCCTTAACCAACTCACTTATCCACTGCCATTCAAAATAATCGACATATAACCGGTTCATTTCCTCATCTTCACAATAGAAAGTAAGCACAATGTCGGAATAAACTTCATACCCAAATCCGCTTTTACTCAATAAGTCTTCAAACTCATCAAGTAAATGTCCATCCTCCATACCTTTAAAAATACGGATCAAAGGATCATCCAAGCACAAAACCGTTATACATGCAAGATCCTCAGACGGTTCATCATCAAAATATTCAAAATAAGTTTTAAAGCATGAATCCCCCCAAACTTTATTATATTGAGCCCACGTAGTAATACGACTTTGTAGGATGTTTATTTTTTGCTCTAAAAGACTATCATTCATTTTAATTACTTTTCTAAAAGGATTCACCATTACACCATATTTAAGACAACCTCCTCCGTTTCTTTTGAAGAAACCATGTCTCTTCAATTTACAAGTTGTCTTATGCTATAAAAATAATACATTTTCATGAACTTAACCAAAACATATAAAACCTTTCTCCCGTTTTATAATAAAAGGTCTCTCCGCTTGATTCTGAAAATCACTATCAAGAGAGATTTTAAATACCAATTTTTGTAATACTATCAATATGACTAAGAAAATAGATTATATTTCTTTGTTTGCACGCATTGCTTTGGCTTTGGGTTTTCTGTCAGCGGTTGCAGACCGTTTAGGGTTATGGACTCCGCTATTGGGAAGTGACAATGTCGTTTGGGGTAATATGGAAAGTTTTACCGCTTACACCGGAGTTTTACTGCCGTGGGTACCTTCATATCTCTTACCGCTGTTCGCCTGGGCGGCTACAATCGCAGAAATCGTACTTGGCATATTACTATTAATAGGTTTCCAAAAACGTTTGGTTGCTCTTCTTAGCGGTATTCTATTATTGACTTTTGCTTTTGCCATGCTGTTTTCTTTGAATATAAAAGCACCATTCGATTATAGTGTATTTGCAGCAGCGGGATGTGCTTTCTTGCTTTACAAGGAAAGCGATTAAGAACCGTACAATAATTTAGATGAAAAAACCTCCCCTAAAGTCGTTTAATCAAGGAATAAAATGTATGTTTGCTTCGTTAACTAAACGACAAACATATGAGCCCCAATTTCGACTATAGCTTATTCCCATATTCCTTCGCCCACTGTTTGAACAGCGAATGCCTACATGCTGAAAAATACCTGCGTCGGCAAGTAGCTTTACGCATGCCAAAAGAAAGAGGACTAGTCACTGTTGTGAACCCGGAACATGTTGCTCCTTCAGGCGAGGATTGTAAACTCTTTGTTCCCGATCAACCGGAACAATATGCACGAGGAATTAGTTAAAGTATGGTGTATTATGCCAGTCAATTTCCATATATTATGAAACAAAACTTGCACAATATAAACAAACAATTTTACGTTCCGAGTAACCTTTGCCTGAATCCGTATAGTTTTGACTAAACCTAGAAGCATAGACAAAAAGGTAGCCTGTTTCACAATAGGCTACCTTTTACGTATTCAACAAAATGCTGTAATTGGTAATGTTAATAAAACAATACTTATCTCAATACTGAAATCTTGAGACTTTATCACAAACCCGATCCTCAGCATGCTTTTGAACTAATTATATTCCAGCAAGTTCTCACAGTAACCATTATAACAATGAAAATAGAGTTCTCATTCGATTCTAATTATAAATTACGCTTAACCAAATATTCTGTTTTAAGAATCATAAAGGGCCATTAGTTTTCTTAAATATTTCCTCTAACTATCATTCTTTCAATTTGTAAGTCGGAGGCGGATTTATTCCCCACTTCTTATTCGGTTTATCACTCAGATCCAGTTCTAGCACACCACCTTTAGTAAAATCTTCATGATGGAACCAGCAATCATTCCACGTTTTCCCGTTCAATGTCGCCTTTTGGATATAGGTATTCTTTTCCGGATCGTTTATCGTTTTAATCATAAAACTTTCTCCGGGATAGTAATCCTTGTTCAGATGAATCGTTACTTTATCAAAAAAAGGAGTGGCGATCTCATATATCGGCTTAGCGGCAGCGCCACCGTCTACTTCAAACAGGCCGATCGCCATCAAGACGCCTAATGCGCCCATCTGTCCCTGATCTTCATCGCCATTGTAGCCTCCGTAAGGATTGATATCGGCATACGCATTTTTCACACGACGCACCCAATATTGAGTTAGCCACGGTGTACCTGCATAATTGAACATGTGTGCCATTCCCGTTCCCGGCTGATTGCCGTAATCCGTATAGTTATTTTCCCGATTTTTCGAATGTGGAAGAAAACCTCCCGGTTCCGAACGAACAAACGCATTGTTCAATCTATCGCTAAATTTCTTCTTTCCTCCCATTAGTCCGATAAGCCCTCCTATATCGTGCGGGACAAAATAAGAGTTGATCGCAGAATTACTTTCGCAAAAACCTTTTGAATTAAACGGACTAAAATCGTCTATCCAAGAACCGTCTTTATTTTTAGGATGCATATAGTTTGTTTGAGGATTCCACACATTCCTGTAATTTTGTGAACGCTTCATAAAAAACAGATAATCGTCTTCTTTTCCCATTGCTTGGGCTATCTGTGCAAGACACCAGTCCTGATAAGCATATTCCAATGTCATGGAAACGGTAGCTGCGCCATCGCCACCGATTAACGGTCTGTCCTGAGGGATATATCCCATATTCACATAATAGCTCATGCCACCTTCGAAAGCATCCTTCTTGTGTTCGTATCCGGAATGATCACGAGATCCTCCTTCGAAAGCATTCTTCCTCAACCCTTCATACATCAGATTCACATCGTAATTACGAATACCCTTATTATAAGCTGTAGCAAAAAATGGCGTAGAAGGATCCCCAATCATCACAAATGTATAATTTCCGCCCGAAGGACCACGAGGGATCAATCCACCGTTCCGATACATATCGACCATCGTATTACAAAAAGCATCCATCACTTCTGGATAAGCCATTGACCAAAGAATATTGAGTGACCAATGGCTCCCCCACCAGGCATCGAAGTTCATGTGAGGGAACAATGGCTTACCGTCACTACCCAATCTTACCTGCTGGATACGAGGATAATCACCGGTCATATCCAGATATTTGCCATCGATATCGCTTACTGTCCTCCGACCGAGAAGCGCATGCCACAAGTCGGTATAGAATTTCACTTTCCGCTCATACGTACCTCCCTCCACTTCGATACGGCTGAGCATGGTATTCCACTCATCATAAGATTCTTGTTTCACCTTATCAAAATCCCAATGAGAAACTTCTCCCCTGAGATTCTTTTTTGCCTGTTCCACACTCACATACGAGATACCAACTTTTAACTGGACTGTTTCACCTTTCGAGGTTTGATAACGAACTGCCAAACCCGCGTTTCGACCGGAAACCCGTTCAACAAAATGTGTATTCGTACTATTCGGGTTCTTTCGAATTAAAGAACTATCCTTCCACATCAGGACATCATCGAAAGGTTTACTAAACTCCATATAGAAATAAACAGGCGTATCTTTAGGGCGGCGAATCGTTTGTTCCATAATTTCATACCCAGCAATCTCGGTATCACTGACTTTCCACACTTCAGCATGAGCCTTAGGGCCATGTGCCAGATAAGCTCCGACATCTATCAGAATATAGGACTGGTCACTTTCCGGGAATGTGTACTTATGAAACCCTGCACGGGTGGAAGAAGTCAGTTCCGCCCATACATCATAGTCGGAAAGATATACTTTATGATATCCAGGTTTAGCGATTTCACCTTCGTGGGTATAAGCAGACTGATAGGCATCCATGCCTTTATGTCCCTTGAACTCCCCTACCGTAGGCATGACCGCCACACCGGACATCTGCCAGGCATGTATATGACTGAAACAACGGATATATTTACTGTCATACAAATATCCTGATCCCCAAGTACTCTTCGTATCAGTATCAGGACTCAGGTTCACCATTCCAAATGGACGGGAAGCAGAATTAAAGTAAAACCAACGCGAGTTATGACAGTCAATGAACGGGTTCACAAAATCAACCGGTTTCTGAGCATTTACAGTTTGCATGAAGTAAAACAAGCAAAAGAAAGCATATTTTAAATATTTACTCTTCATATTTGAATTATAATTAATTTTCATCTATTTAATATTCTACAGAATAAGTAAGTCGCTTAATACCTGACTTACTCACATTCAAGGCAAACTATTTAATTAAAAACGTATTTATAGAATTAGACTTTAACACAGGAGAATACATGATGCTGTCAACCTTAAAACTTACCGATTTATCCTCTGTTTCGGAATTTCCAGCTACAATAACAATACTATTATCCGGATTCACGAAAGCCAGCACATCTTTATATGCGCCATCCGTCACTAATCTTTTCGCTCCCGGTTGTACATAATGGCTAACATGCTTCATTATATAATATTCCGGTGTGTATGAAAATGCTTTACCATCTTCACTAACTACGACCAAAGAATTCTGTGCCCATCCCCAGTGGCTGAATCCTCCTTGCACTAAAGATGTATTCCAATAAGTATAGACTGATACGCCGTTACCTAAATAATATTTCATCAAATCCCAAGAATGTATGGCTCCATGCCAATCATTCTTTCCATTCCCACATTCCTGTTCCGTCTGTAGGAATTTCAGATGCGGATATTTCCGGACAGCTATCGGCAACGCATCTTTTCCTCCCCATTGGAATCCGATGGCATTTACGTAACGGCTGCAATCCGGATCCTGCATGATAGAGTCAACCATTGCCTCTCGGGGCCGTTCTACCGTTCCATACATCATCTCCACTCCTTTCCCAGCCATAGCCGGACCAAGATATTTACCCATGAAAGTAGCCAATCCCCCCAACGTCCAACAACAACTTGGATAGGGCTGATCCGAGTTAAACTCGTTTTGAGGCATCACACCAAATATCTCAATTCCTTCTTGTCGGTATGCGTCAATGAATTTAGAAAAGTAAAGTGCATAAGCCTTGAAATAGGCTTCTTCCTGAATAAAAGCATCTGCCCCCTCGAATGCTTGTCGATCCTCTGGAAGTTCGTTATCTACCACACGAGCCATAAAGGATTCTTCCCCCGCCTGTCTTTGTTTCAATTGCTTAGCCAATTTAGTCGTAGACCGGGAAGCATAGTGCTTATTCCACTTCATCCACGAAGGAGGGCACCAAGGTGAAGCCCAAATCTTGATGTCCGGATTATAATATCGGGCAGATTGGATAAATGGGATCAAAGTAGCCCGATCGTGATCAATCGAGAAGTTCTTCATCTCAAAGTCTCCTTCTGTCTCATTATATGAGTACCAATCCAAAGCAAAATCGTTCGCAGCTATAGGCATACGACAAATCGTAAAATTTGCACCCACACCCGGGGCAAACATCTCTTTCAAGATACCCTCGCGTTCAGTTTCGCCCAATAGAGAAAGGGAGGCCCATCCCAATTCATTGAAACAAGTACCAAACCCGTCAATTGCTTGAGCGGTCTTTGTCAAGTCTACAACTACATCCGGCTCAGAAGGTTCAGAAACCGCTACAACTTCAGGATTCGTAACCCATGGATATTCAAAAGTCGTACTTACCCACTCCACCTGAGGAGCTGTCTTGCATGAACTGAAAATACAAGCAAACGCAAGTATTGATAAAAAAGGTGTTTTCATTGATATTTATATTTTCTAATTATTGAATACAACTTTCAATTACCCCTATAACCCAAGCAATCGTATCTTCACCTCTCTTTCATAGCGTTGTGGCATGACACGATAAGCATTTAATATAGATCGAGCCGTACAACCAACTCCCGATGTGGCATAATCGAGGTTCAGCGTCATACCATCTTGTTCCTGTAACTGATAGGTATATACGGACTTTGTCAGATTGTCGGTAGAATAGGGATATACATTGAAATTGAACCTTTGATCCATACTAAACTCCAATCCAGCTCCATTCCGGTCTGTCATCCGAAGCCAACGGTTGTCAGTCCGAAGGCCATAATCTTGCGGCATCAAATAAGGTTCATACATATCTTTCACCGCAGCCGTATAAATGCCCGTCTTATAACCGGTCTTTCGATCAGGATAGTTTTCCTGAGGACCACGTCCATACCATTCCACCCTCTCCAGGTTTTTATCCAATGTCATGGTCAATCCGATGCGAGGAAACCATAGTGGCATCTGGCCTTGTGGCAGTATGGTATGTTTCAGCGTCAGTCCACCATCAGGAAATACCGTAAAGGAATAAAGATTTTCAAAGCCATTGATCACACTGCCTCTGATATACAAATCACGCTGGCTTGTGGTAATACGCCCCATAACAGTAATATCCCGGATATTTATATATACATTTCCAGCTTGTTCAAAAGCCTGTACCGACATGGGTAATGGAGCCAGCTTGTCAGCACCTGAAGAATAAAATTCTGTCGCCACCTGATATCCGTAGCCTTCTTTCCAATTCGCTGTGTGGGCATTTCGCGCATTCCACCCATCCACTTCGTTGGCTAACGGTGCACGCCAGACATTTAGTTTCAAAGGAGACTTCAACAGTTCCTTTCCTTTTAAAACGATAGAGATCAACGCTCCGCTTTCTTTACAGAAAGTATAAGAAAAATCTTTACCTACAACTATTACAGATTGCTCTGTTTCGTTAAACGTGAGAGTTCCTCCGAAGTTATTTTCCGGTTGAGGCTGTTTATACCACGGAAGTTCCAATTGATCCCAAGCCACTTCATGACCAGCCGCCGCCCATACTTCATCACGCTTTAAAGTAGAACTGATCGTGATCCGGTATTCTTTTC
>ERZ812616.3223-NODE-3223-length-11810-cov-10.870013_pt1 | contig 11810 bp, 9 predicted proteins | sample MGYA00376249_ERZ812616 | MGnify/ENA primary metagenome ERZ812616 (study PRJEB26924, sample SAMEA4378265) | human gut metagenome | biome: human gut; feature: human-associated habitat; material: faeces | place: China | collected 2013 ... | reverse complement strand
CCATCTATATCTGAAGCAATCAATTTAATCATATGAATAAGAAATCCTTTCTATAATAAATACAATAGGCATTTGCGAAACTCTGAACCTATTGAAAATACTGGTTTTTCGTTTTACAATTACCTAATAAATACAATCCCCATTTTATCACGCCAAAATATAACTTGCCATAAAAAATTTAGAAAAATTGCAACTATTCACCAGTCCCGGTTCATGCGTTACCATCCTGCAAAATTTTCTGTGAGAAAATATCATCTGCATAGCCTGTCGTTGCAAGGCGCATTACTGTGAACGAAGTGAGCAGTAACAGCCCGGCAGTCCCGCAGCCAGCCAACAGGCAGGAAATATTTTTGGTTTCAGGTGCATTTGCAGTGGGCGTAGTAACTCTTGGTGCGTGGGAATCTGCGTTATTCAAAAATTGCTCACTGTCTGAGCGAAGCGAGTTTGAGTAATTTTTGAATGTTTTTAGCAGATTTCCACACACCTAGAGTTATTAGCCCGCGAAACCGCACCTGAAACCAAAAATATTTCCTGTCGTCCCCAAACTTTTTTTGCCCCATGAACCCCATTGACTTTTCACCTCTTTTTTTTTATATTATATAAATAGAATTCCGCGTACCCATAAACCTACGCGTTCAAACTCTGAAAAAGAAGGAGAAATGCATAAAAATGGATAAGAAAATGCTCTTTGTTTTCAACCCAAAAGCAGGCAAAGGTAAGATCAAAGCAAATCTGCTTGATATCGTGGACATTTTTAACAAAGGCGGTTATGAAGTCATTATCTATTCCACACAGAAACCAAAAGATGCCTACGAGAAAGCCAAAGAATACGAATCCAAAGTGGACCTTATCGTATGCAGCGGCGGAGACGGGACTCTTGATGAGGTGGTTACCGGAGTAATGGAAAAGAAGAGTTCCATTCCCATCGGATACATTCCGGCAGGAAGCACCAACGACTTTGCAAACAGTCTCTTTATGCCGAAAAGCATGACAGATGCCGCTTCCATGATCATGGAAGAGAAACTTTATCACTGTGACATCGGCAGATTCAATAACCAGAGCTTTACATATATAGCAGCTTTCGGTCTTTTCACAGATGTAGCCTATCAGACAGATCAGGATCTCAAGAATATCCTTGGCCATGTAGCCTATCTTCTTGAGGGAGTGAAACGCCTTTTTGATATCAAATCATACCATATGAGAATTGAATCCGAAGAATTAACTGTGGAGGATGACTTCATCTTTGGAATGATCACCAATTCCCGTTCAGTGGGAGGGTTCAAGAACCTTACAGGCAAGAACGTGGATATGAATGACGGACTTTTTGAAGTTACCATGATCACAAGACCGAAGAATCCGCTGGAATTGCAGGAGATCATGACTGCAATGCTGACAGCAGAGGACAATACAGATCTGATTCATTCTTTTAAATCAGCCAGGGTGACCATTACCTCAGAAGAACCGGTACCATGGACTCTGGACGGTGAATACGGCGGCAGTCATACACAGATAGAGATTGAAAACTGCCACGAAGCACTGAATCTGTATCTGAAAAGTACAAAAAATGAGGAAACCAGATCAATTGGAATTTCCCCGTTAATAAATAAAAAGGAGAAATAAAATGGGTGAGTATATCAATGTAGTAGAGACTTTTGGATGTGACGTGTTTAATGATTCCGTCATGCAGGCACGACTTCCGAAGAAGATCTACAAAGAATTGAAAAAAACCATAGAAGAGGGCAAAGAACTGTCTATGGAGATTGCGGATGTAGTAGCGCACGAGATGAAAGAATGGGCCATCGAGAAAGGTGCCACACATTACAGCCACTGGTTCCAGCCCCTTACAGGTGTGACAGCAGAGAAACACGATGCTTTTATCACAGCTCCGATGGATAACGGCAAGGTCCTGATGTCTTTCTCCGGAAAAGAACTGATCAAAGGTGAACCGGATGCATCTTCTTTCCCGTCCGGTGGATTAAGAGCAACTTTTGAGGCGAGAGGATATACAGCATGGGACTGTACATCACCGGCTTTTGTGCGTCATGATGCAGCAGGCGGAACACTCTGTATTCCTACTGCATTCTGTTCCTATACAGGAGAAGCACTTGACCAGAAGACACCACTTCTTCGTTCTATGGAAGCAATCAACACCCAGGCACTCCGTCTGCTGAGACTTTTCGGAAATACAACTTCTAAGAAAGTAACTCCGTCAGTAGGAGCAGAGCAGGAATATTTCCTGATCGATAAAGAGAAATGGCTTCAGAGAAAAGACCTGATCTATACAGGCAGAACTCTTTTTGGAGCTATGCCTCCGAAGGGACAGGAAATGGATGACCATTACTTCGGAAGTATCCGTCAGAGAATTTCCGCATACATGAAAGAGGTAAATGAAGAATGCTGGAAGCTTGGAATTCCTGCAAAGACACAGCATAATGAGGTTGCTCCTGCACAGCATGAGCTTGCACCGATCTATGCACCGGTCAATATCGCAGCAGACCAGAACCAGATGATGATGCGTATCCTTAAAAAGGTTGCCAGCCGCCATGGAATGCGCTGTGTCCTTCATGAGAAACCATTTGCAGGTGTGAACGGTTCCGGTAAGCATAACAACTGGTCTCTTACCACAGATGACGGAATCAATCTTCTGGATCCGGGCAAAACACCTCATGAAAATATTCAGTTCCTTCTGGTCCTCACCTGTATCCTGAAAGCAGTAGATGAACATGCAGATCTTCTGCGTGAATCTGCGGCAGATGTGGGAAATGACCAGAGACTTGGCGGCCATGAGGCACCGCCGGCAGTGATTTCCGTATTTCTTGGAGAGCAGCTGGAGGATGTTCTGGAACAGCTGGTCAGCACAGGAACAGCAACTCACAGTAAAAAGGGAAGTAAGCTGGAAACAGGTGTTAAGACTCTGCCTGATTTCATGAAGGATGCCACAGATCGTAACCGTACTTCACCTTTTGCTTTCACAGGAAATAAATTTGAATTCCGTATGGTGGGCTCAAGAGATTCTATTTCCGCATGTAACGTAGTCCTGAATACGATCACGGCAGAAGTATTTAAGGAAGTATGTGACCGCCTGGAAAAAGCTCCTGATTTCGAGCTGGCGGTACATGACCTGATCAAAGAATATGCCACAGATCATCAGAAGATCGTATTTAACGGAAACGGCTATGCGCCGGAATGGGAGAAAGAAGCTAAACGCCGCGGACTTCCGATCCTTCCGAGCATGGTGGATGCAATCCCTGCACTTACTACAGAGAAGGCAGTGAAACTCTTTGAATCTTTTGATGTATTCTCAAGAGCTGAGCTTGAATCACGTGCAGAGATTAAATATGAGATTTACTCTAAAGCAATCAATATTGAAGCAAAGACCATGATCGACATGGCAACCAAGCAGATCATTCCGGCAGTTATCAGATATACCACTGTTCTTGGCGAATCTATCAATACAGTGAAAACAGCGGGCGAAGGACTGATCGATGTAAGTGTACAGCTTGATCTGCTCAAGAAAGCGTCAAAACTCTTAAAGGCTGCGAACAGTGCCATGAGTAAGCTGAGCAAACTGGTTGAGAAGACCCCGGAATATGCAGAGGGACGGGACAGAGCCGTATTCTGCAGAGAAAAGGTGGTTCCTGCAATGGAAGCTTTACGTGAGCCGGTGGATGAACTGGAAATGATCGTAGATAAGGAAATGTGGCCGATGCCATCTTATGGAGATCTTGTATTTGAAGTATAATGTTGTAAAAATATAAAGAAGAATGCTATAATGAAAGGGTCGTGAATCTGTAAAAGATAAGCGGCCTTTTTCTATAACACAAACTGGACTATAATAGTTATATAAAGGAGAACTAAATGGAAGAACTGAAATTTCTGGAGGAGCAGCAGGTAGCTCCTGAACTGATAAAGAGAGTAGAAGAATTCCGCAGCCGGTATGAGGTGGCACCGGAGACTGCAGGCAGGATTGTGAAACCATCCATTCCATTTTATGGAAAAGATATTCTGGAAATGGCCATTGCCGGACTGCTCAAAGGGGAGAACCTGTTACTCACCGGTCCGAAGGCAACAGGAAAAAATATCCTTGCAGAGAACCTGGCATATATTTTCAACCGTCCCGCGTACAATGTTTCTTTTCATGTAAATACTAACAGCGGAGATCTGATCGGCACAGACACTTTCGTGGACAACGAAGTTAAGCTCCGCAAAGGAACTATCTATCAGTGTGCAGAATACGGTGGTTTCGGAATCCTCGACGAGATCAATATGGCAAAGAACGATGCAGTTTCCGTTCTTCATGCAACTTTGGATTATCGCCGTTCCATCGATGTCCCGGGCTATGACAAAATTGATCTTCATCCGGCTGCCCGTTTTATTGGAACCATGAATTACGGTTATGCAGGAACCAAAGAACTCAATGAAGCGCTGGTATCCAGATTTCTGGTCATAGACATGCCGGCTCAGACTGAAGAATCCCTGGAATTTATTTTCCGCCGGATGTTCCCGAATATAAAAGAAAACGCCAGAACACAGTTCATCGGAGTATTCCTGGATCTTCAGCTCAAAGCCACAAACAGTGAAATTTCCACCAAACCTCTGGATCTGCGAGGTTTCCTTGCAGCCATGAAGATTGTAGAAACCGGACTTTCTCCGAGAAAAGCAGTTACTATGGGAGTGGTGAACAAGACCTTTGACATTTTCGAGAAAGAAATCGTAGAGGATATTGTGAAAACCAGAATTCCGGCAGACTGGACAAGGGATGATGTATATGAAAGATGAGAAAATCGTAGAAATCGACGATTACCGTCTGGAACTGGAAAACAGGATCCGCAATCTCCTCTGGACTATCAGCGGGGATTACACGTTAAATATGAAAGTAGACGTTTCCCTGTATCTGCGCTCAAAAGCAATCGCTCTGTATGACGGCATCAAGCAGGGCGCTCTGGCGAAATATTATGACAGGAATCTGCTTGGTTTATATCTGGTAAAAAAAGTCTTCTGCCAGGCAGGAGAAGGAGAACTGACTGCAGTAGCACAGCTATGTGTAGAAGAAGCAATCGGGGACAAAATCTGTCAGGAGCGTCCGGGAGTCCGGGAGATGCAGAAGGAAGCATTCGAGGATATCCTGGATCAGGAGTTTGAACAGATGCCCGCATACGGAGAGATTCTCGGTCGCCTGAAGATTGCCATCCTGCGTGACCGTTTGCAGAATGGAAACCATTATGTAGAAGAGCGTCTTCGGAAGATCCGCGACATGGTTTACAAAGCCAGAACAGCTGCAGACACTATAGAACTGATCCGTATTATTGACGGTCTTTACAACACTATCATTGATCCGAATTTTGAGAAAGATCATGGAACACTGGAACAGGTTATGGCAGTCACCATGGAAGAACTGACAGAATACGACTGGGAAGATTTTCTCACAGAAGAACTTTATGAGGAAGCTCTGGAGAGTTACATCGAACAGATGACAAATAAGATTACGGACATGGAAGATACTGCTGTCACTGAAGAAATGGAAAAACAGCGCCAGACCAAACACAAAATTACAATTCTCACAGAGGAAGAACTTGAGAAAGCATATACCTATGTTGAGTTGAATTTCGGAAAAACTTATCTCACTCCTGCAGAAGAGAAGCGAATGAATTATCTGATGTGCAGGGAACTTCACAGAGACTGCAGCCTTTATTTTACAGAAGGAATTCTTAAGAATCCGGTCAAACGAAACTATCAGTACGAATATGCAGTGCGATTAAAGAATAAGAATATCTGGCTCTACCATGACAAACACAGGATCGTAAAGCAGAACATCGCATCCCTCACAGATCTTTTGCGAAAGACGCTGGTGCTGAAAAGCGAGACGCAGGAAGTACTGTCAGACAGAGGAACGATCATTCCGTCCAGACTCTGGCGTGTGGGCAGAAGCAGTGAAGCAAATCTGTTTAAAAGAGAATTGAAATCTGATGCATCTGATTTCGTAGTAGATGTGCTGATCGATGCCAGCGGTTCCCAGATGTCCAGGCAGGGAGATGTGGCATTACAGGCCTACATCATCAGTGAAGCATTAAGCAATGTAAACCTGCCTCACCGTGTCATGAGCTTCTGCACATTCTGGGACTATACGATCCTTCACAGATTCCGCGAGTACGATGATCCACAGTCAGCCAATGAAAATATTTTTAATTATGTAACTTCTTCCAATAACAGGGACGGACTTGCTATTAAAACCGCAGGATACGGTCTGCTTCAGAGACCTGAGGAGAAAAAAATCCTCATTGTATTAAGTGATGGAAAACCATACGATGTGATCGTAAACAGACCTCACGCAAAGAATCCGGAACCTTATATGGGAAAATATGCAGTTAATGATACTGCAACAGAAGTGCGGCACCTGCGAAACCTTGGAGTAAGTGTTCTGGGAGTGTTTGCGGGGGAAGAAAAGGATCTTCCCACAGAAAAAAAAATATTTGGCAAAGATTTCGCATATATCCGGAATATTTCGAATTTTTCCAGAATTGTTGGGAGATACCTGATTAAACAGTTGGATTCTGATGAATAGACTGATAAAACAGGGCAAAAATATGCCGTTTGAGCGTGTTGACATGTTAATAGATTATAAGATTAGCACGTCAATACGTTAAAGTGCATAAAAAACCAGTTTTTTCACCTTGCCTTTTTGTATAAATTTCGCTATAATGTTCTATGTTTATAAATCAATACAAAAGGGAGAGGAAATCATGGACAAAAACAAAGAGTTCAAACCGTATATTCCGGCTGACAAGATCACACCTGAATTTACGGTGACATCCATCATCATGGGTGTTATCCTTGCAGTTATCTTCGGTGCAGCCAATGCTTATCTTGGTCTGCGTGTAGGTATGACTGTATCTGCTTCCATTCCGGCAGCAGTTATTTCCATGGGCGTAATTCGCAAGATCATGAAAAAGAACTCCATTCTGGAGAGCAACATGGTCCAGACAATCGGTTCAGCCGGTGAATCACTGGCAGCCGGTGCAATTTTCACAATGCCTGCTCTGTTCCTTTGGGCAGAAGAAGGACTTTGTGAAATGCCGGGTATCGTGGAAATCACATTAATCGCACTTTGCGGTGGTGTTCTTGGTGTACTTTTTATGGTACCACTTCGTAACGCACTGATCGTAAAAGAGCATGCAACACTTCTTTATCCTGAAGGAACTGCCTGCGCAGATGTTCTTCTTGCAGGTGAAGAGGGTGGTGCAAACGCTGCGACAGTATTCTCAGGTATGGGAATCGCAGCAATCTTTAAATTTGTCGTTGACGGTTTAAAGGTAATCCCTGCAGACGTTGCAGCAGCATTTAAAGGATTCAAAGGTGAAATTGGTATGGAATGCTATCCTGCACTTCTCGGTGTTGGATATATCGTAGGACCAAGAATCGCATCCTTTATGTTTGTTGGTTCTCTTATTGGCTGGATGGTGCTGATTCCGGTAATCTGTCTGTTCGGAGCTGATACAGTTATGTATCCCGGAACAGAAACAATTTCTGCTCTTTATGCAGCAGGCGGAGCATCTAAAATCTGGAGTACTTATGTAAAATATATCGGAGCAGGAGCTATCGCAACAGGTGGTATTATTTCCCTGATCAAATCCCTGCCTCTGATCATTGCAACCTTCCGCGATTCCATGAAGAGCATGAAGGGCGGTAAGAATACAAGTACAGAAAGAACTGCACAGGATCTTCCAATGAACGTTATCCTGATCGGTATTGTGGCAATGGTTGCGATCATTTGGCTTGTTCCGGCTATCCCGGTTAACCCGATCGGTGCGCTGATTATCGTAATCTTCGGCTTCTTCTTTGCAACTGTATCTTCCCGTATGGTTGGTCTTGTAGGAAGCTCCAACAACCCCGTATCAGGTATGGCTATCGCTACACTTCTGATCGCAACAATGGTTATCAAAGCATCAGGCAAAACCGGTATCGACGGAATGAAAGCAGCAATTGCTATCGGTTCCGTAATCTGTATCGTAGCAGCAATCGCAGGTGATACTTCACAGGATTTAAAGACAGGTTATCTTCTTGGTGCAACTCCTAAGAAACAGCAGATCGGTGAGCTTATCGGTGTTGTTGCTGCCGGTCTTGCTATCGGTGGTGTTCTTTATCTTCTGAACACTGCATGGGGATACGGAAGTGCAGAAGTACCTGCTCCTCAGGCAACTCTGATGAAGATGATCGTAGAAGGTATCATGGGCGGAAAGCTTCCATGGACACTGGTATTTATCGGTGTATTCCTTGCAATTGGTCTGGAAATCTTAAGAATTCCGGTTATGCCATTTGCTATCGGTCTTTACCTTCCAATCTACCTCAACGCTACTATCATGATTGGTGGTGTTGTTCGTATGTTCGTTGACGGCAGAAAGAACGTTGATGCTAAGACTAAAGAGGCACAGGCAACAGACGGTACACTTTATTGTGCTGGTATGATCGCCGGTGAAGGTCTTGTAGGTATCCTTCTTGCAATCCTTGCAGTAGTAAACGTAAGCAGTGTATTTGATCTCTCCGGAAGCATTAACCTTGGTAATGCAGGCGGCGTGATCCTGATGTTACTTATGATCTTAAGCCTTCTGAAATTCAGCATCTGGAATAAGAAGAAAGCCTGATCAGGCGGGGATGATAATATCTAAATGAGTAAAAAGAAAAAAGAAATACAGATCAATTATCTGGATCTCATTCCTGAGCGCAGTGCACAGCTTCGCTGGCATACGGATATCAGGGGGAGAATGGTGCTGGAAATAGAGAATAAGGGCGCATTTAACACGATTGCCCAGAAGCTGTTTGGAAAACCCAGATATACGAAGATACATCTGGATGACAATGGCACATTTATCTGGCCACTCATAGATGGCAGGAAGACAGTGGAAGATATTGCTGCACTGGTAAAAGACGAATTTGGGGAGAAAGCAGAGCCTTTATATCCAAGGATCGTTAAATACTTCCAGATAATGGAGAGTTATCATTTTGTAAATTTTATCAATAAGCCTGAAAAATAAGGTAAGAATAAGAGCGGGAGCAGTCCTTCATGGATTGCTGCCGTTCTTGTAGTTTATGGAAGAATAATTACGGCACAGTGATAAAGCGGTATCTCTGGCTGATATTCATGAAAGCATAAAACAAATATTATTTTTACAGAATACAAGGAGGCGAATGAATGAAGTTAGTAAATGGAAAAAGATCACAGCTTCTGGAATATCTGATGATCATAGCAGGAACCGGATTAATGGCACTGGCGATCAATTCCGTATTTGATGCATCAGGTATGGTAACCGGAGGCTTTTCAGGTATTGCGATCATTATAAAAGCAGGGAGTCAGGGAATCATTGACGGTGGTATCCCTCTCTGGGTAACAAATATGGGTTTGAACATTCCACTGTTTCTGATCGGATGGAAGATTAATGGATTCTCCTTTGTAAAAAAAGCTTTGATAGGAGAAATTGCTCTGTCCACCTGGCTTGCCATAGAACCTGTATGGAATCTTGCTGGCAATGATCTTCTTCTTGCCGCACTTTACGGTGGTGTGATCCAGGGTGTGGGAATCGGTCTTGTCTTTCTGGGCGGTGGAACAACCGGAGGAACCGATATGATGGCAGCTATCATCCAGAAATATCTGCAGCACTATTCAATCGCACAGATCATGCAGGTTATAGATGCAGGCGTTGTACTGGTGGGTATGTATGTGTTTGGCATCCACAAGGCACTCTATGCGATTATTGCGGTATATCTGGTGACAAAAGTATCTGACGGTTTGATTGAAGGTCTGAAATTCTCAAAAGCTGCCTATATCATTACAGCAAAGCCAAAAGAAATAGCAGATATGATCATGAAAGATCTGGACAGAGGTGTAACAGGCATCAGTGCCAGAGGAATGTACTCAGGACAGGATAAACTGATGCTTTTCTGCGTGGTAAATAAAAAAGAGATCGTAATGCTTAAAGAAAAAGTAGATGAAATTGATCCGGAAGCTTTTGTGATAGTGACAGATGCCAGGGAAGTTCATGGAGAAGGTTTTATTGAAAAAAAGTAATACAAAAAAATATATAAAAAATTGTAAATTTTTTTCTCTTTCCTCTTTCATTTTTGGTAAATATATATTAAAATACAATACAGGTATAAGGTTTTATAGTTAAAACGGAAAATAAACACTATAGGATGAGAAGGGATTAAAATCAGATGATATCGAATCAGGTGCTTCAGAATACTCTTGAAGGGTTAAAAGAGATTTCCAGAACAGAATTTTGTGTACTCGACACAGAAGGCAAAGTGCTTGCAAGTACTTTTGCAGATTTTTCCATTGCAACACAGGATGTACAGGCTTTCGTAGAATCACAGGCCGACAGCCAGCTTGTAAAGGGGTTCCAGTATTTTAAAGTCTGTGATGACTATCAGCTGGAATATATACTGGTCGCCCATGGCGACGATGAAGATACTTATATGGTTGGCAAGCTCGCCGCTTTTCAGATCCAGAATCTGATTGTAGCGTATAAAGAACGCTTTGACAAAGACAGCTTTATCAAGAACCTGCTTCTTGACAACCTGCTTCTTGTTGACATTTATAATCGTGCGAAGAAACTGCACATTGAGGCAGATGTCCGCCGCGTAGTCATGATCCTTGAAATGCCACAGGAGAAAGACCACAGCTCCATGGAAAGCGTGAAGAGTCTTTTCGGCGGTAAAAGTAAAGACTTTATCACAGCAGTAGATGAGAAGAGTATTATCGTAGTCAAGGAACTTGAAGATGGTGAGAATTATCCTGAGATGGATCAGCTCGCACATACTATCCTTGATACTCTTGGAATGGGAAATGACGGTAAGACACATATGGCATACGGTACTATCGTCAATGAACTGAAAGAAGTATCACGTTCCTATAAAGAAGCCCGCATGGCTCTTGATGTAGGTAAGATTTTCTTCGGAGATAAAGAAGTGATCGCATACAGCTCTCTGGGAATCGGACGACTGATCTACCAGCTCCCGATCCCACTCTGTAAGATGTTTATCAAAGAAATCTTCGGCGGCAAATCCCCGGATGACTTTGACGAAGAGACTCTGGTCACAATTGATAAGTTCTTCGAGAACAGCCTCAATGTTTCAGAGACATCCAGACAGCTTTACATCCATAGAAACACTCTGGTCTATCGCCTCGATAAACTCCAGAAGAGTACAGGTCTTGATCTCCGTGTTTTTGAAGATGCCATTACATTCAAGATTGCACTCATGGTAGTACGTTATATGAAATATATGGAAACACTGGAATACTGATATATTATAATAGAAGGAAAATTTTCAATGCCTGCCACAGCTTTAATTGCTGCCGCAGGCATTTTTGACCTTTACAAATCCAGCCTTGCAGTGTATAGTTAGAAATCGAGATTGCAATTGATAAGGTATGCAATATCCTGAGACATGCAAGCCCAAATTCCATTGCTGCAGGCAATTTGGAATGAATGTTGGCTGCGTTACTGTGAACATTCTATGAATCCTCAAAAATCTCTTGCAATCCCCAAAAACATACATTACAATAATGTTACAAATTCATTAACCCATTGGAGGAAAAATCTATGATAGATCTTATAGATGTAAGCAAGTCCTATGGTCCCGGCCTTCCGGCAGTGAACCATGCGAACTTACATATAGATAAAGGTGAATTCGTCTTTGTAGTAGGAAACAGTGGTTCAGGAAAAACAACCCTGATCAAACTTCTTATGAAAGAGCTGGATTCCACATCCGGCCAGATCATCGTAAGCGGTGAACGTCTGGAAGGAATGAAACACAGA
>ERZ812616.3216-NODE-3216-length-11833-cov-16.132960_pt1 | contig 11833 bp, 6 predicted proteins | sample MGYA00376249_ERZ812616 | MGnify/ENA primary metagenome ERZ812616 (study PRJEB26924, sample SAMEA4378265) | human gut metagenome | biome: human gut; feature: human-associated habitat; material: faeces | place: China | collected 2013 ... | reverse complement strand
AAGAACAACTTAGCTGGCGCAGCGAACCCTTGACAAACCGAAGCATTCAAATGCTATTCTGTTTCTGCGAGGGTTGGCCGGGCTTGCTTTGCTATTCTCTCCGTCGCCCTCGCTGCTCTGATTTCAGCATTTGAATGCTGTTTGTCAGGGGCAGCGAATCGTTGACGGATTTTTTCATTTTGGGGCTTGACTTTTAATAGTTAGTCTCCTATGTTTTTCTCAATTAGAATCGCAATGGAATTTCAGAATGGTTAATGGGGAGGTCTGTAATCCCTTGCTCGCATAACACAATCTTCAATCCCTGCTTGACCTTTTCAAAATTAGAGGTCGGTGAAACCGTTATGCTCTGGAGATATTTTAAGTCAAAATCAATATCCACATAAGGCACCAGCATTCCCTGCTTCGCATACACCTTACGTTTATACGGAGTGCCATCTTCCGGATGACTGAGCTGATGAAATTCATTTGAGTCATCCTTCACACTCAAATTAAAAACAATCCTGCATTCTCGTTCATCCTCAAAACTTGGATGTTTGAAAAATGACCCCATCTTCAAAATACACTGTGCCATGCAATAATACAGTTGTTTTGTTGCTGGAAATGCGCCGTGTGGCTTAAACGCATTGAAAATTTCTTTTAATACAGTCAATTGATCATCTTGATTATATACAACATTTCCGTATAGAAAAACCAAAGATTTTGCTTTTGGGTCCACTAACCTTCCTCTGAAATTTTCAAGAAAATCGGTGGAAAATTGAAGGTTACACCCATCTCCTTGGGCGTAATAGTTCCACATGCTTAAACTATCTGCTTTGTACGAAAAAGACACCTGATAGCTTTGAAAAAGACTTGTATCAAATTTTTCAAATACATCATCCAAATACTCGCAAAAAGATTTTTTGGTGTTTCTCTTATAGACGCCATCTTCCCACGGCCATAGCTCATCAATTTTCTCTTTACAAAGAGAAAGGACATAAGTACCTTCGCTCTTATCGTTCAGATATGCACGGTTGGTAAAGCGGAGCTGTTTGTTTTTAAGAATTATTTGAAGGGTATTCAACGAGGTATAGTGGTACAATTCATCCGGCTGTTTAAGATGAGACTGGTAATCAAAATTGTTGTATGTAGCTGTGATTTCTTTCAGCATCTTTTCTATATCCATAGTAAATCCTCATTTCACACCAGCGGGTGCTTCTTAAAATCCCAAGACGTTTCAAAAGCGTCCCAGTCTTTCTTAGATTGTTCTATATTATCGTCTACAGCAGATATTACTTTTTCCGAAGTTTCTTCTTTATAGATCAGCGGAATTTTTGCATAATCATTTAGCTTAAAATGTAATGTTGGGTTCAAAATAGGCGCAACATAAGCCACATAAGAAGAGTTCAAAATACCGAGCAAATATTTCATGTGTTTATTGGAATCCACAAACGCTGTCGCTGCACAACCATCAAAAACACTTCCCACTGGTTCATATCGAAATGCCACTCCCTTTGTTGACATATCCGTCCATGTTATGCACGACTTAAAATAAAACTGTCTGGATGGCAAATGATTTCCTTGTTCCAAAAGAATTTGATAGCTATTGGGGTCAAATTTAATTACATATTCAAGATTTCCGTACCATTTTCTAAACATTCCTCCCTTATTATAAATAGCATATCGGCATCCAGTCGAATGAAATGCTTTCACCGATTCACTGCATGGGTAAAACATTGTGTTGTTGATTTCAAACCATAGCCGGATGAATTTATCATTATCTCCCGTATTCATACCACAACGGCTATCGGAGATTGAGTCAATATGTGGATTTGAAAAAGTATCAAATAACTTTTGCGACACAGTATATACGATCGGGCTTCCCGGAATCTTTGCGAAGTTATCCTGATTTGCAAAATAGCGATTTTCACCCGCAAGGAACATATCTTCCTTTCCCTGCTGAGTTGTCGGCTCAATCAGGCGGCAATAGGTGCCCTTATAGCCGTCAATGTGGGTGCGGCAACGAACAAAAGAGGTCGTCTGTACCACTTCACCGCCAATTTCCTCAAAAGCTCTTGCACCGAGGTGTGCCATATTGACAGTTTCGGTCAACATCATCTTTTCCCGCAGTTTTTCATAACTGGACAGGAACATCCATGCGTGTTGCGTGATCATAGCCTGATAGCAATTCTCTCCAACCATACGGGAGCAAACCTCAATAAAGACAGCAAACAAATCGCTCTTGCTATCCGGGTAATACTTCTTAACAAAATTTGCCAGAGGTGCGCCCATGCCCGAACTGCCCATATACGGCGGATTGGTCACAACTGCGTCATACTTCTGGGACAGCAGGATTGCCTGCTCGATGAGCTGCTCCACGGAGTCCTTGACAGCATCGTACCACATAGCCATGTTCATGTCGTGGGCCGTCTGGGAAGCAGTCAGCTCCCATGCCTCTTTCAGGCCCTCATAATCCAGCGGTTTGATCTGGAGAATGGAGCCGTACTCCTTGGCATCAATAAAGGTGTCCAGCAGGTAGTTGAGGGTGTCCCGGTGTGCCTGCGAGTTGAGGAAGCTGCCCATCTCGTGCTTATAGGAACCGCCCATCCAGTTGGATTCCTGAATGTCGTACACTCTGGGCTGGGGGATGTTTTTGCGGCCGAAGAAGCCGCTGTCATACTCACGGGCCTTCATCATCACGGAAAAATAGGCAAACTGTGCCGCACGCTTGTCGATGTCCAGACCAAAGAGGTTGTTTTCCAGAATGGAGCGCACAGCCTCCCGCTTGGAGTAGCCGTTGTCCAGATAGATCTGCATCAGCACATCAAACAGGTAGCACAGGATATGGCCGCTGCCCATGCAGGGGTCGATGACCTTGAGCTGTTCCGGCTCCATTTTAGCGTACTGGGCACGGATGTCCTTCAGCTGCTGCTCCACCTGCGGCTCCTGCGGGGCCTCGTCCAGATAATACTTCCAGTCGGACTTGTCGAAGTCCGGGTGCCCCTCGGCCCACAGACGGCCAAGGCTGTTTTCCACCATGTAGCGCACGATCCAGTCCGGGGTAAACAGCTGGGTCGCTGCCGGGATGTTCTGCTTGCTGATCTTGATGTTCTTTTTCAGGTCGGCAAACACCTTGTCCTTGGGTTCGGTGTTGTAATACTGGTACATCCAGCCCATGATCTGCACCTGACCCAGCGGCTTGCCGTCCTCATCGGTGGCGTGAATGTCAAACCAGCGCTCGTCCACCTCGTTGACCAGACGGTAGACCACGCCGTTGGGGTCGTTGAAACTGAGCGTAATCAGCAGCTCGGAAAAGCTGTTGCTGCCGTCCAGATCCTCAAACAGCCGGGGCAGGATGCGGCTCAGGTCGTTGCACTGCTTGAAGAACAGAAAACGGAACAGGTCATCTTCCTTGTTGGCATCCTGCAAGTCGAAGATGCGCTGTTTTTCGTCCTCGGTAAACTCCAGATCGCCGGAGAAAGGTGCCTTGACCAGATCGGGCAGCTTCTGCCCGGTGATCTCGCTGGAAAGCACCCGCACCGGGAGATAGCGGTTGACCTCCATAAAGCGGATGGCGATCAGACGGTTGAACCATGTATAGGCGATCTCCTCGATGAACTGTTCCAGCTCCTTTTTCGGCTCATCGGCAGTATAGAAGCCGCGCACATGGGCAGCAAGGTTCTTGTACTGGTTCACAGCCCGCACGCCACGGATGGTCTGGACGTTGCCATTGCCAAGGTCAAACACCAGCTCCTTGTCCGTGCTGGTCTGCGGCTCCACAATGCCTTTTTCGGTGATGCCGTACCGCTCCAGCTGGAACGTCACATCTGCGATCAGCTTGCGGCGTGCTTCCACCGCAAACTTCTTGATGGGTGCCTTTTCCATAGTGTTCCTCTTTTCTTTATCTGTCTCCCCTGAAAGGGGAGGGGGATCGCGTCAGCGGTGGAGGGGTATTACCAAATATCCACGTTCAGGGTATCGCCATTGTCAAGCTTCTGCTTCAGGGCATGGCGCAGCTTTTCAATGTATGCGTCCAGTTCTGCGGCATTGTTGATCTGCCACGACTCATCCGTCACTTCCTGAATGCTGACGGTGACACGGCGGCGCACCGGAGCGGCAGGTGTGGCCTTTGCAGGGGCACTGCCCGGTACCTTTGCCGCCGGGGTCTGCACCACAGGCTGGTGTGTAGCCTCGTACTGGTCAATGGTGTTGATCCAGTTGATTTTTGTCCGATTCGCATCCAGTTTTGCCAATTCGAGATCGCCCAAATTATTGGTACCACCAATTTTTTTCAGCGCATCGTCTCTCTCTGCAATTACAGAGGACCAGTAGTGCTCCTTGCAGCGAAGCGTATTCAGATGCTGAAGAATGCGTCCATAGCAGTCCGCCACACAATCTTTTACCGGCTCAGACTTACGGTCCAACAGCTCACGGTATTTTTCCTGAAATGTCGTATGTAAAACCGCCAGATTCCGAATCTTGTCATACGGCTCTGCCATACCCAGAATCTTACGCATTCCTTCCGCAGCGTTCTTTACTTCATCGTCATCAATGCGGCTTTGATTGCGCATGTAGAGTTCCACAGCATCGTGCGCCTCACGGAATACCTTGATCTGCCCGGCGTTGAAGAAGTCCCGCAGAGATTCATAGGTCTCTTTGAAGTCCTGATACTCCTCCTGTGCATTTTCCAGTGCCGTGTAGAAGGATTCCGTCGTGGTGGGGTCGATCAGCGAGGTCATCAGGGAAATGCCCGCATCCACGGTGTTCTTGCCGGGGAGATACGGTTCCTCCCGGTAAGTAGCCTGCTGCCTGCGCAGCTCATCCCGCAGAGCGGTACACTCCTTTTGCAGATCGCTCATCAGCTGCTCGTCATCATCCGAGGAAACGCCCTTTTCAAACAGATCGCGCATCATATCACGGACAAGACGCTTCTGCTTATCGGTGGCGTGCTTGCGGATGTCGCACAGCAGACGTTCCTGAGATTCCACTCTGGTAAACAGACGCTGGAACTCCTGCGCATTCCGGCTGGAAAGGCTGAGCTGCTCATGGTTCATGGTCAGCGTCAGGATGCCGTCTGCAAACAGGCGTGCCACCAGCCACTCCACATCCACCGGTAGGAAACCATACGGTTCCTTTGTAAAGATGCCCAGCAGCGTTTTCAGCGAGGTCGTGACCGTTCTCGACAGAGAGTTACGCTCAATGCGGGTACGGACATCGTCCAGTGCACGGCTGTTGCCGGTACCGTCACCGCCAAGCCGCATCTGCCCGGCATCCGCAAACAGCTTGCCGATATCCTGCTCCGAAACCGACTTGTCAATGTCCGTCAGGTGGTTGAACAGACGTTCCACCTGCTGCTTCAGGGCATCATTCAAGCGTGTCTCAAAGTCGCGGGAGCCGCCGGACAGCTTGGAGCCGTACACATAAATATCCGCTTCCGACAGTGCCTGCTTCAGAAACACCTTAACATTCTGACGGCGTTCCTCCACTTCCTCCTGCTTTGCTTCGCAAATCGCCCGATATTTGGTGATACGACCTGCGGTGCCGCTGCGCAGATAGTTCTGAATTTGCAGCATGGTACGCAGCTCGGTGTTCAGGCGGGTATCGTCATGCAGCTGCACAAAAATGGTGTGGTCGCCGCTTTCGCCGGAGGAAAGCATCTTCAGGCGGGATTCATCCGCATCATCGCCACGGGAGGTGATGATTTTGACCGTAATGCTGTTGTCCGGGCGGGAAAGGGCGTCATAGCCATCGATTTTCCGATTGAAACCGAAGGAATAGCGGCCATTTAGATACGGATAGCGGTACTTGTCCGCACGGTAGTTTTCATCAAAGATCAGCGTTGCAAGCTCGCGGTTCATTTCGGAATCTTCCGGGCGACGCTGTGCAATTTCTCTGTTGACCTCCTGCTCCTCATTGGTCAGGAAGACATAGTTGTCACCTAGATTCTGTACCAACTGCTCCTGAACCAGCTTTTTCAGAGCCGTTTCCACCCGGTTTTCCAGCTGATAACGGTCCTCATCCGTCCGTGATGCCATCAGGGTAGCGATGTTTTGCACCGTAGGCTTATCAAACTCCCGCACATTCTTGATCATGAACAGGACTTTGAGTACCTCAACCTCAAAGCAGGTTTCTGCATGGTCGGGGTTCAGCGAATTGTTACGCTGTGCGTTGGTAATGGCAATGGCAGTTTCGTGGTCCACCAATGCGGACAGGCCCTGATAGAATGCATTGAACGGGACGAGGATGCCTTCTTCCTGATTCTGAAGGCTCTTGGCGGTGCTGAGATACATACTCAGCATGGAGCGTTCGCCATAGGAGCTGTTTTTGCCGGGACTGCTAAACAGACGGACAGCATCCAGCACCTTGCCCAGCAGATTGAACTGATAGGGAACAAAGGGGTACACCTCTGCGAAATCAGACGCATTCTCGTACAGTTTCATTTCAGGCATATCGCCAGAGAACTTGAGCAACGTATCAAGGGCATCTGCCTTTCTGGGATAAAACGTTTTCAGTTCGGCCTGCGCTTCTGCATTCTTTTTCAGGATACGCTTCTTGACAACTTCTGCCACATCGCTGGACGACAGGGACAGCCGGGTGTCAAAGCGGCCCTGAATCTTGGAGAAGTCTACATTATTGACAGCCTGAATTTTATCAATGGCTTCCTGTGCGGTGACCAGAATCCACGCTTTGCCATGGCACTGAACTGCCAGATCATGCTCCAGCGTCTGAAGATCCAGCATCATATTGGAGTCATCACCGATGTACTGACCAACCTCATCCACGCAGAAAACCACATGATGATCGTTGCCCTTACTTTCAATATGTTTACGGACGAGCTTGGCAAAATCTTCCGTGCTGATGCTGTATTCTTCGCCCACACGGTCACACCAGCTGCGTGCAGATTCCTCACTCATCACACCCTGCTCAACCAGTGCCTGCACAAACGAATCCTGTGCAAGGTCGATGCCAGCCACAGCATCATCCCAGCTGCTGCCTTCCAGTTCTTCTACACGGTCACGGAACTTTTGCAGCTTTCCATCTGCATCCAACTTCCGCTCCAGATCTGCCATGCGAGGATACTGGTAGGAATAACCCAGTTTCTCGTTGAATGCCCGCAGAAAAACCATGGTGATCACATCGCGTGCAGCGGCACTACTGGTGCGGCTCTTGGAGGCAATATCGAACAGGATCACGTCCGTGCTGACACTTTCTGCTGCGCGGATGTCTGCCAGAACCTTCGGGTCCGTAATCTTATCGTCCTCGATAAAATATTCCAATGCAGGCTTGCCTGCAACTTCTTTATCGCTGATTAGATAAGACAGCATCTTTAGAAAGTGAGATTTACCACTTCCAAAGAAGCCGGAAATCCAGACACCGATACGATCAGTATCTGCGCCAATGCCTCGACGGTAATTTGAAAAGAATGCAGCAAAATGTTTCTGAAGCTCCTGTGTCACAACATATTCCTGAAGTTCCAGCTTGACAGTTGCATCATCAACCTGACCGGGCTTGACCACCGGTTTGATTTCGCGGTTGATCGATTTTGCAAACATCTGACCAATATTCATGTCAGTTCCTCCTACACATCCATATCAGATAGGCTTCGCACGGTAATTATTGCCATCCTTCACATCACCGAACAAATACAGGTAGCCATCTTCGTATCGTCCCGGAAACATCATCAGAACAATCCCCTGTGCAAGCCGGTCATGCAAGTCGTTCAGAATTTTATGAGAACGCAAAAGTGGGTAGCATTTTCCAACACCGGTCAACAGGATAACAGCATTGTCCTGTGGGATGCGCTTCACAATGTAGTCCAGCATAAGGTCCATCGGCCGTCCGATCTGCAAAACACTGTTCGCCGCATTCACCACGCGTGTCATGCTGCCAGTCCGCATCTCCAGGTCTTCGTATTTTTGCAGGGGATGCTTTTCAATCAGCAGTTCCGCCATGATTTTATAAAGATCAAATTCTACGACCGGGCGATGTGCCTGCTGCAAAAGTTTGATTTCATCCTTTGTCCACTGCCGGACACGCATCTCATCCTTTGGGTCATAGCTGAACACATAGTACCCCGCTTCACCGCCAAGTCCTGCGTTTGGCTCTCTGGAAATGTCATGCAAAAATTCATCGAGTTTGCTCAGTTTTTGATCTGTGTTCATTCATCTGCTCCTGCGATTGCCATCAAATAGGCGTTCATGTCATGTACCTTCAGGTACTGCTTTAATGCAGAGCTGGGCAGAGGCGGCACCATCTTGTCGCCAGCAAGAAGTCCTGCATCGTTCAGCAGTTTACGGTAGGTCTGTGTCAGCTTGCGAATGGTCGTGTCTTTCCACTGAGCAATTTCCTCAGACTCGTTCTGCATCAAGCGAAAGAACGCAAGCACATCGCTCGACTCCAAAGATTCAGCTCCAACAATCAGCTTATCACGGTATACTCTGTACATGAAGGTGAAGAAAAGTTTGTCGTCTGCCATAATAGACAGCAGAACCATCATTCTCTGCACCATAACAGATTGCTGTCCGAAAAGTTCCTGCCAATCCTGATCAAACTGTGTCACCCGACGCGAAACACAATTAAGAATTTCCTTTACACGGTACTCCTTGGCTGCGGAAAACAGGTGCTTCTCAAAAGCACTGCTCCTGATTTCGTCTGCCGATGAACCGTTCAAAAGTTCATTAACATAGGCTTTATACTCATAGAACCAGAAGGGCTTTGATACCAATCCGGCAGTATACTGATCCTGTCTCTTTTTGCTGCTCATAAAACACCATCACTTATATAATGTACAATTATATTTAAGTCTATCGTTTATACGAAGCTTTGTCAATTCATAAAGTAGCTAAATTATCCTCAATTGATAGACATTCTGCACAAAACAAATCTCGCAAAACTCAGCAAATCGTTTCAGATGTTCCGAAGTTCGTGGAGCAGCGAAGTTCTCAGTTATCCTCCCAAAACTCTTCTGCATCTTCCACGCTATCAAACTCATCTGCGTGTTTTTCTGCAAATTCCTCAGCGGAAGAACATTCCTGAACATCGTCAAACAGTACTTCCCGATTTGCCTTTGAGTCCCCAGCAGCTCCCGTACCAACGGGATTAAAAAAGCTCATGTAGCCGATAAAATCAAACAGACCTTTATTGAATTTCATTTGAACGACCTCCTTCAATTTTCTTCGTTCAGTCCCAGCACCTGTGCCACAACCTCGTCATGCCCAAGGAAGTAGTCCTCGATCAGGTCCCAGCGCTGTTTGGTGGTCAGATCACTGGTCAGGAAAGCAGTCATCATTTCTTCTGCATCCGCATGACGGCGGTGGATCTCGGCCAATTGCTGGTTCTTGTAGCGGCGGTCCTCCGACAGGCTGCGGATCTTCTGCGGGTCATTGACACGGACGAAGATTTCCAGATTCTGTCCGCCGCGCACTTCGTAACTAGCCAGACCGAAAATCTCCAGCACGGCCAGCAGACGCATTACCGGGTTCTGCTTGCCGCCGATGGTCGCAGGCAGATAACCGAGGTACTCATTTTCTTCCCGGTTCGGGGCGCAGTTGACCAGACGCTCATCCATCCAGTTGGCGCAGGAGAAATAGTTGCCGTTCATTACACGGTAGCTCATGCCAATCTTATTGCTGCCCTGCTGACGTGCCTGAATGAACTTCATCCGGTCGCTATCCCGTTTCGTAGGGTCGATTTTCACATCCATCACAAACAGCTCCAGCAATGCTTTAGCAAAGTCACGGCCCAGAACTTCGCCTCCCAGTGCCTCCTGTGCATCGCGGCAGAATTCTTCCACCGTGAACATGTGGCTGGCCTTGCGGTAGCCGTCAAACACACGAGCGACGGCCTCCATGTACTGACGCAGCTTTGCACGGGTCGTCTCAAAATCCTGTGCATAGCGGATAGTAGTCTTGACACGGACGGAGATACGGTTGGTTCCGTCCTGTGCGAACAGCTCCCCATTGAAGAATTTGACCTTGAACATCCCGAAGGTCATATCGGAGAAATACTTTTCCCAGAGATCGCCCATGCGGATCTCGTAGATGCTGCCGCTGTTGCGGGTGATGACATCTGATGCACGCGGCGTATAGCTGCGGCTCACCGTGATGGTATCATCGTACAGGTTCTTGACGAAATCGCCGTACTTTTCCAGAAACTCCTGCTCGATCTCCGTCGGCACGTTGGCATAGCAGGTCGTGAACATCGCTTTCGGGCGTACCACCAGCACCGGGAATCCGTAAGCATTTTCCAGATCCTTTGCCAGCAGGAGCAGGCCGGTCTTGACGCGGTTCTCCACATCATCGGAATCAAACAGATAGCCGAACGCATCCGGGGAAACCAGCAGATTGCGGTGCTTTTTCTGGCTGTACATCCAGTAGAGCTTGTGTAGGATCTCCCGCAGCTGATACTGGCGCAGCTCGCCCATGCCATGCAGACGCTTGAGCTGAGAAAGATCACCCGACAGATATTCTTCGGTCGCTACACCAGTCATATTTTTATCGCGGGCGCAGCGTCCGATTTCCTGCACATAATCAGCCAGATTGCCCGTCGGTGCATAGTGGTAAACCTGTGCAATATCCGGCACATCCACGCCCATGCCGAAGGCTTTGGTGCTGATCATCACAACTGCCTGCCCGGTGCGGAAAGCCTCCTGCGCTGCGTTCTTCTCCACACGGTTCAGACGGCCATAGTAACGGCGAACTTTATTCTTCACCAGCGGGGACACGGCATTGTAGATTTCCTCCACTGTAGAGGTAAATGGGCAGTAGACCAGCGTTTTGCGGCCTTCGGCCACAAACTTTTCGATCTGCTTTGCAACATGATCGACCTTAAATTCGTCCCGGCTCCCTTCAACGGTCTTTTCCAGCGGATGAATATCAAAGTTGATGTTGTCACGGCGTACACGACCCAGATACAGGATTGGATTGTTCAGCTTCAGGGTGTCGATGGTATCCTGCACCACGTCATCCTGCCCGCCATACACAGCCGTAGCGGTCAGGCAAAGGACCGGGAAGTGTAGACCATTGCGGCGCTGACGCTCCAGATAATCGCCGAGGAACCAGTAATCCGCACGGAAGTCCTTGCCCCAGCTGGTGACGGTATGGGCTTCGTCCACAACGAACAAACCAAGGCGGCGATTCCCAAGCAGGGTCTCCAGCGAAGTGGTCAGCAGCATTTCGGGTGCAAGGTACAGGATGGACTTTTCGCTGTTATGGATGGCGTTCAGGCGCTCCTCACGCTCCTCGTGGGAAACATTGGAGTTCAGGAAGGTGGCGCAATGCACGCCGCGGGCTTCCAGCTGGGTGACCTGATCCTGCATCAAAGCAATCAGCGGCGAGACCACGATAGTGACAGCCTTGTGTACCTGCGCCAGATAGATACCGGATACCTGATAGAACACCGATTTGCCTGCGCCGGTGGGAGCGGTCAGGAACACATTGGAGTAGTCCTGATAGTCTCCCATGGCAAGCTCGCACTGCCTGACGATGGTGCTGATGATCTCGCCCTGACTGATCTGCTTTGTCTCCGTCCCAGCGGCAGGGTCTTTGTAGAAGTCCAGCATCCGGAAATCTGCATTCACGCCCCAATACTGCTTAAGGATGGCACGGTAGCGGTTGATGGTTTCCGGCTCGATTTTCTCCTGCTTCTCTGCACAGTTCAGGGCAAATGTCGTACCACACTGAGAAGCAAGGAAGGAGAGCACATCGTAAGTATTGTTTGCCGCATTCTGTACCCGCTCCACCGGCACGACCACGCTGCCTTCCAGCCGACCGCTCAGGATGTCATCGGCCAGCACCATCGGGGAGACATCATGGGCAACCGTTGCCTCCACATCCGTGAAAGCGGTCTGCTGCTTCTG
>ERZ812616.3214-NODE-3214-length-11840-cov-13.564786_pt1 | contig 11840 bp, 9 predicted proteins | sample MGYA00376249_ERZ812616 | MGnify/ENA primary metagenome ERZ812616 (study PRJEB26924, sample SAMEA4378265) | human gut metagenome | biome: human gut; feature: human-associated habitat; material: faeces | place: China | collected 2013 ... | reverse complement strand
ATCCGGCAGCGAGATCATGGCGGCGATCTCGTTGGAGGTATAACCCTGGTTCATGTAATGCAGGGTCTGGTCGTGGATAAACTTATAGATGGCTGCCGTGTTCAGCAGATATTCATGGATCTCCTCGCCCCAGTGCGGCCAGTTGTGGCTCTGGAACACCACGTCGGTCTTGCTGCAGAAGCGTTGATCTGCCTCGATGATATACTTTGCCCAATCGTTGGCATCGCGTACCTCTGCGCCGCGCAGGGTGTACAGATTATGCAGCGTACCGGTGCAGTTTTCCGCCATCCAGAGAGCGCGGTATTTCGGGAAATAGGCGTTCATCTCGGCAGGAGCTTCGGTGCCGGGGGTCAGCTGGAATTCGATCTCCAGCCCGTCGATGGTCAGCTTCGGAACATCTTCCCCAATCTCATAGGTCGGTGCAACAAGGCTCACATGACCGGTAGACTGTCCCATGCCGATGCCGATGGAGAGTGCTCCTTTCTCCCCTTTTTCCAGCACCGTACCATACTGATACTGCGCACGCCGGGCCATTGCGATGCCGGCATAGACGTTTTCGCGGATGGCGTGTTTCAAAAATCCTTTCGGTGCAAGGATGACCGTTTTGCCCGAGGCAAGCTGTTTGTCGACGGAAAGGCTGGGGTCCGCTACATTGTTCCGGTCGATCGCACCCTCTGCGCCGCCAAAGTGATCCACATGGCTATGACTGTACAGCACAGCTTTGACATCCAGCGGTCCGAACCGGTTTTCCATCAGCGCTTTTGCTGCCTGCATATTTTCTTTGCACATCAGGACATCAAAAATGATCCAGCCGTTGTTGGTGCGGATGAAGGTCGCATTGGCCATATCAAAGCCGCGCACCTGATAGATGCCATCACATACTTCAAACAGACCGGCTTTGGCGTTGAGTTGGGTATTCCGCCACAGACTGGGGTTTACAGTGTCCGGAGCATCCCGGTTCAAATCGCCGTAGCTCTGCAGATCCCATGCAAATTTGCCATCCTCGGCGTAGATGGTCTTACCTTCCGCATTGTCCAGCCAGCCGCGTTCTGCGTTGGAAAATTCCCGCCGGTCTGAAAAATCCAGCTTTTCATACCATTCGGCGTTCTTTTCTGCCGTGATCGCCGTTGCCTCTTCGATCTCGCCCGGTTGGGGAGAGTCCTTGAAAATGTCTGTGATAAAGTTCAGACTGTTTTCATCGGTACTGCCTGCTGCGTGCGCGGTCAGGGATGCGCCGCAGGCGAACGCCGCAACCGCTGAAGTGGAAAGAAAGTTTCTGCGGGTCATCTTCATGGTGGGTTGCCTCCTTTATATCTGGGTTTATTTTACATAGACCGTGGGCGGCTGCCAGCCGCTCAGGGCATTCCAGTCAGGCTTATAGATACGCAGGAAGAGGATGTGCTTTATGCATCTTGTGAAAAACCATTTGACCTTCTATGTTACAGAATACACAGGAAATGCCCGAAAGTCAACGACTTCTGCACTTTCGGCATTAAAGATGTGGCGTTGAACGGAACAAAGCACATCCTTCACGATTACAGCCCTGAGGTGGACGAATACCTTACGATCCATTGCTACCAGCCGGAACCGGGGTATTGTGCCTGCGTATTGCAGGCAGCAGATCCGTGACCGTTCTTCTTCCGTCTGCGGTTTGTAATCCTTCTTGTGCCGTTCTCGCCGGTCTTTCAGGGCATCTTCGCCGTCTTTGACATGAAAATACCCCCAGAGTATTCAGAGTTTTGTTTTTACTCTGTCTACTCCAGGGGTAGCATATCACTTCACCAGAACGGGGCTGTGTTTTTGTATTGGTTCTATGCGCTCTGCTTTGCAGCCGGAGCGTTTTCCTGGGGGATCGTTTGCCTTATTCCCGGCAAGCTGCAGCTTCCATATGGTCCTTCTCGGTTATCTGGCGGATGACCCGGCAGGGATTTCCGGCAGCCAAACTATAGGGTGGGATGTCTCTTGTCACAACACTTCCTGCTCCGATCACACAGCCTTCTCCGATGGTAACGCCGCCACAAACCACTACGTTGGATGCCAACCAGCAATTATCCTTTATGGTGATGGGTTTGGCATATTCCAGATTATAAATGCTTCCATCTTCTCGCTTTTGGATATTCCGTTCTTCCGGCAAAAGCGGATGCATGGGAGTTGCCAATGTGACATTTGGCCCGATCATCACATTGTCCCCGATATGGACTTCACATACATCTAAGCAGGTGAAATTAAAGTTGGCAGAGCTGTACTTTCCAAAGTACGTATTGCAGCCGTAATCAAAGTAGACCGGTGCCTGCAAATACGGAAACTGCTTTGTTGCAGGCAATAATTTTCGCAGAATTTCGGCTTGTTCTTCCGGTTGGTCCTCATCCGTCCGGTTGTACTTTCTTGCCAATTTGCGTGCATTCAAGCGTAATTGCTCCAGTTCCGGATCGGATGGATCGTATAGCGCGCCATTTATCATTTTCTCTCGTTCTGTCATTTCTGATGCTGCCTCCAAATTGGGTCTTATTGGTCAAAATAAGTATACCATACTTGCCAAGAAAGGAACACCTCTATTGCAGCAAACAGGATCATTCGAAAAACGTCCGGGACCTTATCATAAGAAAGCACGGCAGACGTTGATGGCTCCGGCAGACGGTCAGCTTTTTACCCTGCGGGAATATCCCGTGGTCTATCCGGGCAGTCTGCTGGCCCGCATCCTGACAGGAGGAGAAGAAACGCTTTATGAATTGGAAACGCCCTACCGCCAGAAGTTCAAAATCAGAGGATTTCGCTTTGAAGAGGGAGAAAAGGCCTGTGCCATGGTGGCTGCCGTGCTGCGGTATCTCAGCCGGGTCGGTTTACTGCGATACCACTGCCACAGCGGGTATCTATCCACCGTCGTACAGGAAAACGAGATGGCAAATGTACTCACCCCGGCGGGCGGGATCTTCCGCCGCTTCGTGGAGCCGGGACAGGAAGTGGAGTATGGTCAGAAAATGGGCGTGATCCTTGATCCGTTTACTGCGGAGGTGGAGGCAGAGATCACCTGTCCGACCAGTGGTGTTGTTTTCTTCGCTTTGAAAAAAACGCTGACAACAGAACATGAGGTCGCATTTAAGGTGATCCGGCGGCTGCATGGGGGATGTTTGTAAACAAGATCCTGGTATTTCGTAGAGAGCGAGTATAAAAATCAGATACAAGACCCAACTAAGGAAGGTACAGTCCGTGATGTCGAGCTGTACAGCAATTTCAAAACCATTGCCGAAAGTATTCCCGAAACGCCGGTCTTGCTGTATAATGATTCCGGACGGCCCGGCCAGGCAGGGCTTTGTAAAAACCATGACCGAAGCTGGTCTGCTGTAAATCATATCACACAAGGAGGTCTGTTTCATGAATCCGACGCTGCGAAAGGATGCCGATGCCATCATCGCATCCAGCCTGAACGCTGTCCTGCCGGACGAAGCTGTCCGCCGCGCATTGAAAGCCTTTGCGCCCAAGGGCGGCAGGGTGCTGCTGGTCGCAGCGGGCAAGGCCGCATGGCAGATGGCACACGCGGCGGTGGAAGCGCTGGGCCGTGTGGACGGCGGCGTGGTCGTGACCAAATACAAGCACATCAGGGGCGAAATTCTGGGAGTAAATTGTTATGAAGCAGGCCATCCGGTGCCGGACGAGAACAGTTTTGCGGCCACCGAGAAGGCATTGGAGCTGGTGCGCGGCCTGGCGGCGGAGGATACCGTGCTGTTTCTGCTCTCCGGCGGAGGAAGTGCATTGTTTGAAAAACCGCTGCTCCCCGGCACAGAATTGCAGGACATCACCGGCCAGCTCCTTGCCAGTGGCGCTGACATCGTGGAGATGAACACCATCCGCAAACGGCTTTCGGGCGTCAAGGGCGGGCGGTTCGCGCAGGCATGCTCCCCGGCTCAGGTATTCAGCATCGTGTTGAGTGATATTCTGGGCGACCCGCTGGATATGATAGCCAGCGGCCCGGCGGTGCCGGACACCTCTACTTGCGCACAGGCGCTTGCCATTGCGGAGAAGTATCACCTGAAGCTCTCGGAACAGGCAAAAGTTCTTCTGGCACAGGAAACGCCCAAGATGCTGGACAATGTGACGACCCAGATCACTGGCAGTGTGCGGGAGCTTTGCACCGCCGCCGCTGTCGCTTGCCGGGAGCTTGGTTATGAGCCCGTCCTGCTGACCGACCAGCTCTGCTGTGAAGCCCGGGAGGCGGGCAGCTTCCTTGGCTCCATCGTCCGGACCCACGCGGGGCAGGGAAAAAAGCTGGCCTACATCGCAGGCGGCGAGACGGTCGTCCACCTGACCGGCAAGGGCCTCGGCGGACGGAATCAGGAGCTTGCCCTTGCAGCGGCTCCGGCGTTGGCCGGGCGGGATGCAGCAGTGTTCTCGGTGGGCAGTGACGGCACCGACGGCCCCACCGATGCTGCCGGCGGCTATGTGGATGGTGACACCCTCTCCGCACTGACCGCCAAGGGCTGGAATGTGTTCGACACCCTGCAAAACAACGACGCCTACCATGCACTGAAAGCTGTGGACGGCCTTATCATGACCGGCGCTACTGGCACGAATGTCAATGATGTTGCCGTGGCGCTGGTGGGGGAGAAGTAAAAATGTGATTCTGGTATGAAAGAGGGGCGGCTCCCATGTATGTCGATTGGGAATACTACAAAATTTTCTATTATGTGGCGAAGTATCAGAACTTTACGAAAGCGGCGCGGGTGCTGGGCAACAACCAGCCCAACATCACCCACTCGATGAACCGGCTGGAAAGCCAGCTGAACTGTGTGCTCTTTACCCGCTCCAACCGGGGCGTCACCCTGACGCCGGAGGGCGAGATGCTCTACTCCCGCATCGCCTCGGCAGCGGTGCAGATACAGGACGCGGAGGAAGAACTGAGCGCTAGCGCTACCCTCGAGCACGGCTCCATCAGCATCAGTGCGACGGAGACGGCGCTGAACATCTATCTGGCCGAGAAGCTGCGGACGTTCCACACCGAGTATCCCGGCATCCGGCTGCGCATCTCGAACCACTCTACGCCCCAGGCGGTGCAGGCTGTGAAGAACGGAGAAGTGGATTTTGCCATCATCTCCACCCCGGCGGAAGTAGAACAGAGCCTGAAGATGGTGGAACTGAGACCGTTTTATGAAGTGCTGGTGGGTGGAAAGACCTTCACTGCACTGGCCAGCCAGCGCCTGACGCTGAAGGAACTGAGCTGCTATCCGCTCATCTCTCTCAGCGATGAGAGCATGACCCGGAGCTTCTACCGGCAGTTCTTCCTCGACCACGACGCCGTGCTCCGGCCCGACACCGAGGCCGCCACCACCGACCAGATGCTCACGCTGGTGAAAAGTGAGCTGGGCCTTGCCTTCGTGCCGGAACCGATGACGAAAGAGCTTCTGGCCCGCGGCGAGCTTGTCGAGCTGCATCTGCAGGAGATCATTCCATCCCGCTCTATCTGCCTCGTCTACGACCATCACCGCCCGCTGAACACGGCGGCCCGGAAGTTCCAGCAGATGTTGACAAAAGCGGAGCCGGGCCATCCGGCAGCGCCGAAGCAGGCGGAGGGCGTCTCTTTCGTATCCCAATAAAATGATTTGTCGTTGTCCCATACCGGAAAGCTTCCCTTTTGATATGGGAATTTGTTGCAGCGCTTTCAGGCAGCAGTGCTATTATAAAAGAATTTGCAGGATGGGTAAGACGTATCTTGGATATGGCTGCAATATTCGTTCTGTATTGGAGAAACTGCCGTCCTTTTATTTTACAGGTCAGATGGACCCGCCATTGGTCGCCGCGACTTCGCCATACCAGAAGGCACTGTCTTTCGGGATGCGCCGCCCGGAAGCGTAATCGACGTACACCAGACCAAAACGCTCTCTGTATCCGCTGTGCCACTCGTAGTTGTCCAACAGGCTCCAATGGAAGTACCCTCGCACGTCGGCACCGGCCTGAATGCCCTCGGAGAGTTTTTCCAGATAGCGCGCCAGAAAATCAATTCGCTCCACGTCATGCACCTTGCCGTCCCGATAGATTTTGTCGGTGCAGGATAAGCCGTTCTCCGCGATGAACATGGGCAGTCCATACCGCTCCTGGATGTAACGGGGACCCCAGTTCAGGCTTTCCGGCTCTACCGGCCAGTTCATGGCTGTGTGAGCGTATCCCGCAGGGCGCTCCACATAACAGGGGCCATTCGTTCCCATCTGTACAGGCGCGGCATTGTAGATGTTCAGCCCGAGCATATCCGGTCTGCCCAGAGACAGGGCGTCGTTGATGTATTGCGGCACAGCACCGATGCAGGCGGAAAGCTGCGGCCCACAGAGGTCCGGGCTGGGCCAGCGGCCAAGGCACAGAGGGTCGAGCGACATCGTGTGGGTGAAGGCCCAGTCCTCGTCCGGGCAGGCAAAGGTCAGAGCCCGGGCGGCGTCCACATCTGCTTTTGCCTCAGATACGGGGTAGCAGATGCGGCCTGTGGAGACGAAGCCCACTCTGTTTTCGGCGTCCGTATGGCGGAGCTCCTGCGCGGCAAGGCAGTGCGCATAGATGATATTCTGCCAGCAGGTGAACTGCCCTTCCAGCGGGAGTTTCAGCCCCGGTGCATGCTCACCTGTCCCATAGCCCATTTTCACGATACAGGCAGGCTCATTGAAGGTGAACCACTGGTGGACCCTGCCTTTGAAATGTTCTGCCATTTTTGCCGTGTAGACTGCAAACGCCCGGGCGGTGTCCTCATTCTGCCAGCCGCCCTTTTCTTCCAGCGCCTGCGGCAAATCCCAGTGATACAGCGTAATATACGGCTCGATGCCCGCTTCCAGCAAAGTATTCACAAGACCATCGTAATAGGCAAAGCCTTTTTCGTTCCAGTCCGTGCCGCCGGTGGGGGCGATGCGCGTCCACGCCACAGAGAAGCGATAGGCTTTCAGGTGCATCGACTTCAGCAGTTCGATGTCTTCCCGCCAGCGGTGATAGCTGTCGCAGGCGGTATCACCGGTCTCGCCCCGATAGGTGCGGCCCGGTGTGTGGGAGAAAACATCCCAGATGCTCCGGCCTTTTCCATCCTCGACGGCACCGCCCTCGATTTGATAGGCTGCAGTCGCAGCGCCCCATACAAATTCTTTTGGAAATACTGCCATGTTCGTTCTCCTTTTATCTCGTCAGATACATGTGTACAGGAACTTGAGATCCTTACTGATTATAGTATACTCTTCTGTGTCTGCCGGTGCAAATAGCATTTTATTGGTGACCATTGTGGAAATGCACACCAGGATACGCTATACTAAAACAGAGAACATGGAATTCATCTGGCGCAAAAAAGCCAAAGGGAAGGGAAACCAGAATGATAGATAAAATGCTCGTGCGCGGGGCAAAGGTACACAACCTGAAAAACATCGACGTGGACATCCCGCTGAACAAGATCGTGGGCATTGCGGGCGTGTCGGGGTCGGGTAAATCCTCGCTGGCGCTGGGGGTGCTGTATGCCGAAGGCTCCCGCCGGTATCTGGAGGCGCTGTCCACCTACACCCGCCGCCGGATGACCCAGGCTTCGAAAGCCTCGGTGGAAGAGGTGCTGTATGTCCCGGCGGCGCTGGCGCTGCACCAGCGGCCGGGCGTGCCGGGCATCCGCAGCACCTTCGGCACCGGCACGGAATTGCTGAACAGCCTGCGGCTCATGTACTCCCGCCTCGCAAGCCACCGCTGCCCGAACGGGCATTACATCCTGCCGACGCTGGCTGTTGCGGCGGGAAAGGAGCTGGTCTGCCCGGAGTGCGGTGCGCATTTCTATGCGCCGTCGGCGGAGGAGCTGGCTTTCAACTCTCAAGGGGCCTGCCAGAAGTGCAGCGGCACAGGCAGCGTCCGGACGGTGGACATCGCGTCGCTGGTGCCGGACGACTCGCTGACCATCGACGGCGGCGCAGTGGCCCCGTGGAACAGCTTGATGTGGTCGCTGATGACAGACGTCTGCCGGGAGATGGGCGTGAGGACGGATGTGCCGTTCCGCGACCTGACCGAACAGGAAAAGGACATCGTCTACCACGGTCCAGCAGAGAAAAAGCATATCTTCTACCACGCCAGGAACTCGAATCAGGCCGGCGAGCTGGACTTTACCTATTACAACGCCGTCTACACTGTAGAAAATGCTCTTGCAAAGGTCAAGGATGACAAGGGCATGAAGCGGGTGGAAAAGTTCCTGCGGGAAGATGTCTGCCCCGAGTGTCACGGCTCACGGCTCTCAGCGGCGGCGCGTGCGCCGAAGCTGCGGGGCATCTCGCTGGACGAAGCCTGCCAGATGACGCTGGAAGCCCTCGTGGAGTGGGTGAAGGGCGTGCCGGGCAGCCTGCCGGAAGAGATGCGCCCGATGGCGGAGAGCATCTGCGAGGCATTCGAAAGCACCGCCAAGCGGCTGATGGACTTAGGTCTGGGTTATCTGACGCTTGACCGCTCGGCCTCGACCCTTTCCACCGGTGAGCGCCAGCGGATGCAGCTGGCCCGGGCCGTCCGCAACCGCACCACCGGCGTGCTCTATGTGCTGGATGAGCCGTCCATCGGCCTGCATCCGTCGAACATCGTGGGCTTGACCGGTGTGATGCACGACCTCGTGGCCGATGGCAACTCGGTCATTCTGGTGGACCACGACACCCAAATCCTGAAAGAGGCCGACTGGGTGATCGAGATGGGGCCGGAAGCGGGAGTCAAGGGTGGACATGTCATTGCCGAAGGGACGATAGCTGATTTGGAGGCAAAGCCGGAGTCCCAGATCGGGCCGTTCCTCTCCGGAAAAGCTGAGACGAAATTGCGCCGGTGTGCCAGGGAAGGAGAGATGTTCGCAGAGGGGGCTGTCCATCTCTCCACCGGCAGCATCCACACGGTCAAGCCTTTGGAGCTGGACATTCCCAAGGGGCGGCTCACCGTGGTAACGGGCGTGTCCGGCTCCGGCAAAACGACGATGGTGCTGGAAAGCCTCGTACCGGCGCTGGAAGCAAAGATAAACGGCAGCGCCCTCCCGGCACATATCCGGGAGATCCGCGCCGAGGGCATCGCGCACGTCAAGCTCATCGACGCGACGCCCATCGGCATCAATGTGCGCTCTACCGTGGCGACCTACGCGGGCGTCCACGACGAGCTGCGGAAGCTCTATGCCAAATCTCCGGACGCCAGGCAAAAGGGCTTCAAGGCCAGCGATTTTTCCTACAATACGGGCAGTCTGCGCTGCCCCGGCTGCGACGGCACCGGTGAGGTGAGCCTGGACGTGCAGTTCCTGCCGGATGTGAACATCGTCTGCCCCGACTGCCGGGGTTCCCGCTACGCGCGGGCGGCTTACGGCGTGAAGCTGACCAACGAGGCGGAGCAGACAGCCTCTTTGCCGCAGCTGATGGATATGGACGTCAACTCCGCCCTTGAGTTCTGCGGCGGGATGAAGACAGTGAGCCAGCGCCTGCAGACATTGCAGCAGCTGGGTCTGGGCTACCTGACACTGGGCGAGGAAACGCCCAGCCTCTCCGGCGGCGAGGCCCAGCGCCTCAAGCTGGCCAGCGAGATCGGCCGCACCCAGACCGACTCGGTGTTCGTTTTCGATGAGCCCAGCATCGGCCTCCACCCGCTGGACGTGCAGGTGCTGCTGCGGGTGTTCCAAGCCCTGCTGGACAACGGCGCAACGGTCGTTGTCGTCGAACACGACCTTGATGTCATCCGCAACGCGGACTATGTCATCGACATGGGGCCGGGCGGCGGCGAGAGCGGCGGCCGTGTCGTGGCAACAGGCACGCCGGAGGAGATCCAGGGAAACCCGGAGAGTATTACCGGAAGATATTTATAACAAAAAGGGGGCAGGTGCTGCATGACACCTGCCCCCTTCGTCAATATTCTTATTTGCTTTCCGGGACACCGCGCAGTTCGGCACGGAAGCGCTCGGGAAGATCTTCTTCCCGGATATTTTTGACGACTCCCGGAAGCTTTACGGTTTCGCCTACGGGATAGACCATGATGCACCTCCGATGCTCAGACAGCAGCCAAACAAAAAGTTAATTCTCGGAAGAAATATCCTGGCCGAAATACTTCTCGCTCAGCTCCTTGAGGGTGCCGTCAGCGCGCAGCTCGTCGATGGCGCTGTTGAGGGCGTCGAGGAAGGAAGAGTCTTCGCTCTTGACGATAGGAATCGCAACGTGAGAAGCATCTTCGGTCTGGGCGACCAGCTTGAAGTCGGCGTCCGGATGGACGTTCAGGTAGTCGTAGAAGGAGACGTTGGCGTTCAGGGTGGCGTCGATGCGGCCAGCGGTCAGCAGCTGGATGGTCTCTTCCAGCGTGTCGATGCCCTGCACGGTCGCGCCGTAGCTCTCGGCCAGCTCCATGTAGGTGGAAGCGAGGCTGTTGGCCGTGGTCTTGCCGGCGAGGTCCTCGAAGCTCTTGATGTCGTCGTTATCCTTGCGGACGGCGAGGGCGGTGTGGATGTAGCCGTAGGGCGTGGTGAAGTCGTAGGTCTTGGCGCGCTCTTCGGTGACTTCGACGCCGTTGCAGACGAGGTCGTAGCGGCCAGCATCCAGACCGGCAAACAGGCTGTCCCAGTCGCTCTCGACGTACTCGGGCTCGACGCCCAGCTTCTCGGCAATGGCGCGGGAGACTTCGACGTCGTAGCCCACGAGGGTGTCGCTCTCATCGTGGAAGCTCCAGGGCTGCCATGCGCCTTCCAGCGCGATGACCAGCTTGCCGTTGGACTGGATGGTCTCCAGCTTGTTGGCGGCAGCAGCAGAAGCAGAAGCTGCGGTGCTGGAAGCAGTGGAGGCAGAAGTGTTGGAAGAGCAGCCAGCCAGCGAGAGAACACCGGCAGCGGCCATGACGCTCATGAGAGAAATAAAGGTTCTGCGTTTCATAGGTGATGATCCTTTCTTATTCAGTATGGGAAATTTTCTGAAGGAACTCACGGGTCCTTGCCTCTTTGGGATGGGCAAAGAACTCCTGCGAGGGGGCTTCCTCGACCACGACACCGTTTTCCATGAAGACGGTGCGGGACGAGACGTTGCGGGCAAAGCCCATCTCATGGGTGACGACCAGCATGGTCATGCCCTCCTGTGCCAGCTGCCGCATGACGGCCAGCACCTCGCCGGTCAATTCCGGGTCGAGGGCGCTGGTGGGTTCGTCGAAATAGATGATCTCCGGGCCGGAGGCAAGAGCACGGGCGATGGCCACGCGCTGCTGCTGACCGCCCGACAGCTGACGAGGGTAGTAGTCGGCACGGTCGGCGAGGCCGACTTTTTCCAGCATCTTCATGCCGACGGCATCAGCCTCCGCTTTGGGCGTCCTCCGGGCGACGATGAGGCCCTCGGTGACGTTCTGCAGGGCCGTTTTGTTGCGGAAGAGGTTGTAGTTCTGGAAGACGAAAGCCGTCTTGCGGCGCAGCCGCGCGATGCTGGCGCGATCGGCGTGGGCAAGGTCGAATGTCTCGCCGTCGAAGGTGAGCTTGCCTGCGTCCGCCGTCTCGAGGAAGTTGAGACATCGCAGCAGGGTGGTCTTGCCTGAGCCGGAAGGGCCGAGGATGGCCACGACATCGCCCTTTTCCACCGTCAAATCGACGCCGCGCAGTACGTCCAGACTACTGGTCGGCTTGGGGGCGCGGCCAAAGATGCCGGGATGGACGCCGGGCTTTGCGTAAGTATGGAAGGATTTGTGGACGCCGCGTATCTCTAACATTGCCATAACAGCCACACTCCTTTCTTACTGGAAGCCGTGGGCGTTGAGCTGGCGCTCCAGCAGCCCTTGCAGCTTGGTGATGACGGTACAGAACAGCAGATACACCACAGCCACCTCACAGTAGATGGGCAGGAAGATGTAGGTGCGGGCGGCGACGCGCTGGC
>ERZ812616.3212-NODE-3212-length-11854-cov-4.052123_pt1 | contig 11854 bp, 7 predicted proteins | sample MGYA00376249_ERZ812616 | MGnify/ENA primary metagenome ERZ812616 (study PRJEB26924, sample SAMEA4378265) | human gut metagenome | biome: human gut; feature: human-associated habitat; material: faeces | place: China | collected 2013 ... | reverse complement strand
TCTCAGAACATTCGGTAAGGAAATATCATCCGGATTATTGTCATAAGAATACAAAGTAAGGACACTTCTTGACAGAGCATTCATGATATCACGTCCCGGTGCCTTCATGATGACATCCCTGACAAAATTTCGCGGAAGTGACCGCTGATTTGCCAGAAGTTCCTTAAAATCCTCAAGCTGCTTCTCATTCGGCAGAGTACCGAACAGAAGAAGATATGTAGTCTCTTCGAAACCAAAACGGTTATCCTTGACAAAACCGTTCGTGAGATCTTTGATATTGTAACCTCTGTAATAAAGGCTTCCTGCACATGGAACCTCCTTACCGTCTACAACCTTGACCGCCTGTACATTGGACACCTGGGTCAGTCCGGCGAGAACACCCTTACCATTGATATCACGCAGACCACGCTTGACATCATACTTACCATATAAAGAAAGATCCATCGTAGTGTGGTCCTTACATGCCTCTGTAAGCTGTTCGATCTCCGGTGTTACCTTCATATTAAATCCTGCCATTGTAAGTCTCCTTTCAAGTCCTTTGCTTTTTCTCGATCAAACTCCCTCCCCGTTGTTACCGTAGTTTTACGTTACTGTTCGCAGTAATCGTTTACAACACAGTAGATACAGTATACCATCAAAACTCATTTTGGTCTATCCCAAAAATGCACACTGCCTTTGCCAGGCTTTCCTTTATCTGCCCTGACGGTAGGTGCTCAAAAATTCTTTAAGTTTCTGTGAAGCAGTCTCAAGCTGCCTTGTATTCGGCAGATAAACCACACGGAAATGATCCGGTGCACCCCAGTTGAAGCCTTTGCCCGGTACAAGAAGCACCTGCTTCTCATGCAGGAAATCCAGTGCAAACTGCTCGTCATCCGTGATATTAAATTTCTCCACATCCAGTTTCGGGAAAATATAAAATGCCGCATGTGGTTTGACAACAGAAATTCCCGGAATATCTCTCAGTGCATTATAGATGCATTCTCTCTGTTCATAAACTCTTCCGCCCGGTTTCACATACTCTGCAACGCTCTGGTAACCGCCAAGGGCAGTCTGTACTATCGCCTGCGCCGGCACATTGGAACAGAGACGCATGGAAGAAAGCATCTTGATTCCTTCTATATAACCCTTCGCACGCTCCTTGGCTCCGCTTAAGATCATCCATCCGATACGGAATCCGGCGATCATATGGGATTTGGAAAGTCCGGAAAATGTCACGCAGAATACATCCGGTGCAAGAGATGCGATCGAAGTATGCTGATATCCGTCCATGACAAGACGGTCATAGATCTCATCAGAAAAAATGATCAGTTCCTTCTCTCTGGCGATCTGCGCGATCTGCTCCAGGATCTCCTTCGGATAGACAGCACCTGTCGGGTTATTCGGGTTGATGATAACGATCGCTTTGGTCCTGTCCGTGATCTTGCTTCTGATATCCTCGATATCTGGATACCAGTCAGACTGCTCGTCACAGATATAATGTACGACCTTGCCTCCTGCCAGTGTCGCAGTCGCCGTCCACAGCGGATAATCCGGTGCCGGGATCAAAATCTCATCTCCATTATCCAGAAGTGCCTGCATACACAGGCTGATAAGTTCACTGACACCATTTCCTGTATAGATATCATTCATGGTCACATTCGGGATCCCGCGAAGCTGTGCATACTGCATGATCGCCTTGCGGGCAGAAAAAATACCCTTGGAATCAGAATAGCCCTGTGAAGTGCGGATATTACTCAGCATGTCCAGGATCACTTCCTGAGGAGCTGAGAAACCAAAAGGATATGGATTTCCGATATTAAGCTTCAGTACATGAGTTCCCATCTCTTCCATTTTGGCAGCCTCATCGACAACCGGACCTCTCACATCATATAATACATTATTTAACTTGGATGATTTTTTGAATTCTCTCACTTTCATACCTCCTGAATTATCTGCGGATGTCTGTATCTTATCAACATCTGACAGTGTGGAATCATTATCATTATTATTGTTTAACCAGTCAGGATCAACCTGCAGGGCATCTGCCAGAAAATGTAAGATGTCGGTACGCGGGATTGTCTTCCCACTGACATACTGGCTGACATGACTTTTCCCAAGCTTGATCCCTTTCTGCTGGGCAAGACGAACAAGATCAACCTGTTTCAGGCCTTGCTCGTTCATAGCGGCTTTTAATCTGTCTGCAAAGGTTTCCATAAAGCTCCTTTCTGGGGTTATCCTTCTGGGGATCAGACCCCATTAATAAAGTATTAACAAAATACAAAGTTCAATTTAAAATCTGCTCCAATACGAAAATCTCTAAAAGTTCAATTTAAAAGTTCAAAACTTTAGTCAGAGTATACCACGATAAATGAAAAAGTTCAATAAAAAAATTACTGTTATAGAAAATCCGCAAAATCACGGTATCATTAAGAAAATATGATATACTAAAAGTGTATATTACAGCAAAATACAAAGTACACAGAACGAAGGGAAACAGGGAAATGATTCTTGAAAATGAAAAAATAAAACAGGCATTGGAATATATAAAGGAAGAAGATCCGGCAACGACTCAGGATACGCTCAATATGTGTCAGATCCCGGCGCCTTCTTATAAGGAAGAGAAAAAAGCAGAGTATATCCGGGAGCGGTTCCGGGAGATCGGGCTTAGGGATGTCAGGATTGACGCTGTTGGAAATGTGCTTGGTATCTGGCCGGGAACAGGTGAAGGACCAAGTGTAATGCTTGCAGCACACACAGACACAGTATTCCCGGAAGGGACAGATCTGTCGATAAGAAAAGAAGGAAATCGTTATTATTGTCCTGGTATTAACGATGACACACATGCAGTGGCGGAGATGATCGCAGTAGCGAAAGCAATGATCCATGCAGATCTTCACACAAAAGGGGACTTGATCTTCTGTGCAAATGTGTGTGAAGAAGGACTTGGAGATCTAAGGGGCGTGAAGTATCTGTTCGGATACGACAACAAAGCTTCAGAAGAATGTCCAGAGGTAGATGCATTTGTCTCGATTGATAACCAGTATACGGGCGGGGTGATCTATACGGCAACAGGAAGTCACCGTTATGAGGTGACATTTACCGGAAGAGGTGGTCACAGTTTCCAGAACTTTGGCATTCCTAATCCAATCCATGCAATGGGACGAGCCATCGCACAGATCGCAGAATTCCAGGTTCCGGATGAGCCGAAGACGACATTTAACGTAGGCGTGATCCAGGGAGGAACTTCTGTAAATACAATTTCAGGTTCTGCATCCATGCTGGTAGACCTCCGTTCGGACAGCGAAGACGAATTGGACCGACTGGATGAAGAACTTCATAAAGTGATCGAACTGGCAGTGAAAGAAGAAAATGCAAGATGGGATGCTTCAAAGCCGCAGATCAAAGTACAGATCGAAGAACGCGGTGTGAGACCGGCGGGGGCACAGCCAAAGGACTGTGCGATCGTGAAAGCAGCATTCCGGGCGGCAGAACTGCTGGGGATTGAACCGGAGTATCGGTATGAGAGCAGTACAGATGCGAATATCCCGATCAGTATGGGAATTCCGGCAATCACTGTTGGAAGAGGTGGAGAGGAAGACGGAATCCATACACTTCAGGAATGGTATGAGCCAAAGGAAGCATGGCTTGGTCCACAGAGAGATTTGCTTCTGATGATTCTGCTTGCCGGAGCAGAAGGAGTCTGTGAGCCGGCTATAGAAAAAAGATAAAAAATCTTAAGAAAATATCAATGTCTTTTCATGCACATTTCCTGTATACTGATGGTATAAGAGAATATTTTGTGCAGATTGTACCGGATGTCCCGGAGATTTTATCTTTTGCACAAAAAGAAGTAAAAATAAAACAAAGCAGGAGGGCAAAAGATGCGGGGAATCAGAAAGCAGTCATCCGACACACAGAGCTCCAGTCAGCCGAAAGAAAAAAGAAGATTGGATACAAAACAGAAAAAAGGAATGTTGATCGGCGGAGGTATCTTCCTTGTGGCAGTGATCGCCCTGATTCTTGTGAAGAATCTGACAGGTGGAGGTGGAGCAGATGGAGAGAATGTTCTTTATGCGGATTCCGTCGGAATGATCACAGGGACAGGACTTGGGACACAGAACCGTTTTACAGGAGTGGTTGAAGCACAGGATACGTTGAAACTGACACTGGCAGACAACCAGAAGGTAAAACAGATCTTTGTTGAAAAAGGGCAGGAAGTAGAGCCTGGAACAAAGTTGTTTGAATACGATACAGAAGAGCTTGCCATGACATTAGATCAGGGAAAACTGGAGCTTGAGAAGATCACGAACAACATCAGCAGCCTGAATTCACAGATCGCGACACTTACAACGGAGAAGAAGAGTGCGCCGGCCAGCGAACAGCTGTCCTATACGACACAGATCCAGGAACTTCAGATGGAGATCAAGCAGGAAGAGTACAATTATAAAGTAAAAGAGCTGGAAGTAAACCGTACACAGAAGAGCCTGGAACAGTCTACAGTAACTTCTACAGTTGCCGGAATTGTACAGGAGATCAACGAACAGCAGGGAACAGATCCTTCTACAGGAGAGTCCAAACCGTTTATGAGTATCCTTTCTACAGGAAAATACAGAATCAAAGGAAAGATCAGCGAGCAGAACATCGGAGATCTGACACCGGGCACACAGGTGACGATCCGCTCCAGAGTGAATGAAGATGAGATCTGGACAGGTACAGTAGATAACGTAGACACAGAGAAGCCGGAGAACAGTTCCCAGGATTCTATGAGTTATGGTTCTGAGAACAGCGATAATCAGGCAACAAAGTATCCATTCTATGTCACATTGGATACAGTGGATGGATTGATGCTCGGACAGCATGTCTATATCGAGACAAGTACTTCACTGGAAGCAGACAAGATGTGGCTGATGCGTGACTACATTGCAGACGCAGATTCAGATCATCCATATGTATGGGTAGCAGGAGATAATGACAAGCTGGAGAAGCGTTCTGTTACACTCGGAGAGACGAACGAAGATATGGGAACCTGTGAGATCGTAGACGGACTGAAAGCTTCTGATTACATTGTATGGCCAAGCGAGGAGTGCAAAAAAGGTGCAGCTGTTGTGAAGAACGATTCAGGTACATCAGGCAGTACTTCAGGCAGTACTTCAGATATGTCAGGAGCCGAGGGCGGTTACGAAGAACCTGTAGAAGAGAATGCAATGCAGGAAGGAGTTCCGGGAACGGAGGAGAGTGCGGATGAATAAAAAGAAAATAATCAAGATCGGCATTCCTGTGGCAGCAGGCTGTATCGTTCTTGCACTTGGAATCGGTTTCGCAGTGAAGAACAGCGGAAAGGCTGTTAAAGTAGCTCCTGTCAGCAGTGTGAATTCCGGTGGCTGGTACGATGATAGCGGGATTGCAAGTTACGGAACCGTCACAACGAACCAAAAGCAGGACATTTACGTGGATGATACTATGCCGATCACACAGGTTTACGTGAAAGCCGGGGATACGGTGAAAGTTGGAGACCGTCTTGTGGCATACGACACGACACTTTCTTCCCTGGAGCTTGAGATGAAAGAAATGCAGATTCAGGGGATTGACCTGAACATTCAGAACCTGCAGAAAGAGATCACCCAGCTCAAGGGGACAAAGACCGCGAAGGCAGATACAGGGGCATCCGTCGTGCAGACAAGCGCAGATGGAGAACAACAGCCAACTGTACAGAAGATGAGTGCTGTAAAGACAACCGTTCTTAATACATCAAAAGAGGATGAGAATAAAAAACCGGATGGTGATACCTCGAAGGATGATACGACAAAAGACGACAACACAAAAGATGATACTTCAAAAGACGATGCTTCGAAAGATGATAATACAAAAGACGATACATCCAAAGACGATAACAAAAAAGACGATGTACCATCTTCCGCAGTCGAGCGTCCATTCCCTGAAGCATTAAAGGGAAAAGAGGTTTACAGTGAGATCACATTAGATTCTGTTCCTTATAATAAAGAAGATGCAGACGGAACAATGGAAAAACCGTATCGTTATCTTTGCGCACCGGGGGCAGCCGTAAATGCACCGTTTATGCTCAAAGTATTAAAAGAGGGTCAAGTGTGTGCCTTTGATGTAGTAGATAACGCAGAAGCGCCGACAAAATTCTTATCCTGTTGGATCCTCGATGGAAAAACAGGACAGGTAGTCATACCGGATCCACAACCAACTCCAGACCCGGAGCCGACTCCAAATCCAGAGCCAACTCCGGAACCAGAGCCAACTCCGGAACCGGATATTTCAGAAGATCCGGTTATCCCAGACACCCCGGACCTCCCGTCAAAGGAAGAAGTGACGAAGCAAATCAAGGAGAAAGAGAAGAAGATCAAAGATCTGGATCTTTCCAGGAGATCCGCTGAACTGGAACTGAAAAAGCTGAAGAAAAAGGTCGGGGACGGCGTGATCAAAAGTACGGTAGAAGGTGTAGTCAAAGAAGCGACTGACGAAGCGTCTGCAAAGAATGAGAACAAACCAGTTGTCAGCGTTGTCGGAGAAGAAGGTTTCTATGTGACCGGAAGAGTCGGAGAGACAATGCTTGATCAGATCAAAGAAGGAATGACTGCGACTGTAATGTCCTGGCAGTCGGGAGAATCCTACGAAGCGACAGTTACAGGTGTTGGCAACTCACCGGTAAGCGATTATTCCACAGGAGAGAACCAGAATCAGTCCTTCTATCCGTTCACGCTCGTGATCCACGGAGACGCAAATCTCTCGAATGGTGAGTCTGTGAATCTGTCGATGAATGGAATTGCAGCAGGTAGTGATGGATCGATCTATCTTGAAAAAATGTTTGTCCGCGAGGAAGGAAACCGCTATTATGTCTACAAGCGGGGCGATAATGGCAGATTAACAAAACAGTATGTAGAGGTTGGCAAAAATATGTACAATTCACTGGAGATCACCTCCGGCCTCACAATGGACGACCTGATCGCGTTCCCTTACGGCAGAGATGTCAAAGAAGGCGCAAAGACACAGGAAGCAGATACCCTGTACGACTATTATTAAGAAGACTGAACAGTATCAAAATGAAAGAGAGTGAGGTGCCATTATGTTAGAAGACATCAGACTGGCGTTTCAGGGAATCTGGAATCATAAATTAAGATCTGCGCTCACAATGCTCGGAATCATCATAGGAATCGGTTCCATTATAGCAATTGTGTCCACGATCAAAGGAACGAATGAACAGATTAAGAAGAATCTGGTCGGTGCAGGAAATGACGCGGTAAATGTACAGCTCTATCAGGGTGACTGGCCGATCGATCTGCAGTATCAGTCACTCCCGGACGGAGTGCCGGAGATCTCAGACGAGACACTGCAGGAGGTCGTTGAACTCCCGGAAGTGGAGACAGCGTCTTTATATCATACAAGAAATGAATACGACGCAGTTTACCGCGGCGCAAAGTCATTAAGTAACAGCGTGATTCTTGGAATTGACAGAAATTATCTGGATGTTTACGGATATCAGGTAACCAAAGGAAGAGGATTAACAGACAAAGATTATTCCGAAGGACGAAAAGTAGCCTTGATAGACAAGACAACAGCGGCAAGTTTATTCGACAATGCAGATGTGATCGGAAGAACGATCGAGATCAAGGGAGAGCCTTTTGTTGTCGTTGGAATGGTTGCAAAGAAAGCAGAGTCCCAGCCGGTGATCAACTCAATGGAAGATTACTACCGCTACATGTCAGATGACCAGAGCGGAAAGATTATTATTCCGGATCAAGTATGGCCGGTCATTTACCAGTATGACGAACCGCAGAACCTTGTCGTGCGTGCAAAAAGTACAGATGATATGACAGCGGCAGGAGAGAAAACCGCAGATATTTTAAATGCTATGCTGACAGTTTCAGATGATACCGTAAAATACAAAGGAGAAGATCTGTTAGAGCAGGCAACACAGATCCAGGAGATCAGCAACTCGACAAATCAGCAGCTGATCTGGATCGCCAGCATTTCCCTGTTAGTTGGTGGAATCGGAGTTATGAATATCATGCTCGTGTCGGTTACAGAACGTACCGGCGAGATTGGATTAAAGAAGGCACTCGGAGCGAGAAAGCGCAGAATTCTGACACAGTTCCTGACAGAGGCAGCGGTACTGACACTGCTTGGAGGAATTATAGGTGTTCTTGGAGGAATCGCGCTTGCGTACATTATATCCAAAGTCTCAGCAGTTCCGGTAGCAATCAGCGGAGTTTCGATTGTGATCGCAGTGCTGTTCTCCACACTGATCGGTATTATCTTCGGATTGATCCCGTCCGTGAAAGCGGCGAACATGAATCCAATCGAAGCACTTAGACATGAATAAAAAAACAGTGGAAAAAGAAAATACTTGTTTCAATTTCCTTCCATATCTGTTATAGTATGTGTTAATTAAAAGAGTCAGGAGAATCTGAATGATCGGATTCTCCGTCTTTCTATGCAAAGAGAAAATAGTAATTATTAAAAGGAAAAGAGAAAAGGGGCATGTAGATTTGAGCAGCAGTACATTCGAGGGAAAGAAAAAGACAGAGAACGGAACAAAGAGGTTGATCTTCACAGCAGTATCTATCTTGCTGGAGATCGTCTTCCTTCTCTTTCTGTTTACAAAGGTAAGTGAGTACGCAACCATTATTGACTGGGCAACAAGAATCGTGGCAATCTTTCTTGTGCTTGGACTTTACAGCATGGATAAGACTTCATCGATGAAAATGCCATGGATCATACTGATGCTTGCATTCCCGATTCTTGGTGTGAGTCTTTATCTTCTCGTAGGTCTGAACGGAAGTACGAAGAAGATGCGGGCAAGATATGAAGAGATTGATAAAAAACTGCTCCCATACCTTCCGGATAACAGACAGATTCTTGAATGGATGAAAAAAGAGAATCCGCAGGCGGGGGCAATCGCTTCTTATCTGACGAATTACTCCTGTTACCCGGTTTATCAGAACACAGATGTTACCTATTATGATGAGGCAATCAAAGGGCTGGATGCACAGCTGGAGGATCTTTCAAAGGCAGAAAAGTTCATCTTTATGGAGTATCATGCCATTGAAGACGAAGAAGCATGGCAACGGATCCAGACGGTACTTGAAGATCGTGTGAAAGCAGGCGTAGAAGTTCGTATCTTCTATGATGATATGGGATCGATTTGGTTTGTGAACATGGATTTTGCAACAAAACTGAAATCTTTAGGAATCAAATGCCGTGTATTTAACCCGATTCTGCCGGGACTGAATATGTTCCTGAATAATCGCGATCACCGGAAGATTACTGTGATTGATGGAAAGATTGCTTACACAGGTGGGTACAATCTGGCGAATGAGTATTTCAACATCACGCATCCGTATGGAATCTGGAAAGATACCGGGATCCGTATGGAAGGAGATGCGGTCAAGTCTATGACAGTAGCATTTCTGGAAATGTGGAATGCAGCCGGAAATGTAAAGTCAAAAGAACTTGTACCGGAGAAATATGTGATCAACTATGCATACCAGGCACAACAGCGTGGTTATGTCCAGCCATATGCAGACAGTCCGCTCGATGGTGAGCAGGTAGGCGAGGAAGTATATATCAGTATGGCGAATAAAGCAGAGAAATACTGCTGGTTTATCACTCCATACCTGATTATCACAGACGAGATGACACATGCACTCACACTGGCAGCAAAGCGTGGTGTTGATGTACGTATCATAACACCGGGTATCCCGGACAAGAAGATGGTCTACAGTGTGACCCGTTCCTTCTATCATAATCTGGTTAAGCATGGAGTCCGTATCTATGAGTGGACACCGGGATTCTGTCATGCGAAGATGAGTGTGGCAGATGATCGCATGGCGACCTGCGGAACGATCAATCTCGATTACCGCAGCCTGTACCATCATTTTGAGAATGGATGCTTCCTGGCAGATTGCGACGCAGTGCTGGAGATCCGGGATGATCTGATCCGCACGATGGGAGAAAGCAGAGAAGTGACCGAGCAGTATAAAGAAGGAAGAAGTGCGGGCTTAAGACTCGGACAGCTGATCTTACGTCTGTTTGCGGAGCTGCTCTGATAATATCGTTTGTGGGTTGAATTTGCATTGGATTGATTGTATAATGAACTTGATTGTTGAGAAATTAACAATAGTTTTTTTATGAAATGGATGGTCTGCCGGTCAGAAGATACTGAACCCGACAGCCGGATATGAACTTTATTTTATGAAGGAGGAATCAACGATGATTACCTGGAACAATTTGGATAAGCTTACTTCTTATCAGGAACTTAAGAAGACAGAAAGTGTAGACCTCGCAGCAGTGATGGCCGGAGAGAACGGAGCAGAGCGTGTGAAGAACTACAGCGTTCCGATGGCAGAAGGATTAGCATATAATTATGCAGCGAAGAAAGTGGATGACACAGTTCTCGCAGCTCTTGAGAAACTGGCAGAAGAAGCACAGCTGACAGAGAAGTTCGAAGCACTTTACGACGGAGAAGTTGTGAACACAGGAGAAAAGCGTCTCGTACTTCATCATATGACACGCGGACAGCTCGGAGATGCTGTTGAGGCTGACGGTGTTGACAAGCGTACTTTCTATGTAGAGCAGCAGAAGAAGATTGCTGAGTTCGCGAATAAAGTACATGCAGGTGAGATCACAAACGGTGCCGGAGAGAAGTTTACAACAGTTGTTCAGATCGGTATCGGCGGAAGTGACCTCGGTCCTCGCGCAATGTACCTTGCACTTGAGAACTGGGCAAAGAAGAATGATACATTCAAGATGGAAGCAAAGTTCATCAGCAACGTTGACCCGGATGATGCGGCAGCAGTTCTGAATTCTGTAGATGTTGCTCACTCTATCTTCGTACTTGTATCCAAGTCAGGAACAACACTTGAGACTCTGACAAATGAGTCCTTTGTAAAGGATGCTCTTAAGAACGCAGGACTTGACGCATCCAAGCATATGATCGCAGTAACAAGCGAGACTTCACCACTTGCAAAGAGTGATGATTACCTTGCAGCCTTCTTCATGGATGACTATATCGGAGGACGTTTCTCATCTACATCAGCAGTTGGTGGAGCTGTACTTTCCCTCGCATTCGGACCGGAAGTATTTGCACAGTTCCTTGACGGAGCAGCAGCTGAGGATAAACTGTCCCTCAATAAGAACATCAAAGAGAACCCGGAGATGCTCGATGCATTGATCGGTGTATATGAGAGAAATGTACTCGGATACCCAAGCACAGCAGTACTTCCTTACTCCCAGGCACTGAGCCGTTTCCCTGCACATCTGCAGCAGCTGGATATGGAGTCTAACGGAAAATCCGTAAACCGCTTTGGTGAGCCGGTTGATTATGTAACAGGACCGGTTATTTTCGGAGAGCCTGGAACAAACGGACAGCACTCCTTCTATCAGCTTCTTCACCAGGGAACAGATATTGTGCCGCTTCAGTTCGTAGGATTCAAGAACAGCCAGATTGGTACAGATGTTGTGATCCAGGACAGCACAAGCCAGCAGAAACTCTGCGCGAACGTAGCTGCTCAGATCGTAGCATTTGCATGTGGTAAAGAAGACGAGAACCGTAACAAGAACTTCGAAGGCGGACGTCCTTCAAGCATCATTATCGGAGAGCAGTTAACACCAGCATCTCTCGGAGCACTGCTTGCTCACTTCGAGAACAAGATCATGTTCCAGGGATTCCTGTGGAATGTAAACAGCTTCGATCAGGAAGGTGTTCAGCTCGGTAAAGTCCTTGCAAAACGCGTACTTGCACATGAGACAGACGGAGCCCTGAGAGTATTCAGTGATCTTCTGAACATCTAATAGAATCATATAAGTAAAAAGTATAGGAATCGTGCTGTCGGCGGAGAGTTCTGCTGAC
>ERZ812616.3211-NODE-3211-length-11866-cov-3.019727_pt1 | contig 11866 bp, 10 predicted proteins | sample MGYA00376249_ERZ812616 | MGnify/ENA primary metagenome ERZ812616 (study PRJEB26924, sample SAMEA4378265) | human gut metagenome | biome: human gut; feature: human-associated habitat; material: faeces | place: China | collected 2013 ... | reverse complement strand
GACGTGTCGTCGGGGCCGCAGGAAGAGACCTTGCGCGATACGCAAGCGTCCTTTTCCGCCCTACGCCTCCAAGCGTTTCGCGATGGCCAGAATGAAGTCGCGGGTGCTCAGCTTCTTCGGGTTCGGCAGCGTGGTGATGAGCGCGAGGTCGCCCGTCATCTCGCCGGCCTCGATGGTGTCGAGCGTGGCGCGCTCCAGCTTGTCGGCGAACGCCACGAGGTCGTCCAGGCCGTCCAGCTCGCCGCGCTTGCGCAGCGCACCCGACCACGCGAAGATGGTGGCCACCGAGTTCGTGGAGGTCTCCTCGCCCTTGAGGTGCTTGTAGTAGTGGCGCTGCACGGTGCCGTGCGCGGCCTCGTACTCGTAGTAGCCCTGAGGGCTCACCAGCACCGACGTCATCATGGCGAGCGAGCCGAAGGCGCTCGACACCATGTCGCTCATCACGTCGCCGTCGTAGTTCTTGCAGGCCCAGATGAAGCCGCCCTGGGAGCGGATCACCCGCGCCACCGCGTCGTCGATGAGCGTATAAAAGTACTCGATGCCCAAGGCGTCGAAGGCGGCCTTATACTCGGCGTCGAAGATGGCCTGGAAGATGTCCTTGAAGGTGTGGTCGTACTGCTTGGAGATGGTGTCCTTGGTGGCGAACCACAGGTCCTGTTTGGTGTCAATGGCGTACTGGAAGCAGGAACGGGCGAAGGAGGCGATGGAGCTGTCCTTGTTGTACTGCCCCTGGAGCACGCCGGAGCACTCAAAGTCGTAGACGGTCTGGCGGAATTCCTCCTTCCCGTCCGCGCCGGTGAACACCAGCTCGGCCCTGCCGGGGCCGGGCACCCGGTACTCGGTGCACCTATAAACGTCGCCGTAGGCGTGGCGTGCGATGGTGATGGGATGCTTCCAGGTCTTGACCACCGGGGAGATGCCCCTGACCATGATAGGGGCGCGGAACACGGTGCCGTCCAGGATGGCGCGGATGGTGCCGTTGGGAGACTTCCACATCTGGGAGAGCCGGTACTCCTCCACCCGCTGGGCGTTGGGGGTGATGGTGGCGCACTTGACCGCCACGCCGTACTTCTTGGTGGCCTCGGCGGAGTCCACGGTCACCTGGTCCTTCGTCCGCTCCCGCTCGGGCAGGCCCAGGTCGTAATACTCGGTTTTCAGGTCGATGTAGGGCAGGAGCAGCTCGTCCTTGATCTGCTGCCACAGCACGCGGGTCATCTCGTCCCCGTCCATCTCCACCAGCGGGGTAGTCATCTGAATCTTTTCCATGGTCTCCTCCTCGGTTGGTTTTATCGCATTTCCTGGGCCAAATTATACCCCCATCCGTCAAAAATGGCAAGGGATTCCGTGTGTTTTGCCTCTTGTCCCGCCCGGGTTGGATCGGCTATACTGGAACACAGCCACAAAGAGAAAAGAGGATTGTCCCGTGTTCAGCAAGCAGGCCCTGCGCAGGCTTATTCTGCCCTTAATTATCGAACAGTTTCTGGCCGTCATGGTGGGCATGGCGGACATCATGATGGTCTCCTCCGCCGGAGAGGCCGCAGTCTCCAGCGTGGCGCTGGTGGATCTCATCAACGTCCTGATCATCAACATCTTTGCCGCCCTGGCCACCGGGGGCGCGGTGGTGTGCGCCCAGTCCATCGGCGCCCAAAACCTGGAGCGGGCCAACCGGGCAGCCAACCAACTTCTGTATATCGTCACCGCCGCTGCCCTGGGGATCATGGTTCTGGTGCTTTTCTGCAAGGCAGGGCTGCTGGGCCTGCTGTTCGGCCAAGTGGAGCCGGAGGTGATGGAGGGGGCCGTCACCTACTTTGTCATCTCCGCCCTCTCCTATCCCTTCATCGCCGTCTACAACGGCTGCGCCGCCCTGCTGCGGGCCATGGGCAACTCCAAGGCCTCCATGTGCGTCTCCGCCTACATGAACGGGCAGAACATTGCGGGCAACGCTGTCTTTGTGTTCGTGTTCCACCAGGGTGTGGCGGGCGTGGCCCTCTCCTCCCTGCTGTCCCGCATCGCGGCCGCCGGACTCATGCTGGCCCTGCTCCACGGCCGGCGCAACCCCGTGCGGGTGTCCGGCCTGCTCCGCTTCCGATTCGAACCGGCGGTCATGGCACAGATTCTCCGCATCGGCGTGCCCAACGGCCTGGAAAACAGCTTCTTTCAACTGGGCCGGGTGCTGCTGGTGAGCCTGATCTCCACCTTCGGCACGGCCCAGACCGCCGCCAACGCCGTGGCTAACAACATCGACAATTTCGGCGTCATTCCCGGCCAGGCCCTGGGCCTTGCTCTCATCACCGTGGTGGGCCAGTGTGTGGGGGCCGGAGACTGGGATCAGGTGCGCGCCTACACCAAGCGGCTGGTCAAGCTCACCTACCTGTGTACCTGGGGGCTCAACGCTGCGCTGCTGCTGGGTCTGCCCCTCATCCTGCGCCTCTACAGCCTGACGCCGGAGACCCAGTGGTACGCCGCGGTGCTCATCTTCATCCACAACGGCTGCGCAATGCTGTTTTGGCCCCTGGCCTTCACCATGCCCAACGCCCTGCGGGCCGCCGGTGACGTGAGGGTGCCCATGGTCATTTCCATCACCTCCATGCTTGTGGTGCGGGTGGGGGGCAGCTATCTGCTGGGCCTCCACTTCGGCCTGGGCGCCATCGGCGTGTGGCTGGCCATGGTGGGGGACTGGGTCGTTCGGCTCATCTGCTTCGTGCTCCGCGCCCGAAAAAAGCTGTGGCTGGAGCACCGCTGAATACGCGCCCCCGAAGCCATTCGGGTGCGCGTTTTCTTTACCAGAGGCCCAGCGCGTACTGCATGCCCAGGCTCACTGCCGTGATGGCCGCCCAGCAGCACAAGCCCATCAGAATGGGTCTGCCGCCGGTCCTGACGAGTTTGATCAGATCGGTATTGAGCCCAATGGCCGCCATGGCCATGATGATGAAGAACTTGGACAGCTCCTTAAAAGGAGCAAAGGCCGCTGCGTCCACTCCTGCCAGGGACGCCCCCGTAGTAATCAGAGAGGCCAGCATGAAGAACAGCAGAAAGAAGGGGAACACCCGCCGGAGAGAGAAGCTTCCCTCCCCCGCGCCGCCTGCCCGCCTGGCCCGGGCGGTGCGCCGGAGAGCCAGCGCCAGGGTGATGGGGATGATGGCCAGAGTGCGGGTGAGCTTGACAATGGTGGCGGTGTCCAGGGTGTTGGCCCCGGGGTGCATTCCGTCCCAGGCCGCGGCAGCGGCCGTGACGGAGGAGGTATCATTCACCGCCGTGCCGGCAAAGAGTCCGAAGCCCTCGTTTCCCAGACCCAGCAGGCCGCCCAGGGTGGGGAACAGGAGGGCGGCCGCCACATTGAACAGGAAGATGACCGAGATGGACTGGGCGATCTCCTCGTCGTCCGCGCCGATGACCGGGGCGGTGGCCGCGATGGCGGAGCCGCCGCAGACGGATGAGCCCACTCCCACCAGGGTAGAGATGTTGGAGGGGATATGCAGCAGCCTGTGCAGAAGGAAGGACACCACCAGGGAGGTGGTGATGGTGGACAGGATGATGGGCAGGGACTGAAGGCCCACCTTGGCGACCTCCGACAGATTCAGTCCGAAGCCAAGCAGGATCACGGCATATTGCAGGATTGTTTTTGATGTGTAGGCGATGCCCGCCTGAGCCCGGCCCTTATCCCGGACAAGCAGGGCGATAGCCATGCCCGCCAGGATGGCGAACACCGGCCCGCCGATGACCGGGAGCGCCCGGCCCAGCATCCAGCAGGGAATGGCGATGCACAGGCACAGCAGCAGCCCGGTCCCTCTCTCGTTCCAGTGCTTCATGTCATACTTCCTCTCTTTCTGATGGGTTCCCCTATCATACCGTAAAATTTCCATCAGGTAAAATGATACTTATTTATTTTTCTATAAGAAATATTTATTGCTTCTTTCCCCCGTTTCCTCCCTTGCCCCCGGAGCGCTTTTCCTGTATAATGTGGTACAGTATTGCGCAACTGCGTGGAAAGGGAGCCTTTTTATGCTGCAAACGGTCATTCCACAGGGGTACGCCCCCTGTCTGAACCTCTATGACACTCAAAAGGCCATTGGCCTGCTCAAGCGCCTGTTTGAGGATACGCTGGGCGGCGCGCTGCACCTGCGCCGGGTCTCCGCCCCCCTGTTTGTGGAGGCCTCCACCGGCCTGAACGACGATCTCAACGGCGTGGAGCGGGCCGTCTCCTTCGACATTCCCGACGCCGGGCGGGACGCACAGGTGGTCCACTCCCTGGCCAAGTGGAAGCGGATGGCCCTCTACCGCTACCAGTTCTCCGTGGGTGAGGGCCTCTACACCGATATGAACGCCATCCGCCGGGACGAGGAGCTGGACAACCTGCACTCCGTCTATGTGGATCAGTGGGACTGGGAGAAGATCATTGCCCCCCGGGACCGGAACGCCGACTATCTCCGGCAAACCGTGCGCACCATTGTCTCTGCCATGGCAGAGACCCAGCACACCCTGCGCTCGGTCTTTCCCCAACTCACCGCTCTTCCTCCGCTGGGGACGGAGGTCTCCTTCGTCACCACCCAGGAGCTGGAGGAGCTCTGGCCCGACCGCTCCCCCAAGGAGCGGGAGGATGCCTGGGTGAAAGAGCATCCCGTCACCTTCCTGATGGGCATCGGCGGCGCGCTCAAGTCGGGCCGCCCACACGACGGCCGGGCCCCCGACTACGACGACTGGACCCTCAACGGGGATATCCTGGTGTGGAACCCAGTGCTGGAGCGGGCTTTTGAGCTGTCCTCCATGGGCATCCGGGTGGACGCCGCCGCCCTGGACCGTCAGCTCACCCTCGCCGGGTGCGAGGCACGGCGGGAGCTTCCCTTCCACAAGCTGCTGCTGGAGGGCAAGCTGCCCCTCACCATCGGCGGCGGCATCGGCCAGTCCCGCCTGTGCATGCTCCTGCTGGGCAAGGCCCACATCGGCGAGGTGCAGGCCAGTGTCTGGGATGAACAGACCATCCAGGCCTGCCGCGACGCCGGGGTGATTCTGCTGTAACGCCGCGTCCGGCTTTTGGTAAAAGTGGAACACGGGGCGGCCTATGAGTGGGCCGCCCCGCGTCTGCCTGCGGTGCAAAAGTGCTTGTACGCTCTCCTCCGGCTATGGTACACTAGCAGGCGAACCGAATCTTTGCACACGGAAAGGACCACCATGGATATTTTGGAGCAAATCAGGGCCAATTACGGCTCCTTCAGCCGCCCCAGGCAGCGTATCTCCGACTTTATCCTGAATTACCCGGAGCAGTGCTGCTTTCTCTCCCTCAGAAGCTTTGCCCAGCAGGTCGGGACCACGGAGGTCACGGTCCTGAACTTCTGCCGCGGCCTGGGACTTGGCAGCTATATGGACCTCAAGAAGGCGCTTCAGGACTACCTGATCGTGCGCGTCAACGCCGGAGACCGGCTGAAGCTGGCGGTGGCGGGCAGCGGCAGTGCCCAGGATCTGTACCAGCGGGTCTGCCGCGCCGAGCGGGAGGCCCTCCAGAGCACCCTGGACGGCAACTCCGTGGAGCTGCTGCTGGCCTTCACCCAAGCCCTGCGCCGGGCCAGGCGTATTTTCATCGCCGCCCATGACTTCAGCCGTTTTCCCGCCGGATACCTGGAGCACCGGCTGCTCTCACTGGAGCTGGACTGCTGCATCCTGGATCTGCAGGCCCGGCAGGATATGTTCCGGCGGCTCTCCGCCCAGCCGCCCCAGGATGGGCTGCTGATTGCCATCACCGTGCCCCCGTACGGCAACGACACCATCGCCCTGACCCGCTACTGCGCTTCCATCGGCATGCCCGTGGCAGCCCTTACGGACCGGCCCGATCCCCCCGGGGCCCGCTGCGCCCAGACTACCCTGCTCTGCCATGTGGAGCTGATGGGTATGACCAACTCCTTTACCTCCATGGTCGGCCTGGTGGACACCCTGGCTATGCTCTATACCTTTACCAGTGGCGCTCCCACCCAGGAGGAGAAGACCTGCCGTGACACACTGCACCGAAAGTTTGACAGTTGTTTTTCCGACCCAAACACTTCAATATGAATTTAATCCTGCACAAAATCCCCTCTTTTTATGGAAAGAGGGGATTTTTCTATCAATTTGCCTGGCGATCCGTCGCGAAAAACAGTTGCAATTGACAAAAGCATTTGCTATAATTTAGTTTATCTTACTACAGTAAACGCTGTAGTAGAAAACATTAGTAAGGAGGAGTATGCATGAATCCTACCGCACGGAAACTGACGGCCCTGTCTCTTGCCGCGGTGATGGGCCTGGGCCTGGCCGCCTGCTCTGGCGGCAGCGGAAATGGGGACGCCACCGGCACCGCGTCCCCTACCCCCGGCACCACCGCAGAGCCGACATCCTACGCCGACCAGATCGTGGTCGGCATTACCGCCGAGCCCAAGTACATTGAGCCCAATGCCCCCGGTATGGGCCCTGCCGAGGTTCAGGTGTCCCAGCAGATTTTCGAGGGCCTGGTCCGCACCGGCGACGACGGCTCTATCGAGCCCGTCCTGGCCACCGACTGGACCATCAGCGACGACGGCCTGACCTATACCTTCAATCTGGTGCAGGGCGTCAAGTTCTCCAACGGCGAGGATGTGGAGCCCAGCGACTGGGTCTGGTCCTTCTACCGCGCCCGCGACTACGAAACCTCCAACTACCGCTATATCGCCGAGGCCATCGACACCGTGGAGGCCACCGACGAGCAGGTGGTCATCACCCTCACCGAACCCAACGCCGCCTTTCTGGCCGAGCTGGGCTGCTTCAACATGGTGCTGGGCGACCAGTCCTATGCCGAGAGCATGAGCGACGAGGAGTACCTGAAGAACCCGGTCGGCACCGGCCCCTACATGCTGAAGGACTGGACCCAGGGCAGCAGCCTGACTCTGGAGGCCAACCCCTACTACCGCGTGGAGGGCATGCCCAAGACCAAGGAGATCAAGTACGTCCTGATCGCCGACGACAACACCCGCCTGATGCAGCTCCAGTCCGGCCAGATCGACGTGGCCCCCACCTTCCCCTTCTCTCTCGCCCAGGGCGTGGAGAGCAACGAGGCCCTGGCGCTGGACATCTTCCCCTCCACCCAGATCTACTATCTGACCGTCAACACCACGAAGCCTCCCTTTGACGATGTCAAGGTGCGCCAGGCCCTGTATTACGCGCTGAACAAGTCCGAGCTGGCCAGCGCCATCGCTGGCGAATATGGCACCCCTGTGGCCGCCATTGTCTCCGAGACCCAGGGCGACTGGTGCAACACCGATCTGCAGGTGACCGAGTACGCTCCCGACACCGCCAAGCAGATGCTGGCCGATGCCGGCTATACCGAGCCCGTGGAGTTTACCCTGTCCATCCGCACCGGCTCCACGTTCTATGAGCAGATTGCCACCCTCATCAAGTCCGAGGTGGACCAGGCCGGCTTCTCCTGCAACATCGAGCTTCTGGAGTCCGCCACCCTGACCGACAAGTACAGCTCTCAGAGCCACCAGGCCACCATTCTCCAGTGGGTGGACGACTACCAGGATCCCTCCGGCGTGGTGGGCTGGACCGTGGACTACGATCAGGCCCAGTGCTTCTACACCGGCCTGAACGACGAGGAGCTGGACGCCCTCTACATGGCCGCCCAGACGGAGATGGACCACGACAAGCGCGTGGAGATGTACCGCGACATTCAGCAGCAGGTGTATGACAACGCCAACGTCATCCCCCTGTACCGGAATGACTTCGCCTTCGCCCGCTCCGCCAAGGTAGACGGCCTGCAGGTCAACCCCTTCTACGTGTACCAGGCCATGTACTGGACCAAGGCCAACTGAGCCGCGCCCTCCCGTTCGCCCGGACGGCGGGGCCCCAGCCGCGGGGGGTGGAGCATACGGCTCCATCCCCCGGCTCTTTTTGCGGGACGCTCTGTCCATGGGGAAGGTGCGGCTTCCCCGTGGACAAGGCGTTCCGCAGTTCCCCGGGAACGGGACGCGCGGTCCCACGAACTGACAGAGGCAGGTGTAACTTCTTGAATCGACTCAACTACATCCTCAAACGGATCCTTCAGATGATTCCGGTTCTGTTTGTGGTCACCATCCTGGTGTTTTCCATCATCCGCTTCATCCCCGGTGAGCCAGCCCGCCTGATTCTGGGCGAGAAGGCCACAGAGGAGGCTGTGGCCGCCCTGACGGAGAAGCTGGGCCTGAATGAGCCCCTGCTCACCCAGTACCTCCTGTTCTTGAAGCAGATTTTCACTCTGGACTTCGGCAACTCCTTCACCTACCAGATGCCGGTGTCCGAGCTTCTGGCCTCCCGCTTTCCGGTGACCCTGGCGCTGACCCTGATGAGCACGGTGATCTCTCTGGTCATCAGCCTGCCCCTGGGCTATTTTGCCGGCGTCCACAAGGACCGCCTGGGCGACCAGGTGGTGCGCACCACCTCCCTGGTGGCCATCTCCATGCCCTCCTTCTGGGTGGGCCTGCTGCTGATGATCGTCTTTGCCCTGAAGCTGAAATGGCTGCCGGCCGGCGGCTGGTCGGACACCCTTCTGGGACAGTTCCGCTGCCTGATCCTGCCCGCCGTCACCCAGTCCCTCATGACCTCCGCCCTGCTGCTGCGCAACACCCGCAACTCGGTGGTGGATATCACCCGCATGGATTATGTGGACTTTGCCCGCAGCAAGGGCATTACCAGCGGTGAGGTACGTACCCGCCACGTGATGCGCAACGCCATGATCTCCACCGTCACCCTTCTGAGTATGCGCATGGCGGCCATGCTGGGCGGCTCAGTCATCATCGAGACGGTGTTCTCCGTACCCGGCATCGGCAAGCTGGCCAGCGACGCCATCTTCGGCCGGGACTATGCGGTGGTGCAGTATGTGGTGCTGCTCTTTGCGGTGCTGGTGCTGGTCATCAATCTGATCACCGATATCCTCTATTCCTTCCTGGATCCCCGGGTCAATCTGTAGAAAGGGGTGTACGAATGAAACGTTATCACGGCGTCAGTCCGCTGGAGCAGAAGCGCTCCATGCCGGCGTGGCTGGCCAAGCCCTCTTTCGTGATCGGCCTGCTGATTGTGCTGGTGGTCATCCTCATGGCCCTGTTCCCCCAGTTCATCGCCCCCTACGATCCCATCGCCACCGACGTCACCGTGTCCAACCAGGCCCCCAGTGCGGCCCACTGGTTCGGTACGGACTTCTACGGTCGCGACATCTTCTCCCGCGTCATCTGGGGTACCCGCATCGATCTGCTCATCGGCGTGCTGGGCGTGGTGATTCCCTTTCTGGTGGGCGGCATGATCGGACTGCTGGCCGGCTACTACGGCGGCTTCCTGGACAGCCTGCTCATGCGCATCACCGATATCATGATGGCCTTCCCCTTCACCATTCTGGTCATCACCATCATGGCCATCCTGGGCCAGGGACTGATCAACCTGTTCATCGCCCTGTGGCTGGTGGGGTGGATGAGCTACGCCAAGCTGGTGCGCAGCGAGGTGCTGGTGCTCAAGGACTCTGAGTTCATCCAGGCCGCGCGGGTGGCCGGCTTCTCCGACGCCCGGATTCTGTTCCGCCACCTGCTGCCCAACGTCATCAGCTCGGCGGTGGTCTTCGCCGCCTCCGACGTGGTCATGTGCATGCTCACGGGCGCGTCCATGAGCTTCCTGGGCCTGGGTGTCTCGCCCCCCACACCGGAGTGGGGCTCCATTCTCAACGAGGGCCGCAATTTCATCACCTTCGCCTGGTGGCCCACCCTGTTCCCCGGCCTGTTCCTGGCCGTCAGCGGCGTCGGCTTCTCCCTGCTGGGGGACGGCCTGACCGACTTCCTGCGCACGAAAGGACGGTGAGCCCGGCATGGAAAAACTACTTGAAGTCAGTGACCTCCACGTGGCCTTCCCCAGCAAGCGGGAGACCGTCCGCGCCGTGGACGGCGTCTCCTTCCAGGTCTTCCAGGGGGAGACCTTCGGCCTGGTGGGCGAGTCGGGCTGCGGCAAGAGCCAGACCCTCCGCTCCATCCTGGGCCTGCTGAAGCAGCCCGGCCGGATCACCGGCGGCGAAATCCGCTACAAGGGGGCGGACATCGCCAAAATGAGCCAGCGGGAGCTGCAAAAAATCCGGGGCAAGGAGATCTCCATGATCTTCCAGGAGCCCATGACCGCCCTCAATCCGGTGCTGCGCATCCGCAGCCAGATGTACGAGGCCTTTGAGGGGGAGAAGCTGTCCAAGGAGGAGAAGCGCCGGCGGGCCATTGAACTGCTCAAGCTGGTGGGCATCCCCTCCCCCGAGACCCGTCTGGATGAGTATCCCCACCAGTTCTCCGGCGGCATGCGCCAGCGCGCCATGATTGCCATCGCCCTGGGCGCCCGGCCCAAGCTGCTGCTGGCCGACGAGCCCACCACCGCGCTGGACGTAACCATCCAGGATCAGATCATGAAGCTGCTCAACCAGCTCAAGCAGGAACTGGGTATGAGCATCATCCTGGTGACCCATGATCTGGGCGTCATCGCCCAGATGTGCGACCGGGTGGCCGTCATGTATGCCGGCCAGATCGTGGAGATGACTGACACGGTTACGCTCTTCAGCCGCCCCCGCCACCCCTATACCTACGGCCTGATGGGCTCCCTGCCCAACGAGGAGACCGCCGGCACCACGCTGGAGGCCATCAAGGGTTCGCCCCCCAACCTAGCCCACCTGCCGGAGGGCTGCCCCTTCTCCCCACGGTGCAAATACGCCTGCGACCTCTGCCGCAGGGAGCGGCCCGCGCTCACCGAGGTGGAGCCGGGCCACCTGGCCCGCTGTCACCGCCTGGACGTGACCGCGTCCTTCCAGGGCCTGATCGAGGTGCCGGACGGCGCCGGACGAAAGGAGGACACCCCCCATGGCTGATTCCCGTCCCCTGCTGCTGGAGGTGGAACACCTGTGCAAATGGTTTCCGCTGAAGCGGACGGCCGGCGATGTGCTCCAGCGGAAGGAAAAGCGCTACCTCAAGGCCGTCAACGACGTGTCCTTCCAGCTCTTCAAGGGGGAAAACCTGGGTCTGGTGGGCGAGTCGGGCTGCGGCAAGTCCACCCTGGCCCGCACCATTCTCCGGCTGTATGAGCCCACCAGCGGCACCATCCGCCTCAACGGCACGGACATCTCCCACATGAAGGGCGATGCGCTCCGCAGGCTCCGCCCCCAGATGCAGATGATCTTCCAGGACCCCTACTCCTCCCTCAACCCCCGTATGTCGGTATATGACACCATCGCCGAGATGCTGCGGGTACACAAGGTGGTGCCGGCCGAGGAGCTTCCCGCCCGGGTGGAGCAGCTCCTCACCATGAGCGGACTGACCATGGACATCGCCGAGCGCTTTCCCGGCGAGTTCTCCGGCGGCCAGCGCCAGCGCATCGGCATTGCCCGGGCCCTCTCCCTCAACCCCGCCTTTATTGTGGCGGACGAGCCTGTATCCGCCCTGGACGTATCCATCCAGGCCCAGATCATCAATCTGCTGGCCCAGCTCCAGCGGGAGCTGGAGCTGACGGTGCTGTTCATCTCCCACGATCTGAACGTGGTCTACCAGCTTTGCGATTCCGCCCTGGTGATGAAACAGGGGCGCATTGTGGAGCAGGGAACGGTGGACGAGCTGTTCGACCATCCCAAGGACCCGTACACCAAGCAGCTGTTGGCGGCGGCGGAATAACCGCATAGCCGAACAACTGGATATAAGGACAGCAGGCGGTTCCGCCTGCTGTTTCCAAATCCTGAGCTTGAAAAATGACAGATGAGGCATTGCTATGAGCTTCTGGAAAAAACATCGAAAACTGCATATCTGGCTGGCTGTCGATCTGGCGGTGTTGGGCCTGTATCTGGCCCTGCGGCAGAACCGGCAGATGATGAACAGCTTTGCGGATC
>ERZ812616.3200-NODE-3200-length-11913-cov-3.625148_pt1 | contig 11913 bp, 11 predicted proteins | sample MGYA00376249_ERZ812616 | MGnify/ENA primary metagenome ERZ812616 (study PRJEB26924, sample SAMEA4378265) | human gut metagenome | biome: human gut; feature: human-associated habitat; material: faeces | place: China | collected 2013 ... | reverse complement strand
AGGGATACATTTTCCAGCTATCACCCTATTATAAACTTTTTGTATTTTGGATTGGTAATTGCTTTTACCATGTTTCTGATGCACCCGGTTTCGCTGGCGATTTCTCTGGCTTCCGCTTTGGTCTATGCCGTATACCTGAACGGACGGCGAGCAGTGCGCTTCAGTCTGTTGTATATGCTCCCCATGATGGTGGTTGCCGCCCTGGTTAACCCGGCGTTCAACCATGAGGGAGCCACGATTTTGACCTATCTGCCCTCCGGGAATCCCCTGACGCTGGAGAGTATCCTGTATGGAGCGGCGGCAGCGGCCATGCTGGCGGCGGTTGTCACCTGGTTTTCCTGCTATACGGCGGTCATGACCTCGGACAAGTTCGTGTACCTATTCGGGCGCGTTATTCCGGCCCTCTCTCTCGTCCTGAGTATGACACTGCGCTTTGTACCAAAATTCCAAGCGCAGCTTCAGGTCGTATCAGAGGCCCAACGGTGTATTGGCCGGGATGTCTCTAATGGTGGGGTGCTCCGGCGGCTTCGCAATGCAATTACGATCCTCTCCATTATGGTGACCTGGAGCTTGGAGAGTGCGATTGAAACAGCGGACAGCATGAAAAGCCGTGGGTATGGGCTGCCTGGACGGACAGCATTTTCCATCTACCGGTTTGACAGCCGGGATCAATCGGCACTTTCATGGCTGCTCTACTGCGGATTTTTCCTCTGCTGCGGCGCGGCGGCAAAGGGCTTTTACTGGCGTTATTATCCTACGGCGAGAGGAGTGCCGCTGACACCGATGACCGTCTGCCTTCAAGCAGTGTATCTGGCTTTGTGCCTGATGCCGGTTATCCTGAATATACGCGCGGACCGGGAGTGGGGAGTGCTGCGCAAAGAAAACGAGGTGCAGCCATGTACCAAACAATGAGCCTCCCGCTGTATTCGGGGAGCTTTGAAGAATACCACGGCTGGGGCGACCTGCGGGCGGAGCTGGCAGCTCTGGGATGCGACGGCATGGAGGGTATCTGGAGCGGTGAGGAATTTCCTGAGGATTTGCCGGCAGACCTGGTTATCGGCTATCACCTCGCCTTCTATCCGGACTGGCTGGACTTCTACCGGGATGACCGGAGGGCGCTGAAGCGAAAATTCGGTTCACTGGATGCTGCGGCACGCTTTTACGGCGGTCCAGGGCCGGAGACACTGCTGGAGCAGTACCGGGCGGATCTGCGGCGCGCGGCAGGGCTGAATCCCCACTATGTGGTCTTTCATGTATCGGATGTCTCAATTGAGGAAGGGTATACCTACCACTGGCTGCACACCAATCAAGAGGTCATTGATGCGGCGGTGGAGGTGATAAACCTCATTCTGGGCACGGAAACATGGCCCTTTGAATTCCTTGTGGAAAACCAGTGGTGGCCCGGCTTTACGTTTACGGAGCCGGAGGAAACCGTCCGCCTGCTGGAGGGAATCCGTTTTGCAGGGAAAGGGATCCTGCTGGATACCGGACACCTGATGAATGCCTGCACCGGGCTGAAGAGTGAGGCAGAGGGAGCGGACTATATCCGGCGCATGCTGAATCGGCATGGCAGCCTGGCAACGTGGGTGCGGGGCGTTCATCTGCACCAGTCCCTGAGCGGGGCATATGTGAAGGCCCGCACCGGCTTACTGCCGGCAGGGTTGCCGGAGGATTATGGGGAGCGCTTCGGGGTGAGCTACCAGCACATCCTTCAGATTGACCAGCACCGGCCTTGGACGGATCCCGCCATTCTTCCGGTTCTGGAGCAGATTGGCCCGCGCTACCTGACCCATGAGCTGTCCTCCCGCGGGCGTATGTCCCGGGCGGAGGCCATGGCCGCACAGGCAAGACTATTTCAGCAGGGAGGAAAGATGGGTGTCTGAGCAGAAAAGACCATACATAGAAATTGAACATTTTTCCTTTTATTACCCGGAGCGGACAGAGAAAGTGTTGGACGATCTGACGCTGACCGTGGAGCAGGGGGAATTCCTGGTGCTGTGCGGCCCGTCGGGGTGTGGGAAATCCACGCTTCTGCGACAGCTCAAGACGGTGCTGGCGCCCCACGGCCGAAGGCTGGGAAGCATCCGTTTCGAGGGGTGCCCTTTGGAAGAACTGGATCAGAGGGAGCAGAGCGCCGGAATCGGCTTTGTGCAGCAGGACCCCGAAAACCAGATTGTCACCGACAAGGTGTGGCACGAACTCGCCTTTGGCCTGGAGAGCCTGGGGTATGACACGCCTACCATCCGGCGCCGGGTGGCTGAGATGGCCTCCTTTTTCGGCATTCAGACCTGGTTCTACAAGAACGTCACGGAGCTGTCCGGCGGGCAGAAGCAGCTCCTGAATTTGGCGTCTATCATGGCGATGCAGCCCAGTGTGCTCATTCTGGACGAACCGACCAGTCAGCTTGATCCCATTGCAGCGGCAGACTTTTTGGCGACGCTGGGGAAAATCAACCGGGAGCTGGGGACGACGGTCGTGTTGACGGAGCACCGGCTGGAGGACGCCTTCCCGTTGGCCAGCCGTGTGGCGGTCATGGACCGCGGGCGGCTGCTCTGCACAGGGAGTCCCGCGGAGGTGGGGGCGATCCTGCGCGGGGCGGGACACTCAATGTTCCTGGCCATGCCGACCCCGATGCGGATCTGGGCATCCGCGCCGGATGCGGGCGGACACTGCCCGGTCACGGTGCGGGAGGGCCGGGATTGGCTGACGAAGTTCGCGGATGGACACCCCCTGATGGAGCTGCCGTCTGAGCCGCGCCGCACATATCCGAATGAACCGGCCATCACGGCGGAAGGTCTGTGGTTCAAATACGAAAAAGAGCTGCCGGACGTGGTGAAGGGGTTGAGCCTCACCGTGAGGCGGGGCGAGTTTCTGGCCCTGCTGGGCGGCAACGGAACGGGAAAGACCACCAGCCTGAAGCTGTTGTCCGGACTCCAGAAGCCCTACCGAGGCGAGGTGAGGCTGGCGGGGAGCGTGGGCGTGTTGCCGCAGAATCCCCAGGCGCTTTTTGTGAAGAAAACCGTTCGAGAGGATCTCTTTGAGATTCTCAAGGGCCGGAATTTCTCGGGGAAGGCGCAGGAGGAGCGGGTGGCCTGGGCGGTGCGGCTGTGCCGCCTGGAGGGATTACTGGATCGGCACCCCTATGATCTGTCCGGCGGTGAACAGCAGCGGGCGGCTCTGGCAAAAGTGCTCCTGCTGGGGCCGGAGATCCTGTTGATGGATGAGCCGACCAAGGGGCTGGATGCAGAGTTCAAGCAGGTGTTTGCCGAGATCCTGCAAAGCCTCTTGCGTCAGGGTGTGACCCTGCTCATGGTCAGCCACGACATTGAGTTCTGCGCCCGGTATGCCCACCGTTGCGCTCTGTTTTTTGACGGCTCCATTGTGACGGAAGCCCCACCGCGGGCCTTTTTCTCCGGTAATAGCTTCTATACCACCTCAGCCAACCGCATGGCCCGCGGCCTGCTTCCGGAGGCGGTAACTGCGGAGGACGTCATACAGGCATGCGGGGGAAATCTACCGCCGGCGCCAGAGCTTCCGGACAGCGGGGAGCCGCTCCCGGAACCAGAGGAAGCCAGCGCAGACTACAAGCCTAAACCGCTGCCCTGGTGGCGCAAGCTGGGGGCAGTGCTGACAGGAACGGTGTCTTTCCTCCTGTTCCTGTCGTTTATGAACGTTACGGATCTGACCCAACTGATTACTGCCGACGGCATGACAGAACTGGCAAACCATCAAATGATTCTATACGCACTCTTTATTCTCTCGCTCTTTCTGTTTGCTACCTGCATCACCCGGAGATCCCACCGAAAGGATTATGCCTTACAGGTACCCAAGGCCAAGCGGAAGCTGGCCAAGCGAACCGTTGTGGCGGCTGTACTAGTGCTGCTGATGATCCCTCTGACCCTGTATATCGGTGTGTTTTATCTGGACAATAAGAAGTATTACTTTATCTCTCTACTGGTTCTGCTGGAGTGTATGCTCCCCTTTTTCCTGATTTTTGAGGGCCGGAAGCCGCAGGCCAGGGAACTGGTGATCATAGCGGTTCTGTGTGCCATTGGAATTGCAGGGCGGGCGGCGCTTTTCATGCTGCCGCAGTTCAAGCCGGTGATGGCGGTGACCATTATCGCCGGCGTGGCTTTCGGTGGTGAAACTGGCTTCCTGGTGGGTGCAATGACCATGCTGGCCTCCAACGTGCTCTTCGGGCAGGGGCCACTGACCCCCTGGCAGATGTTTTCCATGGGGATCATCGGCTTCCTGGCAGGCATCCTGTTCCGAAAGGGGCTGCTGCGGCGCAACCGGGGTGCACTATGCGTGTTTGGCGCACTGGCCGCCATACTGATCTACGGCGGAATTATGAATCCGGCATCCGCCCTCACCTGGGTGGGAGAGCTCAATGAAAAGGTCCTGCTGACCTACTACATCTCCGGACTCCCCTTCGACTGTATCCAGGCGGCTGCCACTTGGCTTTTTCTCTGGTTTGGGGCAGAGCCCATGCTGGAGAAGCTGGACCGCGTAAAGGTCAAGTATGGAATGGTGGAGAGATAGTAGTTCAACGGCAAAGATCTTTTGCATAACCGTTTGACGGGAATTTATTTACAGGCAGGAGCTGCCCATGTTGGAACGGCCATATGGCTCTTCCGACATGGGCAGTTTTCTTTGTATTCCAAACGAGCCTGTCATATTGCATAAAAGAATGGCTTTTAATCTGGCATAATGCCGAAATTGCATTATCAGATCATAAAAATTTTTAAACCGGAAATTGGTCTTCCGCTTTAACCTTTATACTTCTAATCACAGGGCAAGACGAGGCGGTGAGAGAGATGACCCCGTCAGAGCGGAGAAGCGAAATTCTGCATCTGCTATGCAAAAGGCGCCATGAGACCGCCATAAATCTCTCGGCAGAACTTGGCGTTTCCGAGCGGACAATCCGTGCAGACCTGGTGATTCTCTCGTGCTACTATCCAATCCAAGTTGTGCGTGGACGTTTTGGTGGAGGGATCCATTTGCCAGACTGGTTTCACATGGAGAGCCGCACACTATCCTCTAAGCAACAAGTATTATTGATGAAGGTTCGTAAAACCTTGTCTGGAGATGATCTTCAGGTCATGAACAGCATCCTGGCACAGTTTGCCCTGTATTGGGAGTATCGGTGATCTACCGATTTCCGTCCTGATCCTTGTAAATAGAATATCCGGCAGCGGGATACGTCCGCTGACGAGAGGCCCTCCGGGAGGGGGGCTGAAGCGACGCTGGAGGATGCGCCAAGACCACCTGTGCGGACCGTGAGCCCGCATCAAAGACGGCCAAGGAAGGTGCAGAGCGGTGCCCATCCGTCCACAAAGCAGCCTGTGGCGGGCTGTTTCGCATTGCGGCTGGTTTTATCCGGCCCGACCCTCGTCAGCAATCTGATAATGATACTCCTGTCCAGCCACAGCCCCGGGTGATACCGGGATCAAGCAATGGGGGCAGCTCGGAGAGATCCTCGGAGGGGTGAGATTCCCGTGATGCGCGCCAGCGCAGTCCGTCTGCTGCCGCCCTGACACCTGGGGGAGTAGTGTCGAATACAGGTGCGGAATGATTGCCTTTGGAAATCCAAAATAGGAAGCGGAGGCCGCTCCCTGCCTATTGGGGGTGGCCTCCCTCTGAAACGAGGGTTGGTTATGAACCAGAATATCAATTATATCGGGCTGATAATTCTCCTTCGCCACCTTCAGAGCGCCGGCCTTGTTAGTCGGAAGGAGGCCGGGAGGATCGCCGCCCGGCTCCGTGTAGAGACCGGGGCGGACGTCATATTTTCCCCCTGATTTTTGTTGCGTTTGGATATGGATATTTTGTGGCGGTGCTGGTATTGTGTGTTGCTGACAGGAGGCAATTTCGTGGACGAGCAAAAGAAAACCAGTGGTTCCCTGGCATTGAACAGCACGCCCCGGGTGATCACCATCGCGCCCAGCACCCCAGTCAGGGATCGAAAGCTGCGGGTGGCGGCCTACGCCCGGGTGAGCTCCAGCTCGGAGGATCAGCTCAACTCCTTTGCCGCTCAGAACGCCCACTATACAGAGCTCATCACAGCCAACCCGGAGTGGGAGTTCGTGGACGTGTACGCGGACAAGGGCATCACTGGCACCTCAGCGGAGAAGCGTGACGACTTCCAACGGCTCCTGGCGGGCTGCCGGCGGGGCCGGGTGGATAAGATCCTGGTGAAATCCTCCTCCCGATTTGCCAGGAACGCCAAGGAGTGCCTGAAGGCCATCCGGGAGCTGAAGGCCCTGGGGGTAGGGGTACGGCTTCGAGGGACAGGGTATCGACACCTCTGAACTGGCCGGCGAGCTTCTCACCGCCATCTTTGCCATGATGGACCAGAAGGAGAGCGAGAACATCTCGGACAACCTCCGGTGGAGTATCGATATGCGGATGCGCACGGGGAAATACAATGCCTGCTTCGCCCCGTTTGGATACCAACTTGTGGGCGGAAAACTGGAGCTGATCCTTGAGCAGGCGCCGATTATCCGGTATATCTATGACGCCTACCTGGCAGGCAAGACGGCGGAGGACATCGCAGCGACGCTGAATCTGTTCTCTGATGACCGCCCTTGGAAGCCACAGCGGATCGACTACATCCTCACCAATGAGCGGTACAGCGGCAACGCCTTTCTGCGGAAACGGTATACGACGGATACCCTGCCACGCAAAATAAAGTATAACCATGGCCAAAAGCCCATGTACTTTGTGGAAGGGATTAACGAGGCAGCGATTTCCCAAGAGGTGTTTAATAAAGCACAGGAATTGCGTCGGAGGCGCGGGGACAGCCAGGTGCCCGGAATCGCAGGCCAACGTCCCCTTGCCAATGGCTGGCTATATTGTGGCTGCTGTGGGAAGGCGCTTCGCCCTAAATGTATAAACAGGAAATGGTACATGGCATGTCGTGGGCATGAAGAATCCACGGAGTTGTGCGACCTCCTGCCCATTGCTGAGGAAGCGGTAGTATCAGCAGTGTTCCACCTGTACTATAAGCTCCGTCACCAGGGAGGGCCTATCCTCACCCAACTGCTCGCAGATCTCCAGAACGCCCGGAAGGGCAAGCTGCTCTGGAGCCTGGACATCGTGGCACTCAACCAGAAAATTGCAGACATCACCCGTCAGGATCGACTGTTGGCCCAGCTCAAGCAGCAAGGGCTTGTTGGCCCTGACATTTTTATATCCCGCCAAAACGAGCTGGCGGAACAACTCCGCGCCGCGAAGCTGGAAAAGGAACGGTTCCTGGAGGCCGAGGAAGATCAGACGATCCAGCAGACCCAGGAGTTGATCGAAGCCCTGGAGGCTGGGCCGGACTTCCTGGACGCCTTCGATGGGGAGCTGTTCCGCGAGCTCGTGGACAAGATTATCGTGGAGAGCAATGACCGTCTACGGTTCCGGCTGGTCAATGGCCTGGAGCTGACAGAGCCCATAGAACGGACGGTGCGGTGATGGGGAGCAACCGGAAGCGGCCCTTCGGCTACCGGATGGAGCTGGGCGAGAGCGTGCTCCACCCGGCAGAGGCGGAGACGGTGCGCTGGATCTACGACAGCTACCTGGCCGGGGCCAGCTACAACGCTCTGGTGGACAAGCTCCGGGAGCGGGGGATTTCCTATGACGGGGACAAGCCCTGGAACAAGAACATGGCAGCCCGTATCCTAGCGGACCGCCGGTACACCGGCGAAGGTGGATTCCCGTCCATCATCCCGGAGGCCCGGTTCAACATGGTTCAGGCTCAAAGGCAAGAAAAATTCTCCCCCTGCAAAAAGACGCCGGCCCAGAAGGAGCTGCGGAAACTGTGCGGCGGCAGCCCACCGGCCTGGGTGGAGCGGCAGGTGTTGGGCCTCCTGAACCGCCTGACCCAGCATCCGGAGCGTATCACCTGTCCGGCCCCGGTGGCTGGATCGCCGCCGGAGACAGAGAATCTGCGCCGGGGGCTGGACGAGCTCCTGCACCGCCCGCCGGTGGATGAGGCCCAGGCAAAGAACCTGGCCTTCCGGCTGGCCGCCCTCCAGTTGGACGCCATCGGGCCGGAGGAGTATGAAACCCTCCGCCTTCGGAGGCTGTTCCAGGGACGGACACCCATGGCAGAACTGGAGCAGGAACTGCTCCATGAGAGCGTCCGAGGCATCACCGTCAGCAACGGGACGGTCACCGTCCTGCTGAAAAATAACCAGACCTTGGAAGGAGGCAAATGTACATGAACGATACCGCGCCCAATGTCATCGTCATCCCAGCCAAAGTGGAGACGCCCCAGGAACAGGAGAAGAAGCGCCACCTACGGGTGGCGGCCTACTGCCGGGTGTCCACGGACAGCGAGGAGCAGCTCTCCAGCTATGAAAACCAGCTGGCCTACTACACCGAGAAGATCATGAAGGAACCGGGCTGGACCATGGCCGGGGTGTTCGCGGACGAGGGCATCACCGGCACCTCCACCTGCAAGCGGAAGGAGTTCCTGCGGATGATCCGCCAGTGCAGGCAGGGGAAGATCGACATGATCCTGGCTAAATCCGTCTCCCGCTTCGCCCGCAACACCGTGGACACCCTCAACTTCACCCGGGAGCTGCGGAGCCTGGGTATCCCAGTCATCTTCGAGGAACAGAACATCAACTCCATCTACCCGGAGAGCGAGTTTCTGATCACCCTGCACGGGGCTTTCGCCCAGGCCGAGAGCGAGAGCACCAGTAGCCGGGTGCGCTGGGGCAAGCGTCAGGCCATGAAATCCGGCCATGTCGCCATGCAGTACAAGCAGCTGCTGGGCTATGAGAAGGGCCCCGACGGCAAGCCAAGGATCGTGCCGGAGCAGGCGGAGACCGTCCGCTTCATCTATGACCGCTACTTGGCCGGGGACAGCATCCGGGAGATCAAAGTGGCCCTGGAGGGCCAGAGAATTCCCACGGTCTCCGGAAAAGTAGAGTGGATGGGCTCCCATATCCGGAGCATCCTGACCAACGAGAAATACTGCGGGGACGTCCTGCTCCAGAAGACCTTCATCCAGGACTGCATCAGCAAGAAGGTGATCCCCAACACCGGACAGCTCCCCAAATACCTGATTCAAAACCACCATGAGGGCATCGTCAGCCGGGAGACCTTCGACGCCGTCCAGCTGGAGATGGCCCGGCGGAACGCCAAGGCGGGCGCCACGCGAAAGAGCACCCCCACCGGCCGGGGGAAGTACAGCGGTAAGCATGTCCTCAGCAACCTGCTGTTCTGCGGGGAGTGCGGGACGGCCTACCGGCGGTGCGTGTGGACTCAGCGCGGAATCAAGCGCCCCGTGTGGCGGTGCGTCAGCCGCCTGGACTACGGGAAGAAGTTCTGCACCCAGTCTCCCACCCTGGACGAGGAACCGCTCCAGCAGGCCATCCTGGCCGCCGTCAACGCCATCATGCTGGATCGCGACACCCAGGCCCGGCAGCTCACCGCCGTCATGGAGTGGGAGCTTGCTCCGATGTTGGGTGAGAGTATGAGCCTGGCGGACATTGACAGGGCCCTGGAGGAACTGAGCAGCCAGTTCAACAGCCTGCTGGCCGAGGCGTCAGCCAACCCAGCAGAGGACTACACGGAGCGGTTCCGGGAGCTGTCCGAGTCCACCACCCGTCTCAAAGAACGGAAGGCACAGCTGGAGGGGGCCTGCCAGGAACAGGGTCGGCTCCAGAACCGCCTGCGGGCGGTCTCGGCCGCCATGGAGCATATGACGGCGGCGATGACAGAGTGGGACGAGGAGGTTATCCACCAGCTGCTGGAGAAGGTGACGGTGCTCTCCCGGGAGAAGATCCGGGTGACCTTCCGGGATGGCCGGGAGATCGAGCAGTATGTGGCACAGCCAAAAAGGAGGAAGCTTGCATGAAGATCTTCGCTACAGGCGACACCCACGGGAATTTTGAGCGGTTCCGCCCGGAATACTTCCCGGAGGGCCAAGAGCTCACCAAGGAGGATGTGGTGCTCCAGCTGGGAGACTTCGGCGGCGTGTGGTTCGGAGATGAACGGGATGACGAGGCGCTGGACTGGCTGAAAGGGCTGCCCTTCACGGTGGCCTTCGTCTCGGGAAACCATGAAAACTACGATGCCCTTGTGAAATACCCGATAGAGAACTGGCACGGCGGCAGGGTGCAGCCCATCCGGCCCCACGTGCTCCACCTGATGCGGGGGCAGGTATTTGAGCTGGCCGGGCGTACCTTCTTCACTATGGGCGGGGCGGCCTCCCACGACATTGAGGACGGCATCCTGAGCCTGGACGATCCCGGCTTTGAGCGGAAATACCTGACATTGAAGCAGAAAGAGCACACCCGATTCCGCATCGATCACCTGTCCTGGTGGAGGGAGGAGTTACCCTCGGAGGAGGAATATGCAGAGGCCAGACGAAACCTGGACGCCCACGGCTGGGCGGTGGACTACATCCTCACTCACTGCGCCCCCACCAGCATCGCCCTCCAGTTCTCTCGGCACAATGTGGCGGATCACCTGACGGACTTCCTCCAGGAGGTCAAAGAGCGGGCACAATACCACTACTGGCTGTTCGGCCACTACCACGGCAACAAAGCCATTGATACCAAGCACATTCTCCTGTGGGAGCAAATCGTGCAGATTTTATAGAGAAGGCTGTAAGGGAAAGGGCGGCGGTTCCGCCGCCTTTTCCTTTGCGGCTTTCTGTCCAAGAAAATATCTCACCACTATGGAGCAGATAGAACGAATGTGCTATAATTGGCTTGAAGAACTCCGGGGAGTCGGTACGATGGCGATCGAGGACGGCGCGTGGATCATGCGGGGGCTGGACTGGGGTGAACCCAGCCGCATCCAGAACTGGGAGGAGCTCATCGGCTGGATTGACGAGGTGGGCTTCCTGCCCCTGTTCAAAAACGAGGTAGACAGCTTCTCCGCGGAGGAGAACACCTCCGACCTCTATTGGTGGACGGGGGACGAGGAACAGGATCCCTGGGAGTGGCGGCGGCTGATCGCCCACAGCGGCGGGGTGGTCTACGGCAAGCTCTTCGACGGCAAGGCGGGCTTTATCTCCAGGGCGTGGTTTCCCCACTTCGCCAACTGGCGGAGGGACGGCTACGACTTCGACAGCCGCTGGGACGAGGAGCTGGCCACCATGCGGCAGAAGCGGATCATGGACCAGTTCCTGACCAAAGACGAGTGTGCTTCTCCTTTGAACTCAAGCGGCAGGCCGGATTCGGCAAAGGCGGGGAGAAGAACTTCGAGGGCACGGTGACTGACCTGCAGATGGGCGGCTACTTGCTCATCCGGGACTTCCGACGGAGGCGGAACAAGCGGGGGCAGGAGTACGGCTGGCACATCTCCGTCTATTCCACCCCGGAGACCCTGTGGGGCTATGACCACGTCTCATCCGCCTACTCTGTGGCTCCGGCGGAGTCCAAGGCCCTGATCGATGAACAGATCTGGAGGAATTTCCCGGAGGCAGAGCAGGAGGAACTGGATGCCGTGCTGGGCTGGACCCGATAATTGGACGGTACCCATGACATACTAAGTGCGAAAGGAGTGACTGGGGCGTGAAGGAGAAGTGTTACATTTGCTGCGATTTGAAGAGCTTTTACGCCTCGGTGGAGTGTGTGGAGCGGGGGCTGGATCCCATGACCACCAACCTGGTAGTGGCGGACAAGCGGCGGACGGACAAGACCATCTGTCTGGCAGTCACGCCGTCGCTGAAAAGCTACGGCATTTCCGGCCGCGGACGGCTGTTTGAGGTACGTCAGCGCGTCAAGCAGGTCAACGCCGAGCGGCAGCGCCGTGCGCCCGGGCACACATTCACCGGCGCGTCTTACTCTGCTGCGGAACTGCGGGAAAATCCGTCTCTTGCGATGGATTTCATCATCGCACCGCCGCATATGGCGCATTATATGGCGTACAGCAGCCGGATTTATGCCATTTACATGAAATATG
>ERZ812616.3192-NODE-3192-length-11947-cov-4.839892_pt1 | contig 11947 bp, 10 predicted proteins | sample MGYA00376249_ERZ812616 | MGnify/ENA primary metagenome ERZ812616 (study PRJEB26924, sample SAMEA4378265) | human gut metagenome | biome: human gut; feature: human-associated habitat; material: faeces | place: China | collected 2013 ... | reverse complement strand
GTGGCGGGAATCATGCCGGTGACGAATGTGAAGCAGATTATCCGCAGCTGTCAGTTGTCAGGAACGTATCTGCCGTCCCGGTTTAAAGCGATCGTGGACCGGTTCGGCGATAATCCGGCGGCCATGAAGCAGGCGGGGATCGCCTATGCCACGGAACAGATTATCGATCTCATAGCCAATGGAGTGGACGCGATTCACGTGTATTCCATGAATAAGCCGGATGTAGCGGCAAAGATTAAAGAGAATTTATCGGAAATTCTTTCATGAATGTATTGAGGGAAAGCTGCAGGAAGTTCCGGTAAAGAAGTGGAGTGATGTGTATGGAAATCAGCCGGAGAGAGATTCGGAGGTATCTGGGGTATGGCAGACAGGAAGCGGATGAGAAGGTTTCGAAGCTGATAGAAGAATGTGTGGAGGAGCTGGAGGCCGCGGTATCTCCAAAAAGTATATACAGGGTATATCCTTTTTCATTTTTGACGGAGGAAGAACTGGATTTTACCGTGTTTCGGACAGAGAGCCGGAGCCTCAGCCGTAATTTGAAGGACTGCGAACAGGTGATTTTATTTGCCGCCACCCTTGGCACGGAGGCGGATTCCCTGATCCGTAAGTACTCGAAGCTTCAGATGAGCAAGGCGGTGACCATGCAGGCGGCGGCCACTGCCATGATCGAATCGTACTGTGATGAGATAAACACGGAGCTAAAGGAGACATTTGAGAAAAAGGGACTCTATCTGCGGCCCAGGTTCAGTCCCGGATACGGCGATTTTCCATTGGAATGCCAGAGGGATATTACCGCTGTATTAGAGACGGCTAAAAGGATCGGTATTATGCTTACAGACAGCCTTTTGATGACTCCCTCCAAATCCGTGACGGCGGTGATGGGGGTGAGCCGGAAGCCTCACCGATGTGAGGTGAGAGGCTGTGAATTATGTTCGAAAACAGACTGCGCGTACAGGAGAGGATAAGGGATATGACAGAATTAATGGAAGAAATCAGGAAGAGAATCGTATTTTTCGACGGCGGCACGGGAAGTCTCCTGCAGGCAAATGGACTGAAGCCGGGAGAACTGCCGGAGACGTGGAATATCCTTCATCCGGAGATTGTGACAAAGCTGCATTACGATTATCTGGAAGCGGGAGCCGACATTGTCAAGACGAATACTTTTGGCGCAAACGGGCTGAAGTTTAACGATGCCAGTGAATACGGGCTGGATGAGATTGTGGCGGCGGCCATGGAAAATGCGAAGAAAGCCGTCTCGAAAGCAGGAGATAAGGGGTATATTGCTCTCGATATAGGCCCCACAGGAAAACTGTTAAAGCCGCTGGGAGACTTAGGCTTCGAGGAGGCCTACCGTCTGTTCTCCGATGTTGTTGCAGTTGGTGCGCGTGAGGGTGCTGATCTGGTACTGATAGAAACCATGAGCGACAGCTACGAGGTGAAGGCGGCCGTTCTGGCTGCAAAGGAAAACTGTAATCTTCCGGTCTTTGCCACAATGATATTTGACAGTAAGGGCAAGCTTTTGACGGGAGGAACTGTGGAATCTACAGTCGCGCTGCTGGAGGGACTGGGCGTAGATGCCCTGGGAATTAACTGTGGTCTGGGACCGGTCCAGATGAAGGGGATACTGGCTGATATCATAAAGGCGGCCTCGGTTCCGGTTATCGTAAATCCAAATGCGGGACTTCCAAGAAGCGAGGGAGGCCGGACCGTCTATGATATTGATGCGGACGAGTTTGCCGGGACCATGAGAGAGATCGTGGAAATGGGAGCCTGTGTCGTAGGGGGCTGCTGCGGAACGACTCCGGAGCATATCCGGAAAACCATTGCACTCTGTAAGGACCAGCCGGCGCGAATGCCGGAGAAAAAGAACCGTACTGTAATTTCTTCCTATGCACAGGCAGTTGAGATTGATAAAAATCCTGTTCTGATCGGCGAACGCATCAATCCGACCGGAAAATCTAAGTTTAAACAGGCGCTTCGGGACCATAATCTGGAATATATCCTGCGGGAAGGTGTGGCACAGCAGGATAACGGAGCGCACGTGCTGGATGTGAATGTGGGCCTGCCTGAGATCGACGAGGCGGCCATGATGGAGGAGGTGGTGATGGAACTGCAGAGTATCATCGATCTGCCCCTCCAGATAGACACCTCTAATATTCAGGCCATGGAACGGGCTCTGCGTGTTTACAACGGTAAGCCTTTGATTAACTCCGTCAACGGAAAGCAGGAAGTGATGGAGGCGGTATTTCCTCTGGTTAAGCGGTATGGCGGTGTTGTTGTCGCTCTGGCGCTTGACGAGGACGGAATCCCGGAGACGGCAGACGGGCGTCTGAAGGTGGCTGAAAAGATTTATGCGAAGGCATCGGAATATGGTATTGAGAGAAAAGATATTGTGATCGATGCACTCTGTATGACGGTCAGCTCTGACAGCAGGGGCGCAATTACCACACTGGAAACGGTCAGAAGAGTGAGGGATGAACTGGGCGGAAAGACAATTCTGGGTGTGTCCAATATTTCCTTCGGGCTTCCCCAGCGTGAGATCGTCAACGCGGCGTTTTTCACCATGGCGCTGCAGAATGGGCTGAATGCAGCGATTATTAATCCGAATTCCGAGGCCATGATGCGCTCGTATTACAGTTTTCGGGTGCTGGCGGATTTAGATCCGCAATGCAGTGAGTATATCAGCGTTTACAGCGGCCAGGTGGCGACACTGGGACAGACGGTGCGCCAGGGGGGCGGTTCCGGTAAAGCGGATGGAAGTGGAACTGCGATGTCTGCTTCTCTTGCTGAGAGTATTGAGAGAGGATTGAAGGAGAGTGCACATCAGGCGGTTACGGAGCTGCTGAAGACGCTGGAGCCCCTTGTCATCATTAATGAGGAGATGATCCCGGCTTTAGACCGCGTTGGAAAAGGCTTTGAGAAGGGCACTGTGTTCCTTCCGCAGCTTTTGATGAGTGCGGAAGCGGCCAAGGCGGCTTTTGAAGTCATCAAGGAGCAGCTGGCGAAGTCAGGCAGGGAAGAGGAGAAGAAGGGGAAGATCATTCTGGCGACGGTGAAGGGGGATATCCATGATATAGGGAAGAATATCGTTAAGGTGCTTCTGGAGAATTATGGATATGATGTCATTGATTTAGGGAAGGATGTACCTCCGGAGCTGGTGGTGGAGACTGCTGTAGAGCAGGCGGTGAAGCTGGTGGGACTCAGCGCACTGATGACAACAACGGTTCCCAGTATGGAAGAGACCATCCGGCAGCTGCAGAAAGCGGCGCCCGGAACAAAGGTAATGGTGGGAGGCGCCGTGCTGACGGAGGATTATGCAAAGACCATTGGAGCAGACAGGTATTGCAGGGATGCGATGGCTTCGGTGAATTATGCGGAGAGTGTGTTTGGGGGAGAATGATCGGATAGTGACAGGGAAGTGTGTTAGAGGTAAAAAAACAATTGTTACAGATAACAACGATTTGAACTATAGACAATTAGCCTCTTAAAAAGGAGGCTGTTGTCTTTTTTCTTTTGTCTTTATATGTAGAATAATAGCTTTATATGAAGGGGAGTATTCTTCCAGAAACCTTTACATCTACTTACTGAAGTGGAATAGATATTTATTATGATTGGTTTTGAATTGTATAAATTGACTTGTAAAATAAAATATAGTAAACTTATATTGTGAAAAATCACGGCTGCTTATTGCTGAATTAACTGAAATGGAGGTAATTTATGCAAGGATACTATCGTTTTTTAAACCGATGCGATATCACTGATGGTTTCAGGGAGGCAAAAACGGTCCTTTTTTGTGGATAAGTCTTTATTGATTGAAGAAATAAACAAAAAGATTTCAACAAAAGAAAAATTTATTTGCGTAAGCAGATCCCGAAGATTTGGGAAAACTATGGCGTTGGTAATGCTGGCTTCTTATTATATAAAAGAGGGGGACTGCGGACTCTTTATTCAATAATCTTAATTAAAGAATTTCACACAAATATAGAACATTTAAATTGCCATAATGTAATCTATATTAATTTTACTGATTAGTTTGAGGTTATATTATCTGGTCAACAAACATGATACGAAGGTGGAACATTTTGGTGCCTATGAAGGGTAAATGTAAAAAACCTCTCATTTTCTAGCCTGTGAATTATGGTGCGAACCAGAAGTGATCATAAAATCCCTGGGAGTTTCGCACCGAGAATTTCGCGGTTATGGAGGGAAGATAGGAGAATTGGATGAATTGAGTTAATGAAATATATGCAAAATACCCATGATTATTACTGGTTATATGGTATAATATGTGTGAATTTGCAGTCTCTGCTAGCGATAGCGGAGTGGATTGAAATTATCATATGTAATCATGATAAAAGCCACTCCTGCGTCTCTGCTAGCGATAGCGGAGTGGATTGAAATGGACATGGATGAACTAATTTGATCCGTGGAGACGGTCTCTGCTAGCGATAGCGGAGTGGATTGAAATACCGCTATGTTTCCATACTCCCGGATGACTCCGGTCTCTGCTAGCGATAGCGGAGTGGATTGAAATATGAAATTCCCTTTTCCAGTCAGCGCCGCAAGGAGTCTCTGCTAGCGATAGCGGATTGAAATAGTTGGGAAAAGATACTTTCCTTTGCACCCCCTCTGTCTCCGCTAGCGATAGCAGAGTGTAATCGATTATTACAAAAATAAACCGTTGAGGGAGTCTCTGCCAGCATTAGAAGCTTATATTAAATTTATGAAAAAATAATTCACAGACGTTAAAAATAAAAAGACAGAGGAGACAAGGATTGAAATACATTTTTATACATGGACTTGGACAGGGGCCGGATAGTTGGAATAAAACGGTTTCCTGCATGAGAGAACAGGAAGAGATTCAATGCCTGAACGTATTTGCTTTAAAAGATGGGGAAGAGATTTCGTATAGCAGAGTATATAAGGATTTTTCGGCGTACTGTGAGTCTGTAAAAACGGAGTTTGGGCTTTGTGGTCTTTCTCTGGGCGCTGTGATTGCATTAAATTATGTGGTGGAGCATCCGGGAAAGGTAACGTCGCTGGTTTTGATTGGGGGACAGTACGTGATGCCGAAGGGGCTTTTAAGACTGCAGAATATGATATTTCGGGTGATGCCGAATGGGATTTTTAAGAAAATGGGGTTAGGTAAGAGAGAACTGATTCAGTTGACAAAATCTATGATGGCACTGGATTTCAAGGAAGATTTGGAAAAAGTGGATTGCAGGACACTGATCGTGTGTGGGGAGAAGGACCGGGCAAACAGAAGAGCCGCGGAAATGATGGCAGAGAAGATTCCTGGGGCGAAAATAAAGATACTGGAAGGCTGTGGGCACGAAGTGAATGTGGAGGCTCCGGAAAAACTGGCTGAAATCCTTGAGGCGTTTTACGAAGAAAAGGAGGATGGGAACCTTACAGAAGCCGTGGTCTATGATCAACATGCAGGTGGTGATTGACCACGGTATACCGACATCCGGGAGCATAAAAAGTCAGGCTGAATCTGCGATGACAGGACGGCGGTAAGGTGTTCAAACAGTGGAAGACACTGGAAATAAGGAGACAAACAGGATGATTAATATCAACAAAGAGGCGCTGGAAGAGGCGCTTTTTGTGATCGCCTCGATTGTGGAGAGGTGCGAGAATGCACAGACCAAATTCAGAGAAGGCACCTCCCAGCATACGCTTTTGAAAAACAGAATAAGGGCGCTTTATCTCTCAAAGGAACTGGTTGAAGCAGAACTTCTGCGCATGGGAGGTCGATTGTCTGCGGCGAGTTGTGAAGAGGCGGGGAAATGCGAAACACCAGACAGTTGCGTAATACTGGGAGAAGGCTCTTTCATGGAGGAACTAAAATCAGCGGTTCCTCCTATTGTTTCTATAATCAGTAAATGTGAGAAGGCACAGTCAAAATACGAAAAAGGGACGGCGCAGTTTCGGCGGTACGAAAAGATAATCCTTGCCATGAAGGTCTCAAAGACTTTACTGGAAGACCGGTTGGAGATGTAAGCCGTGCCGGAGAAATTAGCAGGAAAGGTGAAGTCGGCCGGGCGAAAGTAAAAAAATTACAGGTTTTATAAAATTATCTCCGTTGAAGATTGTCCCTCCTCTTACTTATAATAGACTTAACAGGCAGTAAGAAGTTTAGACATAAGGAAGCAGTTTTCAAACATGCACCATGGGACAGGCAACAGATCAGGAGGACAAACGAGAGGGAGGTTTTACAATGAAGAAGAGATGGATTACTCTGACGCTGACGGCGGCCGTTATGGCGGGACTCTGCGGCTGTGCGGGGAACAGCGGCACTTCCGGGGCGGGGGACACCACCGGAGCGAAAACGGAGACGGAGACGACTACAGCGAAAGCGGAGACCGTGGCGCAGACGGCCAAAGAGGAGCAGAAGGGCGAGATTACGCTGCAGTTCTGGGAAATGAATTACGGAAGCGACGACGCCTACTTAGAGACGTGTGAAAAACTGATCGCACAGTATGAGAACGAGAACCCGGGCGTGAATATCGAGGTTACGGTACAGCCATGGGATAATTATTACCAGTTGTTTTTAACCGCGGTCAGCTCCAATGCAGCACCGGACGTGGCCAGTGTGGCTCTGGATCTTCCGGACATGTACGCCAGAATGGGAGAGGCCCTGGAACTTAACGATGTAGTGGCGGAATGGAAACAGGATGGAACCATTGATGACTATGGGGAAGCCACAATGAAATCGTTTACTTACGAGGGCGATCAGATCGCTGTTCCTTATATGGTGGGATACAGAGGGATCTTTTACCGCAGCGATTTTTTGAAGGAGTGCGGAATCGAAAAGGTTCCGGAAACCTGGGATGAACTGCTGGCGGCGTGTGAGAAGATCAAAGAGGTCCGCCCGGATCTGACTCCTCTGGATTTCGCGGGAGCAGACATGGGGCTGTGGCACTATTTTATGTGCTTCGCCATGAGCAATGACGCGGGAATCGTGAAGGAGGACGGCACGCCGGGAAGTACGGATGACAGATATAAGGCGGCCATCGATTTATTTAAGACGTTCAAGGAAAAAGGCTATGTGGCTGACGGTGTCCTGGGACATAAATCAGCGGATGCGGAGAAGCTGTATTACAGCGGTAAGTCCGTGTTCTGGTTTACCAGCTTCCCGGCTTCCATCTTCGATTATCCGGAGATTCTGGAAAATACCGAGGTTTACAGTGCATTTAAGGGGCCGGACGGAACTGCGGTCAGAACCTCCAGTTTCAGCGATGCTCTGATGGCATTCTCACAGACAAAGTACCCGGAGGAAGCGAAGAAGTTTGTAAAATGGTGGGCAGAGAACAGCAGCGCTTTATATACCGAAGGCGGATGCTGGGCGTATCCGGCGAAGAAATCCTTCTTCAGCGGCGAGACCTTTAACAACAAGGTTGCCCAGGGCGTGTTAAATAAGATCGTGCCGACCGCAGTACCGTGTACCTGGCCGATCGAGAACATTTTCCCGGGATTCTCTCAGGTAAATGGTGAGCAGACGATGAATTACAGCGCGCAGGAGGCGCTTAACGGTAAGGTGGATACCGGCGAGATCGCCAGAATCCAGGCAGAAAAGATCCAGGAGGCAATCGACATCGCAACAGAAGAGTAGTGACCAGAGAGGTCCGGCTTTTATAAAAGGCCGGACCTTCATTAAAAAAGGAGGGACTGCTGATGGAGAAAAACCGGAGAAGGTTTGGTCTTAAAATGCTGGTCATGCCGACGATCATTCTGCTGCTGGTCAGCTTTTATCCGCTGTTTAACAGTATTTATTTAAGTGTTACCAATACGAATATCTTAAAGAAGGGACAGACGGTCCGGTTTACGGGCACTGCCAATTTTATCAAGCTGTTTTCGGACAGGACCATGAGGCCGTCCCTGGTGTATTCCCTGGAGTATGCGTTTATCTGTGTGGCCGCCAGCTATGTGCTGGGACTCTTTCTGGCTGTTCTGCTGAATCAGAAGATCAAGGGAAGAGCGCTGTTTCGCGGCCTGATTCTGATTCCATGGGCGATACCGACCGTAGTGGCTACGGCGAACTGGCTGTGGATCTTAAATGACCAGTCGGGAATCGTGAACGTGGTTCTGCAGAGGCTGCATCTGACGGATGGCCCGATTCTGTTCTTTGCAGATCAGAGGATGGCGCGGATTACATGCATCGTGGTGGGAACGTGGAAATCGTATCCGTTTATGTGTATGTCGCTGCTGGCAGGTCTCCAGGGCGTTCCGGAGGATGTCTACGAATCGGCCAGGATGGACGGGGCAACAGGAATTAAGACGTTTTTCTATATCACACTGCCGATGATCCGGAACGTAAGCATGGTGGTCGTGACCCTGATGTTTATCTGGGGCTTTAACAATTTCGATATTATCTATCTTCTGACTCAGGGGGGACCGTTGGAGGCGACTTTTACGCTTCCGATCTACACATACAATACCGCGTTTTACCGGGGGCAGATGGGGTATGCATCCGCTATTTCCATGATGACTCTTGTGATTCTTCTGTTCTTCTGCGCAGTATACATGAAAATGCAGAAGGGAAAGGATGACGTATGAAAAATAAAAGGGGGATCGTTTATGCACTTCTGATCTTTTTCTGCGCGACTGCCAATTTACCGGTTCTGTCCATGATTGGAACTGCGTTAAAACCGAGGTCTGAGACGCTGTCAACCGTTTCGCTGTTCACGCTGCATCCCACGCTGGATAATTTTATTCATGTGCTTACCAGGACCTCTTTTGCACGGTCTCTCGTCAACACGATCTTCGTGGCGCTGATCGTGACGGTGCTGTGTGTGGCATTTTCCACGATGGCCGGTTTCGGACTGTCACGGTGCCGCGGTATCCTTTTTGACGGATATACGATGTTCCTCATTATCCTTCAGATGCTACCGGCCATGCTGATTATGATTCCACTGTATGTGACGCTCAGCCGGTTTCATCTGGTGGATACCCACTTCAGCCTTATACTTATCTATACGGCCATCAATCTGCCGTTCGGTATCTGGACCCTGAAAGGGTTTTTCGACGATATTCCGACGGAACTGGACGAGGCGGCCATGATCGACGGATGCAGCCGCTTTCAGGCATATTGGAGGATCATTCTTCCTTTTTCCCTGCCTGGAGTGGCGTCGGTGGGAGTGTTTACTCTGATGAATGTTTGGAATGAATATACGATTGCCAGTATTTTTATCCAGGATAAAAATCTGCGGACGCTGTCTGTGGGTATCCGGCAGTTTATGATGCAGAATACGACAGACTGGGCTTCCATGAGCGCGGCGGCAACCATCGCGGTTCTTCCGGCATTCGTCATGATTATATTTGCACAGAAGTATTTGGTAGGCGGATTGACTTCAGGTTCCGTGAAAGGATGAGCAGATGAGAGAAAGTGTACTGATTTTGTGCCGCAATGACCGGGAAACGATCCTCTATGCGGCGGAGGAACTGAAACGTTACTTAAGCCTGGCCGGCGTGTCCGCCTGGACCTCGGTGGGGGAGGCGCACAGCCAGTATATGAAGACGCTGGAGCTGGCGGTGGCACCGGAGGAGTTTCGGGTAAAGGAAGGGCAGTGTCTGGAGCGTCCCTCTCCCTCTGTCTGGCAGAATGCAGACGCCTACGCCATTACCGTAACAGATCTTGGGGGAACCATCAGGGGCTCCAATAACCGCAGTGTGCTACTGGGGGCCTACCGGTATTTAAAAGAGCTGGGCTTTGCATTTCTGAGGCCGGACCGGGAGGGGGAACGGATCCCGGCAGCGGTGGGGCCCCACACGGTAAAGATCAGAGAAGAGGCTTCCAGCCGGTACCGCGGAATCTGTATAGAAGGCGCCGTGTCGTTTGAAAATATTATGCGCTTTGTGACCTGGCTTCCGAAGGCTGGCTTTAATACGTATTTTACACAGTTTAAGATTCCCTATGAGTTTTTTAAGACGTGGTACCTCCATACCAATAATCCGTATCACGGAAAGGAGCCGGTGCCCTCGGAAGAGGAGGTGGACGCGTTTGTAAAAGAAATTCTCGTCCCCCATATGAAGAAACTGGGGCTGATCTGGCAGGCGGGCGGCCATGGCTTTACGACGGGAGCGGCAGGACTGCCCGGTACGGGATGGGATCCTCTGGCGGAGGAAAAGGTGCCGGAGGAGCGCAGGGAGTATCTGGCGATGATTGACGGGAAGAGGGGACTGTTTCATGGTATTCCTTTAAATACCAGCCTGTGCTGTTCCAACCCGCTGGTGAGAGAATTGCTGGTTCGTGAGATCCTGGATTACATTCATGCAAACCCGCAGCTGGACATGGTTCATGTGTGGCTTGCCGATGACGGAAACAACAGCTGCGAATGCGGGGCATGCGCCGCGAAACGGCCTTCTGACTGGTATATTGAGATATTAAATCAGGTGGATGAGGCACTTTCAAAGGAAGGCAGTCCGGTTAAGGTGGTATTTCTGGCGTATTTTGATCTGTTGTGGCCGCCTGTCAGCGCGAAGCTTTTGAATCCGGAGCGATTTGTGTTCATGTTTGCGCCGATTACCCGGTCTTACCGGACGCCGCTTCCGGTGGAAGAGACGGCGCTCATTCCTCCGTATAAGCGGAATCAATGCAGATTTCCGGTAAATGCGGGGGAAAATATGCATTACTGCAGCGCCTGGAAACAGTTTTTTCCGGGGGACAGCTTTCTGTATGATTATCACTACATGTGGAATCAGTTCCGGGACTGGGGCGATTACGGATCGGCAGAAATTCTGTGGAAAGACCTGGTGAACCTGGAAGAGGCGGGCTTTGACGGGTATGTAAGCTGTCAGCAGACCAGAGTATTTGCGCCTGCGGGCTTTGGAATGTACGTAATGGCTGAAACGCTCTGGAACAGGAGCCGTACTTTTGAAACGCTGGAGCGGGAGTATTTCCAGATGGTCTACGGTGATCAGGCGGAGACGGTGCTTTCCTACTGTAAGGAACTCTCTGCACTGTCGTACATGGAACAGCCGGAGAACGATGATCCGGGAGTGTGCGCGGGTGCTGCAAAAAAGCTGAAAGCGGCGGCAGATTTAATCAGAACATACCGGCCTCTTTTTGAGAAGAATTTTGGGGATGAGAAGATACAGGATCATACGGCCTGGAAATATCTGTTATATTCCGGCAGGGCTGCCGAAATGTACATAAGTATGTTAAAATACAGGAGACAGGGATCAGAGGATCGGGTTTCGGAGGAGTACCGGAAGTTGAAAGAGTATCTGGGCAGGACGGAGGAAGAATGGCAGGAAGGATTTGACGTCTACTGGTTTATAAAGGACAGAGACAAAAAGTTCCTGCCCTCTGATACGTAAGAAAAGGGAGGGATCGTGCTTGGGGGACAGGAGAAAGCGAATTCCCGCGCTTCTCAGGAGAATTGGTTTGAAGAGAAGGCTGTTTATTGGCTTTGTGATCGTTTCGCTTCTGCCGATGGCGGTGCTGGGGGTTATTATGGGCGTCAGGCTTTACCATACGATTATGGACAATTACGAGGAGCAGTCCATACAGGCGCTGGGGACCATCCAGTACCGGATCGGAATCGTGACCGGAGCCAAGGAGGAGAGAATCAATGCGTTTGCCTCCGACGCCGATGTGGTCAAGAGCGTGCGAAAGCTTAATATGGATATCAGCCTTCTCGACCGGACTGCACTGACGAGAGACCTACAGGGCAAGCTGTTAGCGGAATTAAGCCAGATTAAGGGCGGCGTGCGTGCGGAAATCCTGGACCGGAACGGAGCGTACGTCACGGGGATTTTCGACGACCGCTATACAGCGCTCTCCGGCGAGGCGAGAGCCCGGGCGGCGGAGAGTCCGGACCGGCTGCACCTGTGGCACGGAACGGATCAGGAGGGGGAAGAGATTATCGTTTTCTCCAGGCAGATTATTATATATCAGATATATAAGTAAAGACTTTTTAAGTATTTAAATTGTTCTTTATAA
>ERZ812616.3189-NODE-3189-length-11961-cov-2.918864_pt1 | contig 11961 bp, 9 predicted proteins | sample MGYA00376249_ERZ812616 | MGnify/ENA primary metagenome ERZ812616 (study PRJEB26924, sample SAMEA4378265) | human gut metagenome | biome: human gut; feature: human-associated habitat; material: faeces | place: China | collected 2013 ... | reverse complement strand
CTTCACCACGCAACAACGCTTCCGAAGCCACAAACACCAATCCGTCTAACACCAGCTTCACATCCCCGGGAGATGCCGTGCTATAAGCAGAAATGCTGGAACAAATCTGATCAAAACCCAGAGTGCCTGTTGCAGACACACTCCCATAATACTTCTTTGCACCTTCCACTGCATCTTTACTCATGTCCCTCCGTTGGACCAATTTATACTTCAATGCCATAACCTAAACAATTTTTATTATTAATACTATCGCAATCAGAACAGGGCCCTTTCTCTTTCTGATTACAACATAAAGGTACGGAATAGGTATAACATGGGATGGAACTACGTGGATGTAAAAATACAACAAAACAATATACCAGTTAAATAATAATAAATAATCAGGGGCAAAAAAACTCATTTTTTGTTATACCGTGGGTACAGTTTTATGAGAATATTTAGCACTTTTAACTCTATACGCAATGATTAACTTCAGTTAAATCAGATTTGTTCCTTGTAGAAAGCTTATATAGCTTTGCAATATGCTTTTAAAAAAAATATATGAAAAAGATAAAATTACGGGAACTGGCATTAGCCTACTTCCCCGGCGATAAGCCAAAGACAGCCCAGCAAAAATTTGCAAAGTGGCTGAGAATAGAACCTCTCCGACGAAAGTTGGAGCTTCTGGGGTGGAAACCTTATCAAAAGGTACTTACACCTAAACAGTTCGATTGCATTATTGATCATGTGGGAGAACCTGATGACGAAATTATTAATCATTTAAAACCAGATAATTATGTTGAATGATCTAAAATTCACCTATTTTCCGAGCGGGAATACAACAAGCGGGAAAAAAGAAAAGGAAGAAAAAACGAAGATAAACAAGGAATTCTCCATAGAGGAAGTTGTCTATATGATTAAAGATGACTATAGCCTCAAAATAAGAACCCTTGTAATCCGGGAAAAGTATGCTTTTATCAAACAACGTTCAGCCTTTTTGAATGAATTACTCAAGAAGGAAGACTCAAACCAGGAAGAGATCGATGCTCTTCAAAAGGAGCTGGAAGAGTTGGAAGCTGCCTGTAAGAAATCAAAAGTGGAGATGCCCATCATTACCATTCATGCCCACTTCACTACAGGGCGTGGAAATAAAGACCCACACACTTATTACAACACAATTCTGACAGATATAGATCATATATCCGATGAACAGGTCAATGATCTTATACCTCGCATAGCGAAACTATCATATGTATTATTTGCGTGCAGAAGCGTCAGAGGCGAAGGCATTCATATCATTTCTCGTATTGAGGTGAGTGATGGCATAAACGACGATAATTTCAAAGACGTTTTTAAAGCGACAACACGCCTTATCGAATACAAATTAAACATTGAAGCAGACTACGCCGTGGGAACAATTAGCCGATGTATGTTTTTGAATCACGACGAAAACGCTTATTATAATCCGGAGGCAACTCCATTAAACGTAGATACGGCACTGTGGCTGGAAAGAAATAATAGTTTTAATTTAAATATTGAAAGTTCCATGAATAAAAGAGAACAGTTAGGCAAATATCTGGATGTAACTGACCTCAATTTAAACTGGAGTGAAGGGGGACGCCATAATCAATTAGTATCATTAGCCAGCAATCTAAATCGAGCCGGCTTCGATGTAGAAGATGTCGTTGCAGAATGTATCTTAAGATACAAACAGACCGGTTTCGATGCCGACGAAATCGAAACGACCATCAGAGATGTCTACCATAGATATTCATCCGAACACGGCACAAACCAGCAGTCTCCCCAGTCTAAAAAGGACAATGGGACAAAAGGACATATAGCAAAAACATCAGATGAAGGTGAAGAAGATGATATGGACGAAAAGGAACTTTTAAAAACTTCCTGTCCTGACATACGGCTTCTTCTCCTTTATATTCCTGATTATTTTTGGTCTTTCGTTCTCGATCTAAATGCTTGTCCTGCGGTTCAATTTACTAGTATAATAGCATTATCAGTAGTTTTAGGAGCTATGATGAAAAATGTAACTTGTAGAGTTACAGCAAAAGAGACGGCACGCCCTCTACTGTTCTTTAATGTAATAGGTGAGGCAGCTTCCGGAAAAAGTTGTATAAAACTGGCATACGAACTCTTTAGTTTCTATAGCCGGATGATAGAAGAGAAATCAGCCCAACGGGTACAACAATGGAAGAATGACTTTAAAGCATGGGAGAAATGTACTAAAAACTGTAAAGAAGGTGATTGCAACTGTGGTGCCGAACCTCAAAAAGAAGAACAAATATATCTCACTCTTTCACCTAATGTCTCCAAAAGCAGGCTAATAAAACAGCTATCTATCAACGACCCTTTCGCAACATTGATTTACGCCTCAGAGCTAGACTCTATGATGGTTCAGAAAGACAATTCTCTGTCTTCTACCATACGGGAACTGTTTGAAGGAGAAAGGACTGCTTCTGATACTTTTGCTAATGGACATAATGCAGTAGAACACCCACGCGGTGCTTTCCTTTGTGCCGGAACTCCTTCACAGCAAACGCGTTTCTTTAATTGCAAACAGGACGGACTGGTAACCCGCTTTCTAAACATGTTTCTCCCTGACAGTGAATATGTCGGATTAGCAGATGTAGACTTAGACAATCTTTCATCAGATGAGGATAAAATTAACGAAGCAACTTCCCGCAGGGTACAGACATTTGCCGAATATTTTGAAAATAAAGTTTTCTCTTTACATCTCCCCATGCAAGCCAGGAAGATGTTAGACAATTACTTCCGTGAAGTACCAAAACGTTATGCTCATTTTTCAAGTAAAGAGTTAGACGGTTTCATCAGACGACTACGGAGCATGAATATTCGCATGGCTATGATCCTAACATGCAGCCAGTTATTTATCAAAAGCGCAACGGCAGGAAAATACGATATACCGATTGAAATAATCCAAAAACTGATCGGTTTTAATGACTTCTGGATAGAACAACAGATCCACCTTTTAAGCCTCTTACCCAGTTTAAAAGAAAACCCGGACGGGGATGAATTAAAAAATGGCAAAATATGGGAGAAACTCCCATGCCCCTTTACATCCAAACAAGTCCGGGAGTTGTTTGAGAAAGAAGAAGGTCTTAGTTCCAAAACAGCCCAACGTGCTGTTAAGCACTGGAAAGAGAAAGGATTAATCCATAAAAAAGACAATTTCTATTACAAATCGCAATGCTGGCAATCTACTATATATGCATAGAGACCGGTAGAAGATACAAGAATAAAACAGTATATGTCCTTTTGTCCATTTGTCCTTTCTCTTGAGGCATACATATACTGAATAGGAAAAAGCAACCATATTCTCCGTATAATATCGTTATATCTCCACAAAAATATAATGATATTTCCGGAAGAATATGGTTACTTTATTTTATTCAAAATTTATACTTCGATGAAATTTCATAAAAACAGCCATAACATCCTTTGTTTTCTAACTTATAAGCAATACATTTGCAACGTATTGAAAATAACGTAGAAGCGTAAGATATTATCCGACATTGAAATCTGGACAATTTCATCGGACAGGATAATAACAAATGTTCCTACGCCTGTGTTGTTGTATATTCATCCTGCTTATACAAGGGGGTATATTATATATCAGCATAAGGCGTGGAGCTATTGTGTATTATTGTTCGATGGGCAGTCCAGAGCCTCAATGTCATAATATCCAATAGTCTCCACGCTTCTTTTTTTGTTAACGCCGAACGGAGGAGACAGGGAGGGATATATAACACACAATGAAAAAAGTATTAATATTACTTGCCATTCTTTTGGGATGCTCTATCTTAAGTTATGCCCAAACAAAAATGACAGATGTAGTCTATCTTAAAAACGGTAGCATCATCAAAGGGATTATAGTCGAACAAGTTCCGAACCAATCAATGAAAGTCAAAACATCAGATGGTAGCATCTTCAACTTCCAAATGAATGAGATCGAAAAAATTGCAAAAGAAGAAAATACAAGATCAAGGTCAAAAAGCCTTTTTTCTTCAAGCAATGACATTGAAGAATATGCAGGAAAATTTCGTGGAATTGTCGATCTTGGATATATAGCAGGTGGTATTAAAGGCCCTGAGTTCTGCTTTTCATTAGGAGGTCAGATAAACAATTATCTATTTGTTGGTGCAGGGGCAGGTGTTGAATACGCAACTGATCTAGAAACAGTTGTTATACCTATTTTTGCTGATATTAGAAGCAATTTGCTGACTGGCCCGATCGTCCCCTTTATCGCATTAAGGACGGGATATAGCTTTATGCCTGATTATACTGGAGGTTTTTATTGTCATCCTTTTGCGGGAGTTAAGTTCATGACTGGTGGAAGGAAAGCTATTTCCCTTGCAATGGGTTGGTCTACCAACAAATATAAACAAGATTGGTATGGAATTACAGCAAAATACAAAATTAATGCTTTGACATTAAAAATAGGATATGAATTTTAAAACAACTAGTATTATGAAACAAATTACAAAAGTATTCTTTATCTTATGTATATGTACAGTGTCGCTGTCTTGTAGTAAGGATGATGACGAAGGAGGTGACGGGTATGTTTGCTATGAATGTACAATGTCATATAGCCATGGACAGCAGCAGCCAACGACTTTTCCCGTTTGTGGAGAAAAGACTTACGCGGAGTTGTTGGTGAAAAATTACGAAAGCCAATCAGGGAGTGGTATAACTATTAGATGTGTAAGAAAAAAATAGTACAATTATGAGAAGAACATATATTTTACTCATTTTCTTATCATTTATCATACTAACTGCTTGTGAAAAAGATGATGAATCACAAAAAGTTGATTCAATACTTTTAGGTACATGGGTCGAAGGTCCGGATAGTCCATACTACACCAAAAAAGAGATAATTGTTTATGTATTTAATGAAAATGGCGAATGTACTGAATATGTGATTAATGAAGTTAGCGGAAAAGTTTATAGAGAAGAACTCTATTACAAATTGAATACTAAAAACATGGTATTAACGCTATCTAACCCCAAATCAGAGAGAACATACTTTAGGGTCATCAAATTTTCGGATAATAACAAAACACTCATATTTTATAATAGTTTTAGAGAGGGTGAGGGATATGATGAAAATAATCTACCAATTGATGATGAATATTATGATGACATAGACTTTATATTTCATAAAGGAGAGTACCCCATAAATTGAGTCAACATCAAAAGGAGACTACGCAAACAATTTGCGCAATCTCCTTTTATCTGATATAATAACCGTTTACGGGACTACCCGGTGCCTTTTATTATTAAAGGCTCAATGCGCGGTTATTATTATTTGTTACATTCAACAATGTTACATATTTGCGATACTGATCGGGAGTCAGAACCTGTTTCATCAATTTCAAGTTCCCATATACAGCCTGATGCATTTTCTTCTGTTGTTTGCTTTCGCTTGAACGAAGGCTTGCACGTTGCATATCAAGGAAATATTCATTTATATTTGCTACTTCATTTGTCTGAGATGGAGTTAATTGTAAATAATAACTCAGTTTTTCAAAGTTAATAGCAAACGGTTCTTTACTCATCTTACGGCTCTCGCGTGCAAAACCTACTGTTGCACATAATAAAATGGCTGCTACAGCCATACCTAAACGTTTCATAATACCTAAAAACATTAAATTAATAACCTAAACTCAGAGGCCGCTGCCTCTCTATCTCCTTTTATCTTTTTGCTTTCAGATATATAACAGTATGTTTTATAACATTGTTCACGAACAGGTTTATTAATATATCCAAATCGCTAATATATTTGCTATAACAGATTTGTAATCGCCACAGCCGGAATATCCAGCTTTGAGAATGCAAACATCTTCTTGCCCAAGTCTTTCAGGGAAGCTCCGATATGATATACTTCTGTCCCGTCCACTATCAGAAAACGGTCGTGGCTGTTACGATAGGTCTTTATATCAATCGGAGGATATTGGCTGTAATGTTTTTTTGATCAGGATAAAAATACAAAAATATTATCTAAACCTCAGCCCACCAACTTATATTTCTCATACGACGACCGTACCCAGCGCAGATAAACCAAAAGCGACACCAGGCAACAACCCGAACCGACTAAATAAGCTGTTGCCAGATCTGCACGGGAAGCAATAAAACCGGCAGCAAGCATGCCGATCCCCACCCCGAAATCGAAAGAAGTCAGATAAGTGGAAGTAGCCGTCCCACGCATATGATGTGGAGCAACATTCACAAAAAGACATTGAATAGCCGGTACACAAACACCAAACCCGATACCGATAGCCAGCGCTGAAGCGAAGAAAACAATCTCATTATGGAAAAGAGCAAAAACGGCAAACGAGAGTGTCAGGAACGTCAGTGCACTGATCGAGACCAGATGAATCTTTCCGTGATCGACCAAACGTCCGGAAATAAGACGGGCCACTCCGACTCCTATCGCCATGAAAATAAAGAAATAACCCGGATTTGCGACATTGATTTCTTTTCCGTACAACACCACAAAAGAGGTCACCATCCCATAAGGAATAGCACTCAGCAGATAGGCCAGAGCCGTCGGCAATGCTTTCACCAGGATAAAACGATCCAGTGAAAAAGTTGGTCTCGGCACTTTCTCCCGCTTCGGATAACGGATCAGGCAAACCGAACCGACACCCACCAAAGCGATTACCAATCCGACAAACACCACAGGATGAAAACCGAACCGGTCATAAATAAACACGGCCACCAACGGCGAGAGCGACATCGCCAGGTTGATCGTCAACCCATAAAAGCCCATTCCCTCTCCTCTTCGTTTGGAAGGGATCACATCGATCGCTATGGTATTGCCGGCAACGGAAGTCATTCCCATAAACCCACCCTGAATAAAACGAACTGCCATAATAGTCAACACCGTCGTTGCGAACAAATAACCGGTAAACATACAGGCAAAAACCATAAAGGCAAACAAATATAATGGTTTACGGGAAAAACAATCCACCAGATATCCGGAGAACGGACGAACACATAACAAACCGATTGAATAACTGGAAAGGGCGATTCCCACTTCCGACGGGTTAATCTTCAGAACTTCCACCAAGTAAACCGGCATAGTTGGCATCAACATATAGAATGAGAAGTTCATCAGGAAATAAGAGATACAACACTGAATGAAATTCCGGTTCCAGAGCACAGGTTTCGTTTCGTTCATATCTTTAGTAATTAAATACGGATGGAAATACTCCCACCCGTACATTATATTATATATGTAATATCGTATTAAGCCAATTCACTTAGCTCCAGCCAACGCATTGTCTTTTCGTCGATTTCTTCAATTACTTTCGCAATACGTTCCGACTTAGTCATCAATTCATCGTTGCTAAGAGTTCCGCTGCTCATTGCCGTTTCCAGTTCAGCTTTTTCGGCTTCAAGCTGCGGTATTTCCGCTTCCAGTGCTTCAAACTCCTTCCGCTCCTTGAAAGTAAGTTTCTTTTTCTGCTCAGGCTGCGGACGGTTATTCTTTTCAGGAGCCGGTGTTTGTTTGGGCTGACGGGCTGCCTCCGCCTCTTTCTCCAACTGATCCTGCACCTCTTTCCAGTCACGGTATTGGGTATAATTACCAGGGAAATCCTTCAAATCGGCATTACCACGGAATACTAACAAGTGATCGACTACTTTATCCATAAAGTAACGGTCGTGCGAAACAACGATTACACACCCCTTAAAGTTACGCAGGTACTCTTCCAATACATTCAGGGTCACGATATCCAGATCATTGGTCGGCTCATCCAGTACCAGAAAGTTCGGGTTACGCATCAGGACGGTACACAGATATAAACGGCGTTTTTCTCCGCCACTCAGTTTGTAGACATAGCTATGTTGCTTTTCGGGAGTGAACAGGAAATAATTCAGGAATTGGGAAACACCCAACTTCTTTCCGTCCCCAAGATCGACATATTCGGCTATATCCTGCACGACATCGATCACCTTCATCTGCTCGTCAAACTGCAGACCATCCTGACTGTAATAGCCGAAACGGACTGTTTCGCCGACATCGAAGCGTCCGCTATCCGGTTCCACTTCGCCCATCAGCATTTTAATAAAGGTAGACTTCCCTGTTCCGTTGTTACCTACGATACCCATCTTTTCGTAACGGGCAAAAATATAATTGAAATCTTCTACAATCTTGATACTGCCGAAACTTTTCGTAACATGTTCCGCTTCAAAAATCTTCGAACCGATATAGGATGCTTTCACATCCAGGTTCACATTACCGTTGTCTCGTTGCTGCTTGGCTTTCTTTTCCAGCTCATAAAAAGCATCGATACGATATTTAGCTTTCGTACCGCGTGCCTGCGGCTGACGACGCATCCATTCCAACTCTTTCCTTAACAGGTTGTTGGCACGTTCCACCTCTGTGTTCATCGTCTCTATCCGTTCCTGACGTTTTTCCAGATAATAGCTGTAATTACCTTTATACTGGTAAATTTGCTGACGGTCTATTTCGATAATCTCACTGCAGACACGATCCAGGAAATAACGGTCGTGAGTAACCATCAGGATACTGATATTGGCACGGCTCAGGTAACCTTCCAGCCATTCGGTCATTTCCAGGTCGAGGTGGTTGGTCGGCTCATCGAGAATGATCAGTTCGGGGTCGGTGATCAGAACGTTAGCCAATGCCACACGTTTCAACTGCCCACCGGACAGATGTTCCACTTTCTGATCAAAGTTTGTGATCTTCAGTTGTGATAGGATTTGTTTGGCACGTTGTTCATAATCCCAGGCTTTCAGGTTATCCATACGCATCAGGATATCCTGCAGGTTGGAATGATCATCGCTGGCCATAGCTTCTTCATACTCAGCGATCAGACGTACCGTCTCATTGGGAGAATAGAAACAAGCCTGCAATACAGTCAACCCTTCCGGATAAACAGGTGTCTGCTCCAGATAACCGACACGCAGGTCGTTGCGAAACACAACCGCCCCATTATCATAATCCTCCTTTCCGGCAATGATATTCAGTAAAGTTGTTTTACCCGTTCTTTGCAATAAGGCCCACTTTCTGACCTTGCGCAATACCAAATGTAATATCCTCAAAAAGAACCAAATCGCCGAAGCTCTTGGTCAGTCCGTCTATCTGTAAGTAACTGATCATACTGCCTTTTATGCTTTAAATGCCGGACAAAGATACAAAAATTCAGCGTAGGGTAATCTATAATAATGCCTCGTTTACTTTAAGCAGTTATTACCTTATGCAAATTCTCCACATATTGAGTAAGGTCACTAAGCTTATCACCAAATGCATCATACCAATCAAAATTCACAAATGGATCATTTCCGAATGTAGAGGTCGTTATGTCCCCATTTTCACATACATAATTTAAAATGGTCTTCAAATATTCCTCCTGCATGGAATTCAGATTACTTTCAGATATTAGTTCTGTGAATTTTCGAATAGCAATATTCCGATTCACTCCAATTATAGAACGGATAAAAGCAGCAACATTACCTCCATAAATCATATTCTGAGCATATTTTGAATATTCCTCTCTGGTTCCCAACTGCTGCCATAATATACGTTCCAAATCACGAATATCAGCTTGAGATAATGGCTCTACATTAAATATCTTTTGCAATACTGCATTATCCTTGTTCTCAGCCAAATAATCCACAACACGCTGTTTGTAAGTCGTAGTCGTAACTATTCCTGGCGCTTCTCCTCCATCGGTAAAAGCATCTTCAATATCTATAGTAAAAGTATTCTTACTATTTCCTTTTAAGAATAATATCAGTTCACGCAAGTCCTTACGAACACGCTCCAAACCATCCAAATTCAGATTTTCCCAGAAATGAGAGCTTAGAACCTCCTTTATAGTCTCTATCTTTGCCATAACCAAAGGAATGGAAGTTGCTTTTTGAAGATCTCGGGCAATTTCAATTACTTTTTTCTTGCTTCTCACTGCATTAATATCTGCATCCAACAAGGATAATTCTATATAAAGAATAAGTAAATCGAACTGTTTAGACTCTTCATTCTCCATTTTTTGAATCAATAACGGAGATAGACTATTTTTTATGTGTAAAGCATCTGTCTCAGAAATAAAAATCCAATTTTCTGATTTACGATATTTACATACCAAATCCCAATGCTTCCGAACTCCAATTCGTGAATCATTCAGCGTAGCCACCTGACTATGCAACAGAGTCTTCAATTCATCATGTAAGTTTTTAGCAAAAGGATCTTCCTGATACCGGCTATGCTGCAAAAACACAGATATATCCGTACGAAGACAAAACAAACGCTCAGTCAATGACTGAACAGGTTTTGCCTCTACCCCTTGAGGGTTATCATTGAAAAACTCAAAATTATTACAATAATCAAATATGTAAAAACATTCCTTATTCTTTCCGGGCCCAAATATATTTTCAGATAAACGAGTTCCTCTACCTATCATCTGCATAAATTTGATCTTTGATTTAATCACTTTAAAAAAGACCAAATTCAAAATATCCGGCACATCAACTCCAGTGTCGAGCATATCAACAGAAACAGCTATTTGTGGTAAATTATCTCTCACCTCAAACTGATCAATCAGATTTCCTGCATACGTCACCGAGTTATCAATCAATTGACAAAAGCTCGGACCATATTCAGGATAAAGTTTTCCAAACCGTTCTACAATCAATACTGCATGTTTGTGATTATAAGCAAAAATGATTGTTTTTCCGATCCGTTCACCGCTCTGAACCCTTAACCCGTTTTCCATCAGATCCTGCAACACTTTATCTACCGTATCTTCATTAAAGAGAAACTTAAATATTTCATCCTTTTCTATATCACGATGATAATCCTCATCCGGATCAATATTTCTTTGAGCTTTTTCATATTCCCACACTTTTTCAAGCTGTTCCTTCTCCTCTTTACTCAAATTTTCATATTTAATTCCATTATTAATATGAGCAGAATGACGGATAATTCCTTTATAAGGGACCAGATACTTTTCTGCAACAGCTTCCTCCAGTTCATAAGCAAAATTGGGTTCTCCCTGTTCCTGTTCGAATAACTGATAAGTACTTCTATCCACCTCACTACGTGGTGTAGCAGTCAATCCGACCAGTAAAGAGTCAAAATAATCAAATATATCCCCATATTTTCCAAAAATAGAACGATGCGCCTCGTCAACAATAATCAAATCAAAACGACCTACAGAAAAATCTTTCGTATCACGATCTATATAATTAATCATCGTTTGATAAGTACTGAACATAACACGGGCTGCCAAATCCGGTTTATTATCATCCGACAAGACACAATAAGTTCCTGGTAATAATTTTGTAAAATTCTTATATGCTTGTTTTACCAAAGCGGTACGATCGGCCAGAAACAAAACATTTTTCACCCAGCTGTTGCGCATTAGTAATTCAACCAAAGAAATGGCAACACGCGTCTTTCCTGTACCTGTTGCCATAACCAATAAGGCACGACGGTGTTTTTTATTGAAATATTCACAAACAGCTTTAATTCCGCGTTTCTGATATTCGCGGTCTGTTATCTCGTCACGAATACGCAAATCAGTAATCTCCGCTCTCTCTCGTTTCTGAATGATCAGCTCTAAATCAGCTTGCGTATGATAACCATATACAGGACGTGAAGGGTAACCTAACCCATCTATCACAAAGGTATTAAAACCGTTTGTATAATAAATAACAGGCATCACGCCATACTGTGCTTCCAGGCATTTGGCATACAATTCAGCCTGATGTTTTCCTCTGGCGGCATCCACACTGGTACGTTTAGCCTCTATGACCGCTAAAGGCTTTCCATTGGCACCAAACAAGACGTAATCAGCAAAACCAGTTTCCTTATGATTCGGCATTCCTGCCAATTGTATTTCGATGCAGGCTTTTGCTGGCATAATGGATCCTTTTGCTTCCAAAATATCCCAACCTGCCTCACGTAACATTTGATCAATA
>ERZ812616.3182-NODE-3182-length-11982-cov-4.204662_pt1 | contig 11982 bp, 14 predicted proteins | sample MGYA00376249_ERZ812616 | MGnify/ENA primary metagenome ERZ812616 (study PRJEB26924, sample SAMEA4378265) | human gut metagenome | biome: human gut; feature: human-associated habitat; material: faeces | place: China | collected 2013 ... | reverse complement strand
GCCTTATTCAGCTCTTTCTGACGGGCGGTATATTTCTCCAGCGGCGTCTGCAGGCGCTCATACGCCTTCTGCGCCTCTCCGGTATACTTCAGCTGTGACGCCTCACGCTCAGCCCGGTCCCTTGCCGCCAGTTCACCGGCTTTTTCCATATCCGACTGCAGCGTGGCCGCTGCCAGACCCAGACGGGCATTTTCCCGGTCATCCCATGCCCCCTGAAGGTTCGCACGAAAAGAGGAGGTCTTTCCCCGGCGCTGGCTCCGGCTCTGGTACCACTGCCATTTTTTATCCGCCTCATCAAATGCCTTCTGCGCACTGGCGAGCATATCCGCTGAGGATTCAGGACGACCGATATCCAGAATGGCATCCCACATCGATTTGAATGCCTTCCCTGTTTTATCCGCCCAGGTCTCCAGTGTTCCCATGTTTTCTTTCAGGCGACGGGTCTGCTCATCAAAGCCTTTCGTGGCGATATCGTTCGCCGCCTGCAATGCCCCGGCCTCGTCTCCGGAACGCTGCAGCTGTGCAACATACGCAATCTGCTCTGCCGTCACGTTACGGAACTGGCGCGCCATCGCCATCAGTCCCGACGTCGGGTCAGTGGTCAGCTTCCCGAAGGCTTCAGCGACTTTATCCACCTCCACACCGGATGCAGACGCAAAACGCGCGACACTCTGGTTGATGGCATCAAACTGTTCACCACCACGCACACCGGCATTCATCAGGGCTGCCAGTGACTCTCTCGCCTGGTTAAACGTCAGCCCTGCTGCCTGCCCGGCTCTTGAGAGAGTCAGCATACGATCGGCAGTCAGTCCGGACTGATTACCGGAAAGAACCAGGGTTTTATTAAACGCTGAAAGCGTGGAATCTCCCTGGTACCAGGCGTACACCAGCGCACCTGTCGCCACCGCCAGCGAGGTGACCCCGACCATCGGCAGGGTGATCGCACCGGCGAGCCCCCTGAACATGGGGATCATCCCGCCGAAGGAGTCCTTCACCTGACCGCCCTGTTGCAGCAGGATCAGCCAGGGATTCTGACCACCGGCAAGCTGCGTGGCGATATCCGTAAACTGTGCGGGCAGGGTTCGCATGGCCGCTTTATACTGCCCGACGGAAATCCCTGCTTTTTGTGCAGCCAGCGCCTGGCGGCTCAGGCCCTGTTCAACAGCACTGGCGGTTTTTCTGGCGTCGGTATCCAGACCTGAAAAATGATGCCTTACCCGGCTCATCTGCTCATCGAAACGGACAGCATCCAGACTAAGGTCAATAACAAGATCACCAACCGGCTGGGACATATCTCACACCTCCCGGAATCCCCGCTGAAGCCATCATTAATGCGGCATCATCCACCATGACATCCGCCACATCCGCAGACGATAAAATATCGCGCCCTCCGTCCCCACCGAACCGGACGCCTCCGGCAAGTCCTGCCGCTTTCTGCATCAGCATTTTGTCCTCATCCGGCCTCTCCACCTGCTCTTCCTCATGCCGGGGGACAAGCAGACTGAAATCAGAGGGATGCATATCCGGATCGCAAAAAAACAGGCTGAGTACAGCGTACGTCAGCCCGGAAAAATGCATATCCAGCTGGGTATCCTGAAAATAATGCGTGCGGTAAAAACGGTGCCAGTCGGCATATTCGGTGGATGTCATCCCGGCAAGCATGGCGCGCCAGTCGGGTCTCCCCATCTCACGCGCCAGTCTGAGGGCAAAGTTCAGCTCGCCGTCGAAGACTTTCCCGCAGAAAAATCATCATCAGTCAGCGTGTTATTTTTCGCCACTTCAGTAATATCAGTATCCGGACGAACAGCTTCGATCATCCCGGACAGGCACAACACCACGTCTTCCGCCCGGGCAATGGCATCGGCAGGCCAGGTGGTGAGCACTTCCTGCTCTATCTTCATCACGGCCTCATTCATTGACGGTGACTGCGTTTTCTGTGGATGGTTATGCCACAGGGACATCGCCACCAGAAACGCGCCGGTTCTGACGAGATCTTCCACGCTTACCTGCAGGTTGCCGCAGGATTCTGCCTGTTCTGCACGCCGTTTCAGGAGGGCAAGATGCTCAATACGCTGCAGCGCAGACAGCTCAGAAAGCGTGACGGATACACCGTTATATTCAAATTGTTCTGTTTTCAGGAACATCGCTTATCTCTCAGCTCTTTAGCCACCCGGCACATTATTAACGGTAATTTCAGCCACCGCAGCAAACTGACCATTACCGGAAATCACAGGGATGCTGACTTTTCCATCCTTAACCCCCGTCACAGTAATCGTCATATCTTTCACGCTAATGGTGGCTTTTGATGGATCGGCGGAAATCGCCCTGAATGTCTTATCCGTTGCATTTTCCGGTTCCACAGTAACGGTCAGGGTGGTTGTTTTCCCTTTTTCAACCGTACCTGTCGGCGTTACCTTAATCGCAGTGACCGGCGTAATTTTGCTGCGTTCTTCCGCTACAGAAGGTTTACCCACGTTAGTGACTTTCACCGTGCGGGTGATCACTTCTTTCGCCGTCACGGCCTTACCGATACTGCTGACCCAGCCACGAAACACATCCACCGTGCCATTCGGAAAACGGATTTTATAGGCCCGGACATCGCCGCTTTCAAACCAGCCTATAAGCCCTTTCTGACCTTCCTCTCCCGGTTTCCAGGCCAGCGTAAAACTGGTATCACCTGCAGATTTCTGCCCCTGCCCGGTCGCGCTCCAGTCCGCGTCTTCATCATCCAGGTAGTTATCATCGTAGGATTCAGCCGTCATCTCGCCCGGCGTCAGATCCTTCACCTTAGCCAGTCGCTGCCAGTCATCGTCTGACAACGGGTTTGCATAAGCATCAGCCTTGCCGTTGTAAACCCACAGAGTGGTACCGGCACCTTTTACCGGCTCCAGGGGATTTGGTGTTGCCATATCGTCCTCACATCTCGTATGTAATGGAATAAGTCAGATCTGCAGAACTCCATAACGCCATATCGTCATCACGACGATACTCATAGCCCTGCGTAACCATCGTGGTAATCAGTCCTGCCAGTGCCGGGATCGCAGTCATCGCCGGGTAAATCCGGCTTTCCATCCACTGATCAAGCTCTGAATCCGGTACCTGTGCCGGTAAAAACACCTCAATATGCAGCGTGGCCCGCCAGGTATCTGCATCCAGCTCTTCACCGGTATACTCTGCATCCGTCAGATAAACCGCGATCGCAGGAAAATCCTCTTCGTCAAAAACAACGGGGCGACCATCAAACAGCGTCGCCCCGTGTTCATGCTGCTCGAGTGCATCCAGCACTGCGGCACGAATGTCAGTGTGTTTCATCGTTTTATCGCAATCCTCAGTTGTTGTTTCAGCGCGTATGCCAGTTCTTTAGGCAGGCGTTCACGCCGGATACGGTCAACATTCTCATCAAATGCCTGTTTCAGTGGGGCCGCCATCGGGATTTTCACCACCTGAATGGGAAGGCGATTACGCTTTTTCCTTCCCTTGTCGTCATTGCCCTCCTCATATCTGGCCTGGGGAAGACGTTGCATAACATGCCAGCGCCCATTATTTAATCGCTGGATAAATGCCCGCTGATAACGATGCTGACCGGCTTTGAGTATGCTGTCCGGACGACGCCCCAGCATTCTGATCCCCAGCTTAATCACAGGGAGATCACCGCGGTTAACGATAATTTTTGCATTCGGATTTCTGACCGTCGCCCGTTTCAGTCTGGACCGTTCCTTAACCAGTTTCCGGCGAACCTTTGTCTCCCGGGCAACCTGTGATGAAGACTGATTAATCGCCGTTGTGGCCACGCGGTTAATGGCCATTGCTGAAGCCGCCGGAATGGCGTTTTTACGAACCCGGCTCAGATTATCAATCGCCTGATCAAGCCCTTTTATCGCCATAATTTCACCCTGCGTTTATCGTCGCCGGTTAACAGCGGGTGGTTGCCCACGGTTGAGCCAGAGATAACAGCTTCCCCCGTCATCCGGAGAAACACGATCCACCCAGAACATCTCGCCGTTAATGGTCAGCGTGTCACCACGCCGCACGGCACGAACCGTATCCGTCCGCACAAATAATGACGGGCTGCTTCCTTCAATACGGACCCCGCCACCGGCAAACCCCAGCGACTCCGGATCGTCAAAAACCCCCTGAACTTCGCCGCCACGTTGTGCTCCGGAGGTGAACTGCGCACGGATCCCCATCACTTCAACGATCGTACTGTCCACCCCGGCGAGGGCAGCATCAAAGGCATTCTGAAAATCACGCATGCTCAGCCGTTCCGTGCTGTATCATGGCCGTTGCCAGTGATGATGGCACCAGAACACGCATACCCCGTAACGCCAGCTCAACGGGACGACCTGTCTCCGGGCAATACCCCATTACTTGCAGGCACTTCCGTACCCGGACGGCTTTAACATCATCCGGAGCATCCGTGTTGTTCAACTGCTCACCATCGTCTGTGTGATTTTGATCAGCCCCGCTCTCATCAGAGTGCATAATGCCCTCCGGGGAAACAGCAAGCTCCTCTTCCCACTCAGACACACGTTGAGCAATATCCGCAGCACTCCCCGACATATCCGCCTCGCGCCCCAGCAGGCCAGCCAGTTGACGAAGACGATTCAGATTTTCTTCTTTTGTTGCCATCTCAGCCTCCTGTGAAAAAAGACACGGGGGCATTTCGCCCCCGCTCACGGATTATTTCACCTGTACCACCACAAACTCATCCGGATCCGGCAGCACCATCAGCGGAGCGGACTGCGTCATGGTGAATTCACGGGCCGGATCGCCCACAGTCAGCCAGTGTTTCGGATAACGGGAAGAGGCCACCACACCTTCGGACAACGCCTGCGCATCCTGAATGGCACCATAGCAACGAATGCCCTCTGCTGCCGTATTCCCCAGCACCAGCATGCCCTCCGGCAGATAACGTTTTTCGGTACCGTCCTCTGCCACATAAGACGTTTTCGCCACCACAATGGCCAGATCGCCGTAATACCCCTTGAAGGACACCACTGCGCCCAGATCTTTCACTGCCGTTTCGAGTTGTGAATTTGAGCCGCGACGGGTATCCAGTTTTTCGCGGAACAGCTTAAAGCCATTCAGCAGACGCCAGACCGTACCGTCCATAATGGCGATATTCACAAGGCCGCTGGCCTGATCGCAGTAGAGGTCAATATCATGCGTCGGATCAAACGTATCACGGTCCTGCTCAGACCATTTTTTACCGTCAGCCTGCTCAATGTTATTTCCTTCAGAGCGCCCGAAATCCACCTCGACAGTATCAAACTGATCCCCTTCCATGGTGTATTTGCCATACAGCACGGCATTCACCGCCTGCATTTCTTCCACCTGGACAATGGCGTGCTCTTCCTGTTTGAGGTTATCGGTAATGATACGCAGACGACGGTAGGCCGGGTCGTTCAGCTGAGCCGGATCTTCACCAGGAAGGCGCTCAACCGCCTGCTGGTAATTAAATTCGTGTTTGGGCTTGACGTAGCCCGGACGTAACACGCGGGTTTCACCACCGCGATGGCGAAGCACTTTTCCTTCAACGATCGGGGAGACATAGGCCGCCACCGGCGTTTTTCCGGTAATTTTGTCCAGCATCACCTCTTCGGTGTGGAAATTCACCGTACGGCGGAAAAACAGCTCCAGAAACAGCGCACGGAATTTCACTTTTTGTTCGGTATAACCGAGTAACTGGCGGGTCGTAAACAATCCCATAAATCAGTTCCTTTCATTAAGAAATCAGTCAGGCCAACGCGGTGGCCTGATAACGTGTTACGGCAGCGCCGCGTGACTCAGGGCACTGCCGGTAAAGGCGTTGGCCTTTTTGTGTTCATCCACACTTTCAGGCCAGCGGATTCCCTCCGTCGCAAAGGTCCCCGACTTGTAATACGTCAGCACCGCCTCTGTGCCTTCAAGCGGCAGTACCAGTATGCCAACCGCACTACCGGCTTTCTGTCCATCCCAGACAACCAGTTTCCCGCTGGCTTCATCCAGCATCAGGGGCGTCAGTGCCGGTGTTGCCTGAGAAATCCCGCTGCTGCCTGTGGCGGTATGAGCCGGATCATTACCGGCAAAAATACGTACTTCCGCACGCTGTTCAGTGATGGTTTTCGTCACCATTTTGTTAAAACCTCATATTGATGGTCAGCACTGACTTCATGGCATGGCCATGAGCATTTTCACGTCCGCATCACCGTCTGCTGACGTCTGTGACACGCCACCCCGCACCGCTGCCGGTGAATGATTCGCCATGAAATGTTCAAACAAGGCGGTTGTGGATGCAGAGACCGGTTCTGCTTTATCCGGCGATGAGGACAGAATGTCGCGGGCAGCCTCCACCGTCATTCCGGGAAACGCCGCCAGTTTTTCAGCCTGCGCCTCAGCCCCTTTTGCCTCATCCAGAGCCATAATCTGATCACGGAGTGAGGGTCCGGCATCCGCCAGTGGTGCAGCCGCAAGGATCGGGCGGGCTTTTTCCACCGTCATCTCCGGCATCGCCGCCAGCGTTGCCGCCAGTTGTTCACGACCTTTAGCCTCTTCACACGCCATAATGCGATCGGCTTCACTCTGCGTGGATGCCACCGGCTGCTGTGGTGCTGCCGCGGTCAGAATCGCCCGGGCCTGTTCAACGCTCATGCCCTGTTGTCCTGCCAGCATCGTGGCAAGCTGTTCACGTCCTTTCGCTTCCTGACACGTCAGGATCCCCATCACTCGCTGGTTCTCCTGCGCGGCAGCTTCCGTTGCAGTTAATTGCGGCATAGTGCCTCCTGTATCATGAGTGTTCAGCGCCGCAGCCATCACGCTGATGGCATCCGACGCATTGATTAATTCATCCGCCAGCCCGGCCTCAATGCCGGACTGACCTTCAAAAACGGCGGCCTCTGTTCCCGTGACTGCATCAACAGACAGACCGGTATACATCGCCACTTTTTCGGCAAACATCCGGCGCGCCGCATCAATCCGCTGCTGCATGTCCTGGCGAATCTCTTCCGGCAACGCTTCAAACTGATTGCCATCCACCTTGTGCGCCCCGGCATAAATCAGCGTGATATCCACCCCGGCCTGCGCCAGATGACCGGCATAGCTGACATGGCTCATCATCACGCCAATGGAGCCGATACGGGATGTCTGGGTAACCAGCCGTCGGGAGCAGGCCGACGCCAGCAGCATGGCTGCAGAACAGGCCGTGTCATTGCACAGTGCCCAGACCGGCTTCTGCTGACGGAGGCGGTAAATCATGTCAGCGCAGTCAAACGCGCCGGCGGCCTGCCCGCCCGGACTGTCAATGTCCAGCAGTACGCCCCGCACCTGGCTATCTGCCATTGCCTGCTGAAGACAGGCGACAATGCCGTCATAGCCTGTCATTCCGGAAAATGGCCGCATACCCCCCAGCCGGTGCACCAGCGTGCCTGTCACCGGCAGTACAGCAATACCGTTCACCACCCGGTAAACACGGGCCGGTCGTTTACCTCCGGCCATGTACTCGTCCGTTTCAGCCAGCATTCCGGGTGCATCAAGCTGTACCTGCTGTTGTGGTACCGAAAGACTTGCTGCCCCCATCTCGCGCCCGAGCGCGCAAAAGAAAACCCGCGCATAGGCGGGCTCCAGAAGCAGCGGTTCATTGAATGCTGCGGCAATAATGTGTGAAAGATTACGTCTCACGTGGTGTTGTCTCCTCTTCCGGCCTGCGACTCTCCGCTATCTGCTGCTGATACGCCTGCGCTATCCACACCGGACGTGAGAGTCCGGCTTTTTCCCGCTCTGCAGATTCCCTGACCTGCTGGCGGAAAATGTCCTGATAATCCTCGCCCATCAGCGCCAGCTCTTTCTCATACGTGCTCAGTCCGGCCTCAATGCGCATCACTGATTCCTGAACCTCCTTGAGCCCGTCAATGGCCATTCTTCCGGCTCCAATCCACTCAGCCCGTGACCAGGCTGATCGCGCCTGATAAAAATCAAAACGTGCCCGTGGCGGACGAATAATCCCCCGAAGAAGTGCCTCTTCCAGCCAGCAGGAAAACATCTGCGTGGCCAGTCGGGACGCAATAAATTTTCGCCGCCCCATAAAATAGCGCCACGACTCATTGGCGGATGCGCGGGCACTTGAATAACTGACCTTCGAGTAATCACGGGACAACTGTTCGTAGGAAACGCCAAGACCGGCGGCGATATACCGCAGCAGCGCCTGTTCAAGCGCCGAAAATCCATTGTCTGAATCCTGCGCGGTCTGAAGTTTCAGATCATCACCGGGGAAAAGGTGCGGAATTTTGACACCGCCCAGCGTCACGCTATTCGTGTCATACCAGGTGGAGAACTTATCCAGAATATTAATAAGCGGATTATCCTTCTGCCCCTGCGGCGCACCGGCGATATATTCAAAGGCCTTTTCGGTATCAAGGTCACTTTCAATCGTCGCTGCATACATCGCCTTCACTATGGCCGACTGAAGCTGTGTTGCCTGCAGGGAATCGAGCATCTTCAGCCGTTCCATAACGCTGTAAAACTGATTGGCTCCACGGGTCTGCCCGTCCTCCACCGGCTCGAAAATATGCAGCATGGCCGGACGCCCGGTGGGAAGTTCACGCGGGATCCGTTCCCATCGTCCACTCCCGGAGCGAGGAAAATCATCCTCACAGATATGGTACGCAACGGCACGGCCATATCGATCAACCTCCACACCGGCCCGCAGAAAACGGTTCCCCATACCGTGTCCTGGCGTGTCCACCCGTTTCGGACTCACGGCTTTAAAACGCGTACGAAACAGTTGCGTGCTCTCCGTATCCCAGACCGGCTGCACAAAGATTTCGCCGTTAAACGCATGAACGCCCACACCTTCACGGATAAATTCCGTAAACGTGCGTTTCCCTTCCACGTCGATCTCGCCAAACATCCCTTCGGCGTATTCCGACCAGGCCGCCTCCACCTCATCGACAAAACTTTTTGCCGCAGTCTCCCGCATCCCCAGCCAGCGCCAGTTCGGACGGTAGCTGATCAGAAACATATGCCCGACAATATGATCCTTATGCAGGGCCACCGCATTAGCCGCTATCCCGTTATTGCGCACCAGATCATCTGCCCGGGCATTCCCCAGACGCAACGCAGGCAGCAGGGCTGCATCGGCACTCTGCGCCGGTGGCAACCACTCCGCCATTTGCCCGCCAAATCCTGCGCCGCCCCCGTTGTAGCTGAGACTCTCACGAAGCGGAACGCCGTTCACATCAATCAGGACAGGCGTTCGTTTCATAACCTCACTCCCAGCGGACGACGGCGACGTCGGGTTGTCCCCAGTACCGACTCCGCATCATTGATCGCCCGGTTAAGCTCATCCAGAGAAGCCTCCGTATATTCAATTCTGCGACCATCTTTCTGGACAGACACCACCCGTTTACCGGTTAATAAATCAAGGCGCGCCTGACGCAGCGCCTGCAGTTCAGCGACTGTAACCATTCACTCCTCCGGACAGCTTCGCTGCCAGTTCTTTAAGGGTTGGCCGGGTCGTCTCTTCTTCCCGGGATTTTGCCAGTACAGCCAGATCAAGCTGCCAGCGTTGCACGGACACACGTAATGCCGCATAGGCATACACCAGGCAGTCCAGCGCTTCGTTACGCCGCTTTTTGTTATCCCACAGCAGACGCATCTTTCCTTTTTCCCACTTCTCCACAAGCTCTTCCGCCACCAGTTGCTGCGCCTCTGTCTGCGAAAAAATCTCCGGATCATCAGGAAAACGGATGGCATACGACGTGGCTTCATCCGCAGGCGTGGGATCGGCTTTCATACGGGCATAGAGAATTTCTTTTGCGGTGTCCGTCCCCACTTCACACAGATACACGCCCCGCTGATTGCGGGTTTTCGGCATGGTGATCACCGGCTTGCCATAGACAGATGCGCCTTTTACCGGCAGCACCCGGAAAACACCGTGTTTTTTTGACCTCTGATAGACAATTTCACCATCGATCCCCCCGGTGTCCCAGCAGACACGGGAAATGGTCATTTCGGTTCCGTCTGCATGGCAGTATTTTTTGTTGATCGCCGCATCCACACGTAACAGCGTCTCTTCCTCATCGGGACGCCCCATAATGATGATTTTATCCACCAGAAAGGCTTCCTCTCCCGGAGCCCATCCCCAGACATACATCTCAAAACGGTTTCGCTGCGAGTCAATGCCCGCCGTCAGATAAACCACCCGGGCTGGCACCGCCGCCGTGTAATGCACGACCTTATCCATCAGTACCTGGTGATCGAGTTTTTCGCCCACGGCCTCTTCCCAGGTCTCGCCCAGCGTGGTGTTCACAAAGGTTTTCAGGCCGTTGGGATCTTTCAGTGCATCCAGCCAGTCATAGACAATCTGTACCCAGGTGGTGAACGGACTGTACGCCGTCCAGATATGGAACGTGATGGAGCGCGGCGGCGGAATTTCATTATCCGCAGCGCTGAAAAACGTCAGACCGTCACGGGTCCACATCCCCGTGTTTTCACAGATCCACCGCCCGTTGCTCTGGTCAAGCTCAGACTGATGGATCACGCAGCCATGATGTTCACAGAGGTAGAAAACGCTTTCGGGGCTGTCCTTCTCCCATTTAAGGCCAAAAGGCGTGGATTCATCGCCAAATTTCAGATACTGCTCCTCCCCACAGTGTGGGCAGGGCACATAAAAACGCATGAAATGCGCCGACTCGTTGGCCGCTTTTTCGATCTGGCAGGTGCCTTTGATTTTAGGCGTCGAGCCGCGAATGGATTTGGGCCATACAGAGCCCTCAATACGTTTATCCCCAAGCAGGGTTGGCGAACCCTCTTTTTCGACATCCGGTTCGAACGAGGAAAGTTCGTCATAGCAGACCACGTCCACGGATTTTTCACGGTAGTTTTTGGCGGCAGCGCCGCCCAGGCACCAGAAGCCCACACCCGATGAAAAGCGTTTCAGCGTGAGAGTATTGTCACGATGTTTACGCCCCAGCCATGGAGAAAGGTCTTTCAGACATGGCACATCCCGAATCGTCGCCTCCACGTGAGACTTCATAAAATCTTCAGCGGCAGAATCCGTGGGCTGAAAAAGCAGACTGTTTCGGGATTTATGCTCAATAAAATACCCGACCACCCCCAGCAACATCTTTGTATAGCCAACACGGGCAGATTTAATCAGATTAACAGTCCGGATCTGATCATTCCCCATGCTGTTCATGATGGCGATCTGGAACGGCAGCGTTTTCCATTCTCCCTCACCATATGAAGATTCTTTAGGCAGATAATAATTTTGATCAGCCCATTCAACTGGCGTCACCGGCAATGCCCTTATCAGGGGCTGTAATGCTGTTGTGACAGCACTCATCATATTATTCAGTTGTTGCTCTGATATATTCATCGAGTAAATCCGGTAATTTATCCCCCGCCCGCGCACACTGATTTGCCCCCTTCGCAATAAGGGTTTTCAGATGGTCAAGATGGCGCGGTGTTAAATCAGGAAACTGTCGCTGCATGGATAAAGGGATGGAATCAAGCGTACTGGATAACGCCATTGCCAGCTTGCTGAGGGCAAAAATACAGAACCCGGTGTCAATAAGTTTTCCTTTTGACACCTCATTTTTTAACTGCTGTGTAACAGCCTGTTCTGCTGTCAGTTCCCATCTGGCAATAAGCAATTTCTCCTCATAGTCGTCTTCGCTATCGCCATCAGGCACATCGTTTTTACTTCTTCTCAGATACGATATGTAAAAATCGCGCCAGGCATCCAGATCCAGTTGCCCTCGCTTATTCGATATCGGGGCACCCGGCAATTTCTGCAATCTGCGAAGCTGGCGATCGGTCAGACTTAAATGCCTGGCAACTTCAGTCTGCGTAGCCACTCCTCACCTCGCAAAAAACTCTCACCTCACAATCACAACAAAACCGGTCATGTCCGGTTTTAGTGTCTATTTTTTGCGCATGTCCGGTTCATGGAAAGCATGTTTTTATATTTTTCATATGGTTAACTTGCAGAGAAACCGGACATGG
>ERZ812616.3177-NODE-3177-length-12011-cov-3.381566_pt1 | contig 12011 bp, 10 predicted proteins | sample MGYA00376249_ERZ812616 | MGnify/ENA primary metagenome ERZ812616 (study PRJEB26924, sample SAMEA4378265) | human gut metagenome | biome: human gut; feature: human-associated habitat; material: faeces | place: China | collected 2013 ... | reverse complement strand
CAGCAGGGCTTGATAGGATGGTGTCATGGACTTATCTGGTGCAGACAAAGCCTTATAAGGAGCATATGAATCCGGGCAACTTTGCGCTGCTTGTGGTAGATTACAAGAGATTTTCCATGGACGAAGCATATGATGCCATGGTTGAGCTGAATGAGCTGGGGATATCTGGCTTTGCGATTTCGGTTGTGGAGGACAGGGAAGAGACACCACAGAGGATGAAGGACAAGGCTGATGAGCTCAAACTGCCGTTGTTTTATATCCGGTGGGCGGGAGCTACTTTTGTAGATATTGCGCAGAGCGTCGGAGAGCTGCTTTTAGAGACCAGTGTGGATAATAAAAGGACCGGGGACTACCTGTACAATCTGCTTTTTGGATATGAGGTAAATGATAAGTATATCGAGAAGATTTCTGCACAGCTTGGTTTGAACTTTGACCGGCCGTACAGAGTGGGAATCATCGTGATAGACCGCAAATACGGAGTGAATCTGGAGCAGGACGAGCACACATATACATACTATACCGACTGTCTGAACCGCGAGGTTATCCATATGAAGAAAACGCCTATGTATATGAGGTTTTTGAACAAATTTGTGCTTCTTTTTGAGGAGACAAAGGATATGGAGACAGAGCATCAGATTGAAAGGATACTTGGGGACTTAGACAGTCGTGCACCATTTGCAGGATTCATTCACAGCACATGCATACTTGGTGCTGCATACAGGAAGCCTGCGGATTTTGGCAAGAGCTATCAGGAGGCGAAAAATCTCATCCCCAAAAAGGATATTTTACCCAATCCGACCAACAAGAAGGTAATCAGTGCCAGCTCCATGGGCATATACAAGTATATGTTCAACAGTGGCAATCAGCAGGAAATCATGGATTATTGCAACGAGAAGCTAAAGCGGCTTGAGATGTATGACAATGCAAACGGCTCGTTTCTCATAGATACGCTGCTCAATTACTATATGTGTGGCTTTAATGTCCAAAAAACGGCACAGATGATGTACGTTCATCGCAATTCCCTGCAATACCGTCTGAAAAAGATAGAAGAAATACTGGAAATCAGCCTTGATGACTCGATGGAATATCTGGATGTAGTTAATTGTATTCTTGTAAAAAGGCTTATGTTTAATTAGTTACTGTAAAAATGCACAAACAAATTGTGCAAAATTAACATTGCAAAGCTGCTTCATTAAGTTTATTATACGAACTAAGCAAAGGCGCTGGAGAAAAACTCCGGCGCCTTTTCGTATTTCAATAATCAAGGAGGAAAAGATTATGATGAAGAGAAGTAAGAGATTTGCAGCATTGATATTGACAGGTGTAATGGCAGCGACAACATTGTTTGGATGTGGTTCGTCATCAGGAGGAGCTGCTTCAGATAGCTCAGCGGCAGACAGCTCATCAAATAAGGTTTTAAAGGTTGGTATGGAATGTGCATATGCTCCATTCAACTGGACACAGGATACAGATACCACACCGGACGGCAGCAAGGCAGTCAAGATAGCAGGCTCTGATTACTATGCATACGGCTATGATGTAGCAGTGGCACAGAAGCTTGCAGACCAGATGGGAATGGACCTTGAGGTACATAAGGTTGAGTGGTCATCAATCGGTATCTCCCTCGATGCAGGAGATTATGACTGTATCATCGCCGGTATGGGCAAGACAAAGGAAAGAGAAGCGTCATACGCATTCACAGAGCCTTATTACTATAGAAACAACTGTATTGTTGTTAAGAAGGGCGGCAAGTATTCAAATGTAAAGAGCCTTTCAGATCTCGCAGATACAGGCTGCAAAGTAACGACACAGCTTGGAACAGGCTGGATTCCACTTTTAGACCAGATAAAAGGTGCTGAGCAGTCAGGAAACTTTGAGACTACATCAGAGTGCTTCCTCGCAATATCAAACGGCAGCGCAGATGTATGTGTAATCGATGTTCCGACAGCAGAGTCAGCAGCATTGACAAATGATGATTTACAGATTATCGAGCTGGATGAGAATGATACCTTCACAGGTGATGATGAAATGGTAAATGTATGTATCGCAACAAGAAAGGATGATACAGCACTCAGGGATAAAATCCAGGATGCCATGGATGCAATCGGCTGGAATGACAAGGCAAAGATGGATGAGCTGATGGATCAGGTTCTGACACAGCAGCCGGCAGCCAACTAGTTGTTAGAGATTTATCTGATTCACGAAAAGATGAAAGACTGTGGGATGATGTTATATCGCATCATCCCACAATAGTCTGATAAACCGGCGTAAGCTGGGGATTAGAGAGATAAAAGTGAGGTAGCAGTATGATAATAAGTAATCCAAGTAATTCGTTAGAATGGATGGTATTTCTGGCGCAGAAATATTCAAGCATGTTTATCAAAGGAACCTGGCTTACGCTGTACATATCGGTAGTTGGTACATTGCTTGGCTTCGTATTGGGATATATCGTAGGCATAGTAAATGATGTAAAGCTTAACGATGGTGACAACATCGTAAAAAAGGTTCTTATCCGTATAGTAAAGGTGATATTTACAGTTTATGTTGAAGTATTCAGGGATACACCAATGATAGTTCAGGCGATGATTGTGTACTATGGAATACGTCAGATGGGCTATGAAAACCTGACACCTGTATTTGCAGGTATTCTCGTAACTGTATTAAATACAGGTGCCTACATGGGAGAGACAGTCAGAGCAGGAATCGGTTCAATAGATATGGGACAGCGTGAGGGCGCATGGGCCATGGGAATGTCACCGTTTAAGACAATGCTCTATGTAGTTTTGCCACAGGCGTTCAAGAACATCATTCCTGAGATGGCAAATACATTCCTTTTAAATCTGAAGATGACATCAGTGCTCAATGTTATCGCTGTGCAGGAGCTTTTCATGGCTGCCAAGACAGTCGGCGGAAACTACTACAAGTACTTTGAGTCATATCTGGTCATCGCGGTAATTTACTTTGTACTGTGCTTTGTATTTGATAAGCTCTTCAAGCTGATTGAAAAGAAGCTGCAGGGTAAGACAGACTATGCACTCGCAGTTGAGTACATGGACAATGAATAGGAGGCACAATATGAGTGAGACAGTAATTTCAATTAAGGATTTAAGTAAATCATTTGGTGATCATGAGGTACTTAGAAAGATTGATATTGATGTGCATTCCGGCGAGGTCATCTGTATTGTGGGCTCCTCAGGTTCGGGAAAATCAACACTGCTTCGATGCATCAACAAGCTTGAGAAACAGACCTCAGGAAAGATTTTATATCACGATAAAGAGGTCAGAAATGTACAAAAGGATATCAATGATTACCGTTCAAAGGTGGGAATGGTGTTCCAGTCCTTCAATTTGTTCAACAATATGACAGTGCTCCAGAACTGTATGCTTTGTACAAGAAGGGTGCTGCATCTGCCAAAGCAGGAGGCCTTTGACAGGGCGATCACACATCTGAAGGCAGTCGGCATGGCTCCTTATATCAATGCGAAGCCATCTCAGCTCTCAGGAGGACAGAAGCAGCGAGTCGCCATTGCAAGGTCACTCTGTATGAACCCGGAGGTGCTTTTATTTGATGAGCCGACCTCGGCGCTTGACCCTGAGATGGTCGGAGAGGTGTTAAATGTCATGAAGGACCTCGCAAGGACAGGACTTACGATGATAATCGTTACACATGAGATGGCATTTGCCAGAGATGTTTCTACAAGAACTATTTTCATGGACTCAGGATATGTGGCAGAGGATGCAGCACCGTCAGAGCTGTTTACAAATCCTAAGAATCCGAGAACAAGAGAATTCTTAAGCAGATATCTGGCGGGCTAGATATGGTGGGTATTCAGAAGGAGGAAATGATAAATGGATAATTTTGTAGTAACCTTTGCCAGAGGATTTGGAACAGGCGGAAAAGCAATAGCATCACAGCTGGCAAAAGAGCTTGGAATACACTGTTATGAGAACCGTATCCTGACTCTTGCAAGCCAGCTGAGCGGACTTGACGAGAATGTGTTTCAGGAGGTAAATGAGAAGCTACGTGAGGAGGGCGGATTTACGAGCTTTTTGCGAGGGCTTCCAAGAGCAAAGGGATATATATCAAGAAATGAGAAGTTTAAATCAGATGACAGGCTCTTTGAGTATCAGAGCCAGATTATCAATGAGCTTGCAGACAAGGAATCATGCGTCATAGTAGGAAAATGTGCCGACTATGTATTAAAGAACCGCCCAAATGTAGTGAGCATATACATTGAGGCACCGCGTGCATTCTGTGTGGAGCGTACCATAGCCAATATGGGTGTGACACCGGAGGTTGCAAATGCCACTATTGAGAGAACAGATAAGTTCAGGGCAGACTATTACAAGTACTATACACACGGAAACTACTGGACCAATCCGGTGAACTACGACCTGACACTAAACAGTGAGCGTGTCGGTGTGGAAAACTGTGTGAAGACGATAGAGCAGTATCTGATCATAAAGGGCTTTATCAAGGCTGATATGATTAAGCCGGTGGGAGAACTCATATAAAAAGTATATAACAAAAAATTGCAGCTCGTGTATTGAGCTGCAAATTTTTGTTATTATTATATAGATATTGTCTATCCAAGCAAAGCCTTATCAGAAGCAAATTCCTCGCCGGAAGCCTCCTCAAACTTCATGAGCAGATCCTCCACAGTGAGGTTTTTCTTTTCCTCGCCTGAAATATTAAGGACAACCTGTCCGTTATTCATCATGATGAGTCTGTTGCCGTGAGCGATGGCATCACGCATGTTGTGTGTGACCATCATGGCTGTCAGGCTGTTCTCCTTGATGATTTTGTCTGTGAGAGTGAGCACCTTTGCGGCTGTCTTAGGGTCGAGGGCAGCGGTGTGCTCATCCAAAAGCAGCACCTTCGGCTTCTGGAGTGAAGCCATGAGCAGTGTAACAGCCTGACGCTGTCCACCTGAGAGCAGACCAACCTTTGAGGTCATTCGATCCTCGAGTCCCAGGTCAAGCTCCTTTAAAAGCTCGTGGAATTGCTCCTTTTCAGCCTTTGTAATACCCCAGCCAAGACCACGGCGCTTTCCGCGGCGAGCGGCAAGTGCGAGGTTTTCATCAATCTGCATGGTTGCGGTAGTTCCTGTCATTGGATCCTGGAACACACGTCCCAGAAATGATGCACGCTTGAACTCAGGGAGTCCTGTAACATCCACTCCATCGATGAGAATTGAACCATCGTCCACAGGCCATGTGCCTGCAACGGCATTGAGCATGGTCGATTTTCCGGCACCGTTTCCACCGATAACTGTGACGAAATCACCTTCATCAAGCTTTAGGTTTACACCATTTAGGGCATGCTTTTCATTGATTGTGCCCGGATTGAAGGTTTTATGTACGTTTCTAATCTCTAGCATTTATTTGCCCTCCTTTGCATTAAGTGCTGCGGCAGAGCGCTTGCCTGCCTTTTTAAAGGAGGCCTTGCTCTTGCCCTTCAGGTAAGGCACCGCAAGGAAAATAGCCACGATGATTGCAGTGAAGAGCTTTAAGTCATCACTTGGCATCTGCAGCCACAGAACGATTCCGATTACAATGTAGTAAACGATTCCACCAAATATGACAAAGATAAGCTTTCCCATGAAATTCATGTGCTTTCCGAGAATTGCATCACCGAGCACCTCACCGATGATAACTGCGGCAAGACCGATTACGATTCCGCCACGGCCCATGTTTACATCGGAAAAGCCTGAGTACTGTGAAAGCAGACCGCCTGAGAGCGCTACAATTGCATTTGAGAGCGCAAGACCGATGAGCTTCATGTTGTCGATGTTTATACCCTGAGCCTTGCTCATTGCAGGGTTGCAGCCTGTGGCACGGATAGCAGAGCCCTGCTCCGTTCCGAAATACCAGTAAAGCACCGCGATAATTACAACCGAGAAAATCACACCGACAATTATCGCATGTGTCAGATTACGCGATGAAAGCACCAGATTATATTTATCTGCGCTAAGTGCCTGGTTGGCGTGGCGCTGCATGATATTTAAGTTGATAGAGTAGAGTGCTATCTGTGTAAGGATTCCTGCCAGAATCGGAGGAATGCCGAGCTTTGTATGTAAGAGACCAGTGCAGAGTCCTGCGAGCAGACCGGCAATACATGCGCAAAGCAGTGAAACCCAGATATTGTAGCCGTTAATCGTCATCATAACGGTTACGGCACCACCTGTTGCAAATGAGCCATCAACCGTCAGATCGGCGAAGTCCAGCAGTCTGAAAGTGATATAAACACCGAGTGCCATGATACCCCATATCAGACCCTGGGCTATATTGCCCGGAAGGGCATTGGTGAATGCAACCGGATTTAAGGTTGCAAAATAATTCATTAGAATCATTTTATTAAATACCTCCATAGTGCAGCTGTTTATTCAGCTGAGATTTCCTCATATCCGTCAGGAACTGAGATTCCAAGCTCCTTGGCGCGGTCCGGAAGGTACTCCTTGGTGAACTTAGGAGCGCTCTTAACCTCCATAGTTTTGATGTCTGTACCATTTACAAGGATATCGTAAGCCATCTCACCTGTTGTGTATCCAAGGTCATAGTAGCTGATAGAAAGTGTTGCCACACCACAGCCCTTAGCGATTCCTTCCTCGCCTGCAAAGATAGGTTTCTTAGCCTGTGAAGCTACATTGTTGATAGCCTCTGTACATGAAGCAGCAGTGTTGTCAGTTGGGATGTAGATTGCATCAGATGCATCACATGCGCTCTGTGTTACTGCAGCAACATCATTTGAATCAGAGAAAGTGTACTCTTTTACAGTGTATCCTTCGTCCTCAAGGTATTTGGTAATGGTTGTTGATTGGTAGATACTGTTTGGCTCAGATGAGCAGTAGATGATACCGATGTTCTTTGCATCCGGGAAGAGCTCCTTGATGCATTTAGCCTGCTCATCGAGTGGAGCGAGGTCTGTAGTACCTGAAATATTCTTTCCTGTAGTGCCTGACCAGTCTGACATATCAAGAGCTGTAGCGTAATCTGTGATAGATGTTCCGAGAATCGGAATAGAGTCTGTAGCTGCTGAAGCGGCCTGAAGAGCTGCTGTGGCATTTCCAAGGATAAGGTCGTAGTCATTGGTGACGAACTTGGTGCAGATTGTAGAGCATGTAGAAGCATCTCCTGCGGCATTCTGCTCGTCAAAGGATACATCATCTCCGAGCTTGTCCTTTAATGCATCCTCAAAGCCCTTTGTAGCGGCATCGAGAGCCTCGTGCTGTACGAGCTGACAGATACCTACCTGATATTTGGCATCTGAGTTTTTACCTGACTGTGTGCCACCGTTTGCTGAACCGGAATCTCCACATCCGGCAAGTCCAAGAACCATTGTTCCTGCAAGAACAAGTGAAGCTAAAATTTTAGATCTCTTTTTCATGATAATTCCTCCTTTTATCAGCGCTTTAAAGCGTTGATGTATCAATTAGGTAAATTATATTCACTTATTAATGAGAAGTCAAGAGAAGATTGGGAAAAACTGTATTGTGTAAGTGATATTTAAAGACGGATATATAAAATTTCATGCGGCACTGTTAAATGATGGAACAGTATGGACCGGCAGATTACAATATAATTCGGACAAGTACAGCCTTGCCGGGTTTGATGGGGAATATCCTGCCGAAATGATGAATACCGTAATAGAAAAAAATGATGGTTCATACTGGATTTGTGGAGAAGGTATTGGCACAGAACAAAAAACTGTTTCGGGAGAAACGGAGTATACAGTTACATGCAGCAGTAAATTTGTGCCATATGAATTTCCTGCAAATGAATTTTCAAAATAAAATATGGCTGAAAGTAAAAATCCCCGGTAGTTACTACCGGGGATTCTCTGTCTATTCAGCTACAACCTTGGCAAATTTCTTTTTACCACGTCTGATGATAAGACCCTCGCCCTTGAAATCGTCGAGAGTGTATTTAGTAGAGATATCCGTTACCTTCTCATCTGCAACGGAAACACCGCCCTGCTGGATATTTCTGCGGCCGTCTCCTCTTGAATCGCAAAGTCCTGCTTTTACTAAAACAGAGATGATATCAAGCTCTCCGTCAGGGAAGTCCTCAGCTGTGACGGTAACTGTAGGCATATTTGCATTGTTGGCTCCGCCTGCGAAAAGTGCGTGGCTTGCCTCCTTAGCCTTTGTGGCTTCCTCCTCACCATGAACAAGCTTTGTAAGCTCGAATGCGAGAATCTCTTTAGCCTCGTTGAGCTGTGCACCCTCCCAGCTTTCCATCTTGTCAATCTCCTCGAGAGGAAGGAAGGTGAGCATTCTGATACATTTAAGAACATCGGCATCAGAAACGTTTCTCCAGTACTGGAAGAACTCGAATGGAGAAGTCTTGTTTGGATCAAGCCATACTGCACCTGACTGTGTCTTGCCCATCTTCTTGCCCTCAGAGTTGAGAAGCAGGTTGATTGTCATGGCATATGCGTCTTTTCCAAGCTTACGTCTGATGAGCTCTGTTCCACCGAGCATGTTGCTCCACTGGTCATCTCCACCGAACTCCATGTTGCAGCCGTATTTCTGGAAAAGTGTGTAGAAATCGTAGCTCTGCATGATCATGTAGTTAAACTCAAGGAAGGAAAGACCCTTTTCCATACGCTGCTTGTAGCACTCTGCTGTAAGCATACGGTTTACTGAGAAATGAGCACCAACCTCGCGGAGCACATCCACGTAGTTTAAGTCCATCAGCCAGTCAGCGTTGTTTACCATGATAGCTTTTCCCTCGCCAAAGTCTATGAAGCGGCTCATCTGTTTCTTGAAGCACTCTACGTTGTGGTTGATAGTCTCTGTGGTCATCATCTGACGCATATCTGTACGTCCTGATGGATCTCCAATCTGTGCTGTACCGCCACCGATAAGCACGATAGGCTTGTTTCCAGCCATCTGAAGTCTCTTCATAAGGCAAAGCGCCATGAAATGTCCAACGTGAAGGCTGTCTGCTGTAGGATCAAAGCCAATGTAGAAGGTAGCTTTTCCATTGTTGATAAGTTCCTTGATTTCTTTTTCGTCTGTTACCTGTGCGATAAGACCGCGGGCAACTAATTCGTCATAAATTGTCATATGAACCTCCTGTATATCAAAAATATCCCCCTCATCCATTTAAGGACGAGGGGGATTTCTCGCGTTACCACCTTAATTTGCATCCTGCTCGCACAGGAATGCCTCCGTGAGTTGTCACACATTATTCGACATATATTATATAGTGAAAATAGCCGATTCTGCTAACACTCCGGCACTATAACGTGTGCCAATACGTTGCAGCTTATTAATCGAACCGGTGATACTTAACCATCCGGTATGACGTTCGGTGCAAAGCTCCGGGATGTATTCCAGATCTGTTCCCTTGCGCCTCTCACCTGCCGGCAGCTCTCTGTAAGTATTGCAGAAATGTACTTGTTCCCATCAAAGCCTGTTGAAATGTAATTGTGCTTCAATTGACGATATTATAGCTGTTTAAGAAGGGGTTTGTCAAGGGTGCAAAAAGCGATGTATGAAAAGTATGAAAAGCTTTTTAATTATTGCACTCTGACCTATGGTGATGTATACTTTGAATAACAAATAAACTTTGGTTATGAAAGGGAGAAAAAATGAGCACATATTATACTATTATGAGTATGATTGACGGCTTTGAGTCGTTTATCAATCTGGCAGTTATGGTACTGACAATTGTTGCATCATGGATTATGTATGCAAAGGCAGGAGAGCATGGCTGGGCGGCCATTGTACCGTTTTACAGCTCATATGTAAAATTCAGGATTGCAGGGAAACAGAAGCTGTTCTGGGGATATCTTGTGGCAAGTATCGCAAGTATAGTAGGATGTATTTTATTGATGTATGAGATTATTGCCTCAGGACTTTCCGTTATGACATCCAGTTATATGGGGTCGTATTATGATTCTACCTATGGATATGCCGGAAACCGCATCGGAGCGCACATGGGCATGCTGATATTTGCGCTTATTCTGATTATTGCAGCAATGATTGCGGCATTGGTTATGAATATCCTCTGCTGTGTCGGACTGTCACATGCGTTTGGCAAGGGAGCCGGATTTGCCTGTGGACTTATATTCCTCAATGTGATTTTTGTCTGTATTATTGCCTTCAACAAAAACATTGTTTATGTGGGAGATGGATACAATAGTAATAATAACTACTATAATCCATACGGTTCAAACGGATATGGTCAGCAGTACGGTCAGAACATGTATGGAAACGGAGCAAATCAGCAGTACGGCCAGAACATGTACGGAAATGGCACAAATCAGCAGTATGGTCAGAATCCGTATGGCGCAGCTCAGGGCGGGGATGCTCAAAATTCCTACGGTACATCACAACAGCAGTCATGGAATGATGAGTATAACAACAAAGATTACGAATAAATAATAAGAATAAAGCGTATGAATAGAAACTATAAATAAATGTTATAGTACAAATTTGTATCATTCTCTTGACATATAGTGTCAGAGGGCTATAATACAAAACAAGATTTAAATAAATATGTTCACCAAAATTCGTTGATGAGAACAAGGTCCGATTTGTATTTATTTTCAGAGAGCCTGTGGGCGGTGCGAACAGGCAATGATCAGATTGGAATATCCTCTCTAAGAAGCGGGCTGAAAGCATTAAGTGTGTCTGTAAACCTCGCCGGTGTCCACCGTTATATGGAAAGCATATGCTGGTATGCAGAGTGTCACAGTAATACACTGTGGAATCAGGGTGGTAACGCGGATTATTTCGTCCCTTTTCAGATTATGTCAATCTGGAAAGGGATTTTTTAATTCCATAAAAGAGTTTTAGTGAGCAGAAAAATGTTAAGGAGGCTTACAATGAAAGCATTACAAAAAGTAAGTAAATTTTTATCAGACTACACATCGATAGTTGTCATAGCAATCGCCGTAGTCACATTTCTGGTTCCGAATCTGATGGCCTGGGTAAATCAGATGCTGTTTGTGGATCCGGTATCCAACAAGTTCACATGTCAGTCAATTATTATCGGAATCATCATGTTTAGTATGGGACTTACACTTACGACACAGGATTTCAAGATACTCGCACAGAGACCATTTGATATATGTGTAGGTGCAATCGCACAGTATCTTATCATGCCGTTTCTTGCATTTGGTATCTCAAAGGCATTGAATCTGCCTGACGGAATCGCACTTGGACTTATCCTCGTAGGCTGCTGTCCCGGTGGTGTTTCTTCAAACATTATGTCATACCTCTGTGGTGGTGATGTGGCATTCTCAGTTGGAATGACAACAGTTTCCACATTGCTCTCACCATTTATGACACCGCTTCTGGTATCATTGCTTGCAAGCGGAACACATGTGTCAATCAAGGCACTTCCGATGTTTGTGTCAATCATTGAGACTGTAATCTTTCCTGTAGCGGTTGGATTTTTACTCAACTACCTGCTTGGAAAGAAAAAGGCATTTGCCGAGGCTCAGAAGGTTATGCCGGGTATTGCGGTGCTTGGTCTGGCATTCGTTGTAGGTGGTGTTGTATCATCACAGGGCTCAAAGTTCTTTACATCGGGAGTGGTAATTTTTGCGGCAGTTCTGCTACATAACGGACTCGGATATCTGCTCGGATACGGTGCAGGAAGGCTGGTAGGCATGAACACAGCCAAGAAGAGAACCATCTCTATCGAGGTTGGTATGCAGAATGCCGGTCTTGCCACAAACCTTGCAACAACTACAGCACAGTTTGCTTCAACACCTGAATCAGCCATCATCTGTGCAGTGTCATGTACATGGCATTCAATCTCAGGCACACTGCTTGCCGGAGCCTTTGCATTAAAGGACAAAATGGCTGCTAAAAAGGCAGAAGAAGCCGCTGAGACAAAGACAGCATAAAGAGAATGAATACCTATTATAACCGATTGGTAAATTAAACAAAAATTATAGAAATAAAAAATAAATTATAAAGCATTTAGACTATTAAGTAACAATGTAAAAAATAGCCTAAATGCTTTTATTTTTTTGTGCATTATAACGTTTT
>ERZ812616.3172-NODE-3172-length-12031-cov-2.824649_pt1 | contig 12031 bp, 10 predicted proteins | sample MGYA00376249_ERZ812616 | MGnify/ENA primary metagenome ERZ812616 (study PRJEB26924, sample SAMEA4378265) | human gut metagenome | biome: human gut; feature: human-associated habitat; material: faeces | place: China | collected 2013 ... | reverse complement strand
AATGAAAGGCTTGAATTTCTTGGAGATTCAGTGCTTTCTATAGTTGTGTCAGATCACATTTTCGAGCATTACAAGCATATGCCTGAGGGCGAGCTGACAAAAATGAGAGCTTCACTTGTGTGCGAAAAAGCACTGTTTGAGTTCTCAAAAAAAATAGAACTTGGCAAGTATATCTTTCTCGGAAAAGGCGAGGAGATAACAGGGGGCAGAGAAAGACCGTCAATTATTTCAGACGCTTTTGAAGCAGTTATCGCTGCAATTTATCTTGACGGTGGTATCGAGCCTGTTTCAAAATATATACTTTCATTCATACCTGAAAATATCACGCCTGATGGAGTTGTTTTCCATGATTACAAGACTATTCTTCAGGAGATAATCCAGAAAAATCCTGAGGAGAGAATAGAATATCACCTTAAAGGCGAATCAGGTCCTGACCATAATAAGAAATTTACTGTTCAGGTACTTTTGAATACGAATGTTATCGGCGAGGGTACAGGCAGATCGAAAAAGACCGCTGAACAGTTGGCGGCTAAAGAAGCTTTGGAACTAATGGGCTATGGGGCACAGTAATATATCTGTCTTCGTGCCGCATATAGGCTGTCCGCATATGTGTGCGTTCTGCAATCAGCGCACCATAACTGGTACAGAGAAGATACCGCACGCTGATGATGTTAAGCGTATCTGCACACAGGCAATGAACGAAGTCAAGGACGTTTCACAGACGGAGATAGCCTTTTTCGGTGGTAGCTTTACAGCAGTGCCGAGAGAATATATGCTCGAACTTCTTGGTGCAGCACAGGAGTTTATAGGCAACGACAAATTCAAGGGTATCAGGATATCCACCAGACCTGACTATATCAGCACTGAGATACTTGACATTCTCAGAGATAATCACGTTACGGCTATCGAGCTTGGCGCACAGTCTATGTCAGATGTTGTTCTTGAAGCCAACGAGCGTGGACATACTGTTCAGGACGTCGAAAACGCTGCAAAGCTTATAAAAAGCTATGGTTGCTTTGACCTTGGTCTGCAAATGATGATAGGACTTTATAAAAGCAACCGTGAAACTGAGCTGGAAACTTGGTCGAAGATAGCGGCGCTGTCTCCTAAAACAGTACGTATTTATCCCGTTGTTATCCTTAATGGTACAAGGCTCGGAGAGCTTTACAAAAGTGGCGAATATAAGCCTATGGACTTTGACGAGGTAGTGAAAATCTGTTCTTATCTTCTCACAGAAGCCGATAAACTTGGTATAGATGTTATAAAGCTTGGTCTGCACGCAAGTGAGGTCGTTGAGGAGCAAATGTTGGGCGGATTTTATCACCCTGCATTCCGTGAAATTTGCGAAGGCAGAAATTACCGTAGGCTTATAGCAGAGGAGCTTGGAAAGCATGGCAATATAAGCGATATAGCTTCCGTTGTGATATCTGTACCAAAAAGGCAGATAAGCAAGGCAATAGGTCAGAAAAAAGCTAATATAGAATATTTCAAAGATCTTGGTGTCAATATAAAAATTGTAGGTCACGAGGGCAGCGATAAAATAAAGATAAACGAAATCATAATGAGGGGTGGTGAAAAATAATGTATCTTAAATCACTTGAATTGCAGGGCTTTAAGTCTTTTCCGGATAAAATAGAGCTGAAATTCAATAAGGGTATCACCGCAGTTGTCGGTCCTAACGGATCAGGCAAGAGTAATATCGGTGACGCTATGCGCTGGGTAATGGGCGAGCAATCTTCCAAAGCCCTGAGAGGTGAAAAAATGGCAGGCGTTATTTTTCACGGCACTCAAACTAGACCAAAAGCGCCTTTTGCTCAGGTAACTATCACCATAGACAACGAGGACGGTGCACTTGAATATGACAGCGACACCGTGTCAGTATCACGAAAGCTTTACCGCAATGGCGACAGCTTTTACATGATAAACGGTAAAGAAGTAAATTTAAAGGATATCGTGGAACTGTTTATGGACACCGGTCTTGGCAGGGACGGTTATTCGATAATCGGTCAGGGCAGGATAGCAGATATCGTAAACGGAAAATCCAATGACCGCCGTGAGATATTTGAAGAAGCGGCAGGCATTTCAAAATTCCGTTCAAAGAAAAAAGAAGCCGAAAAAAAGCTTGCGGCGGCTGAGGATAATCTTTCTCGTATCAATGACATCATGGGAGAGATAGAAGGACGAATAGGTCCGCTTAAAGCGCAGGCTGAAAAGGCGGAGAAGTTCAGAGTCCTTGATGAAGGAAAGAGAAAGCTGGAAGTCTCCGTATGGGTGCATAAGCTCAACGAGTATATGAGCCAAATAGCAGGTTATGAGGAGAAGCTTTCTGCTGTAAAAAAAGAGTACGAGGTCATCACGCAGGAGCTTGAAAGCATTGAAGATGATATAAATGACAGCTTTGCAAAGAGCGCTGAAAAATCTGAGCTTGCTGACAGCTACAAAAATCAGATACATCAGGTGGAGCTTGAAAACTCTCAGGCACTGTCAAAGATCGCAGTATATGAGAATGATATTTCTCACCTTGAAGATAATATTTTGAAGCTTAAAGAGCAGATAAGTGAGTCCAACTCATCAAAATACTATCTTGAGGCTGAGCTGAAAACACGCAGACAGGAGCTTGAAGAACTCGACGAGAAAAAAGCAAAGCAGCAGGAAGCTGTAGAGTGTAAGGAAAAAGAGCTTTCTGAGCTTATTGATAAAACTGCATTATCTGACAAGTCGGTAAGTGAAGCTGGAAGCTTTATAAATGAGCTTTACATGAAAAAGTCGGAAGTTTCATTCAGACTTGAAAATGCTAAAAACAACCTTTCGGATATTGATGAGCAGATCGAAAATTCTCTTGAAAGAAAAAAACAGCTTGAAGAACATTCAAAACTTTCTTCAAAGGAATTAAAGGAACTGCGTGAATCAAAAAGCAAAGCTGACGAAAACAAGCAGGAGCTTACAAACCGCATGAGCGGACTTGCAAAGCTTCTTGAAACTAGAAACACAAAGCTTTCAGAATGTCGCAAAAATCTCACAGATACGGAAATACAGCTCCGTGACGTTGAGAACAGGATAAAGACTATAGCCGACCTTGAAAACTCCATGGAGGGCTTTCAGTTCAGCGTAAAGCACATAATGAAAGCCTCACAGCTGGGTAGGATAAGCGGCATTTGCGGTACTGTTTCTCAACTTATATCTGTTGAAACAAAATACTCTGTAGCCATTGAAACTGCGTTGGGTGGGGCACTTCAGAACATTGTCGTAAACAATGAGGACTCTGCTAAGAGAGGTATCAGGCTTCTGAAAGAGAACAGAGCAGGCCGTGCAACATTTCTGCCTGTTACATCAGTTCGAGGAAACAGGCTAAATATGCCGCAACTTGAAAATGAGGACGGCTTTGTGGCTCTAGGCTGTGAGCTTGTTAAGTATGACAGCCAGTTTGAGGGCGTAATCAACAGCCTTTTAGGCAGGATTTGCATAGCAGAGGATATTGACAGTGCAACCCTTATCGCAAAGAAATACAGCTATAAATTCCGCATCGTTACCCTGGACGGACAGGTGATAAACGCAGGCGGCTCATTCACAGGAGGAAGCGTTTCCAAACAGACAGGTCTGCTTACAAGAAAAAATGAAGCGGAAGCACTTGCTAAAAAGAAAACAGCACTTGAAAACTCCTTTACAGAGCTTAAACAGCAGGTTGAGAAGCTAAATCAAGAGGTTTCAAAATACACCGCTGATACCGAGGGACTAAGGGAAAAGCTTTCACAGGTAAACAGCGATATACTCCGTTTTGAAATGGAAATAAAGCGTGTTTCAGAGTATTATTCTGATTATGAAAACAAGCTTGATGAGATAGAAACATTTATCGAAACGCTGAAAAATAAATACAAGATAGTAAGCGGAGATATCGACAAGGCTCAGACAGAACTTTCAGAGATCGAAGCTGAGATATCAGATAATGAAGCCAAGCTTGCCGACTCTCAGAACGAGCAGGCAGAACTTAAAAATAAGCGTGAACAGCTCAGCGAAGAGCTTTCGCAAATGAAGATAATGGCGGCAGAGTTATCCAAAGACCTTGATGCCTGCAAGCTTTCAATATCACAGCTTGAAGAAACTATCGGCGACAGTGATACTGACAGCGGCAAGTTGAACGATAATATCTCCGAGTGTGAAAAGAAAATAGCTGAGAAGAAAGAGCTTATTTTTCAGACCAAACAGGAACTCAGCGGCGCTGACGAAAAGATAGCCGCCGCACAGAAAATGGCGGAGCAGGCTCAGCGTGAGCATATTGAACTTGATAATGCAGCAAACAAACTTCGCACCAAGCAGAAGCACAAAATGGACGAGAAGGAAACACTTTCAGGTCAGCTTACAAGAGCGGAGGAACAGAAAAAATCTGTTACTGCAGGCTTTGATAAGCTTGTGGCACAGCTTTGGGACGATTATGAGCTTACCAGAAGCGACGCTGCAGAGATAGCCGAGGATATTGTGGATATAACGGTAGCTAACAGGCGACTCAACGAACTTCGTGGAAAGATAAGAAATCTTGGGAGCGTAAACCTTGGAGCTATAGAGGAATATGCAGAAGTGTCACAGCGACACGAATTTCTCACAGGTCAGCTTAATGACGTAAATACGTCAAAAACAGAACTTGAAAAACTTATCGAGGATCTGACAGAAAATATGAAGAATATGTTCACCGGCAGCTTTGAGCGCATAAATGCGAACTTCAAGAAAATTTTCACCGAGCTTTTCGGTGGTGGTCAATGCGAGCTTATTCTTACAGACCCAAACAATGTCCTTGAATGTGGTATTGAGATAAACGTTCAGCCGCCAGGCAAGGTCATAACAAATCTTATGTCCCTTTCAGGCGGAGAGCAGGCTCTGGTGGCTATTGCAATTTATTTTGCAATCCTTAAAATTTCGCCATCACCTTTCTGTCTTCTCGATGAGATAGAAGCGGCGCTTGATGATGTGAACGTAAGTAAATATGCACAATATCTGCACCACCTTACAGATAAAACACAGTTTATCACCATTACTCACAGACGTGGAACAATGGAAGAAGCTGACGTTCTGTATGGCGTAACGATGCAAGAAAAGGGTGTTTCCAAGCTTCTTAAAATGGACGTTTCGGAAACACGTCAAATGAAACTTGAATAGGAGTGAAGAAATGGGATTTTTTGAAAAGCTGAAAAATGGTCTTAAAAAGACTAAAGACTCAATGATGGGCAGAATAGAAAGTCTGCTCCATTCATTCAGCAAAATAGATGAAGATCTTTTTGAGGAGCTTGAAGAAACGCTTATCCTCTGCGATATCGGTGTTACAACTTCTGAAAAGATATGCGATAAGCTCAGACAGAAAGTCAAGCAGGAGGGCGTTAAAGAACCTGAAAAAATCAAGGATATGCTTAAAGAGATAATCACAGAAATGCTCGGTGAGGATCAGAAGCTCGATATGTCAACAATACCGTCAGTTATACTGGTTATCGGTGTAAACGGTGTTGGCAAAACAACAACTATCGGCAAGCTTGCTTATCAGCTTCATAAACAAGGCAAAAAGGTTATCGTTGCGGCGGCTGATACTTTCAGAGCGGCTGCTATTGACCAGCTGGAAGTGTGGACAGAGCGTGCAGGGGTAGACATAATCAAGCACAACGAAGGTTCAGACCCTGCTTCCGTGGTATTTGACGCACTGGCGGCGGCTAAGGCAAGACAGGCTGACGTTGTTATATGCGATACCGCAGGTCGTCTTCACAATAAGAAAAACCTTATGGACGAGCTGAAAAAGATATCCCGTATAGTTCACCAGCAGGCAGAGGGCTGCGCTCTCGAAGTCCTGCTTGCGCTTGACGCTACAACGGGACAGAACGCAGTTAATCAGGCAAGACAGTTCAACGAAGTAGCTGATATAACGGGTATTATTCTTACCAAGCTTGACGGCACAGCCAAGGGTGGAATAATTATCAGCATAACCGACGATCTGCAAGTGCCTGTAAAGCTTGTTACAGTAGGCGAAAAAATAGACGACATACAGCCGTTTTCAGCAAGAGATTTTGTTGAAGCACTGTTTGAATAATAGAATATTGGATTAGACACTTAAAAGTATAAAATCAGGGGGAATTTTTTATGGATAAGGTTTTGTTTGTAGTTGATATGCAGGAAATGTATGTAGGAAGGGGCAGAGATAAAACCACATACTCATATGATGCCGAATCACTTATCGACGCCATAAACAAGCGTATCTCTGCTTATAAAGCTGAGGAGGTCTTTTATATCGTCAGCTACAAAAAGGGACTTTTGGGTGGAGGAATGCCCAAAGAGGGAACACCTGCGGCTAGCTTTCCGGCAAAGCTGAAAGTTGTATCCAAAAATATTTATTCCAAAAGCAAGCCCGATGCTTTTTCAAACGTTGCTCTTGAAGATTTTATGAGAGCAAGGAATGTGAAAGAGATAGAATTTGTAGGTGTTGATGGTGGTATCTCCGTTATCAACACAGCAATAGGTGCTATTGAATGTGGAATGAAAGTTGTTTTCAACGAAGAATGTATCGGTACAGTTTTCAAAGATAAGGCAAACAAATGCCGTGAAAAATTAAAGAAAAATAAGGTAACTTATATACACAGCTAAAGGAGAAAAAATGAAACTTGTTATTGCAAGCAACAATAAAGGCAAGATAAGAGAATATAAACAGATTCTTGAGCCGCTTGGTTATGAGGTGTTCTCGCAATCAGAGGCAGGTCTGATACTTGATGTTGAAGAAACAGGCACTACTTTTGCTGAAAACTCTGCACTAAAAGCAAGAGCTGCATTTAAGCTTTGCGGCTGTGCTGTACTTGCAGACGACAGCGGTCTTGAGATAGACGCCCTGGATGGTGAGCCTGGAGTATATTCAGCAAGATATGGCGGACTCGAAACTGATGATGAGCGTACCGCTCTTGTGCTTAAAAAAATGAAAGAAATACCTGATGATAAAAGGGGAGCACACTTTACCTGTACAATACACTTTATTAAAGCAGACGGTGAAGAGATAGCCGTTGAGGGAAAAGTATTCGGTAAGATAGCTCACGAGCCTGTCGGCGAAAACGGCTTCGGCTATGACCCTATTTTCATGTATGGGAACAAGAGCTTTGCTCAGGTGGACTCAGAAACAAAGAATACCGTTTCCCATAGAGCAAACGCACTGAAAGCTTTGCTTGAACAGCTCACAAAGCAGTAAACTGAAAGGATTTAGATTATGATTACAACTAAACAAAGAGCAGAACTCAAAGGTATGGCTTCGCTTATACAGCCTGCTTTTCAGATAGGCAAGGGCGGAGTTAATGACGCTCAGGTGGCACAGATAGACGATTATCTGAGAGTTCACGAGCTTGTAAAAATAAAGGTGCTTGACAACTCAATGTACACCGCAAGGGAAGCCGCAGAGGAGATCGCTGAAAAGATATCTGCTGAAGTCGTTCAGGTAATAGGCTCAAAGGCGGTACTTTATAAACGCAATGAGAAGCAGCCTGTTATAAAATTAAAGTCAAAGTAATGAAAATAGGTGTTTTCGGCGGCACGTTCAATCCTGTTCACTTAGGGCATTTAAATTGCCTTAAAAGCGTAGCGGAGCAGGCGGGTCTTGACAAGATGATCGTCATGCCTGACAGAATACCCCCACATAAGCAAGCGGAGGACTTAGCTTCCTCTGAGGATAGGTTGAATATGTGCAGACTTGCTTTTGCAGATATCCCATGTGTGGAAATATCCGATTGGGAACTTAAGCAAGAGGGCAAAAGCTATTCAGTGATAACACTCAGACATCTAAAAGAGATATATCCACATGATAAGCTGTTTTTTATAATGGGCAGCGATATGTTGCTTTCATTTGAAAAATGGTATCAGTATAAGGAGATATTATCACTTTCGGCACTTATCTGCGTTGCACGCTCGCATGAGGACATTGACCACATAGATGTGAAAGCCAAACAGCTCAAAGCCGAGGGTGGAGAGATAATCATAGTAAAAACCGACCCATTTGAGGTGTCTTCAACTGAGATACGTCAAATGCTCAAAAAAAATGTTGATTGCTCTTGCTATTTGAGTGAAAATGTTGTACAATATATAGTGGACAAAAATTTGTATAACCGAGGTTTTCTAAGTGGCAGATAAAAAAACAATAGGCATTTATAAAGCATACCTAAAAGAACATTTATCAAAAAAGAGATATACACACTCTATGAACGTGGCAAATTCCGCTGTGGAGCTTGCAAAAAGATATGGTGCTGACGCAGACAAGGCTTATGTTGCAGGACTTTTGCATGATGTTGCAAAAGAGATACCAGCATTGGAGCTTGCGGCTATAGTTTCTAAATCTTCACTTGATGTGTGCGATATAGAGAAAAAGGCTGTTCCGCTGTTTCACGGTATTGCAGGGGCAGAGCTTGTGCAGACGCTTTTTGATATCCATGACCCTGAGATAATCTCAGCTATACGCTATCATACAGTTGCCTGTGGCAATATGCCCAAGCTTAGCCAGATAGTATATCTTGCAGACCTTATTTCTGCGGACAGGGATTATAAAGACGTAAAGAAAATGAGAAAGTATGCCGAACAAAGCTTGGAGAAAGCAATGTTTGAGGCTTTGAAATTCTCAATAAAAGACTCAGTGGAAAAGGGTAATACTATCCCTGTTTCTACACTTGAAGCATATAATGATTTTGCCGATAATTCAAAATAAAGGAGATTTTTATGGATAATATTTCACAGAATGAAAAGCTGTCAACTATTGTTAAAGCTCTTGATTCAAAAAGAGCAGAGGACATCAGAGTAATAGAGATCGGTGATCTGACTATAGTTGCGGATTATTTTGTTATAGCAAATGGTACTTCAAGCACTCAGACAAAGGCTCTTGCGGAGGAAGTTGAGTTCAAAATGAGCCAGCTTGGCATTGAACCTAACAGAACAGAGGGCTATCAGGGTGCAACTTGGGTCGTACTTGATTACGGTGATATCATAGTTCATGTTTTCTATAAGGAAACAAGAGATCATTACAATCTTGAAAGACTATGGTCTGACGGCAAGGATATCGACGTAAAGCAGTTCTTACCAGACGAGCCACAGGATTAATTTTGACAATTATAATTTAACAAAGGATTGATAAAGATGAAAGAATACAATTTTTCGGCCATAGAAAGCAAATGGCAGAAATACTGGGACGAGCATAAGACCTTTGAGGCAAGCAATGACTTTTCGAAGAAAAAATTTTACGGACTTGTAGAGTTTCCTTATCCGTCAGGTCACGGTATGCACGTTGGACATATCAAGGCATATTCTGGTCTAGAAGTTGTAAGCCGTAAAAGACGTATGCAGGGCTATAATGTTCTTTTTCCTATAGGCTTTGACGCTTACGGTCTGCCTACAGAGAACACAGCTATCAAAACAGGTGTTCACCCAAGAAAGGTAACAGATGACAATATCAAGAAGTTCACAGGGCAGCTCAAAAGAGTAGGTTTTTCATTCGATTGGTCAAGAGTTATTGATACGACCGATGAAAACTACTATAAGTGGACACAGTGGATATTCCTTAAAATGTTTGAGAATGGTCTTGTATTCAGAGATAAGACCCTCGTAAATTATTGCCCAAGCTGTAAGGTCGTTCTTTCAAATGAGGATTCACAGGGCGGTCACTGCGATGTTTGCCACAGCGAGATAGTTCAGAAAACTAAAGAAGTATGGTATCTGAGGATCACAGAATACGCTGACAAGCTTCTTCAGGGACTTGAAGAAGTTGATTATCTGCCTAACATCAAACTCCAGCAGCAGAATTGGATAGGAAAATCAACAGGTGCATTTGTAAACTTCAAGATCAAAGAGCAGGACGAGCAGCTCAAGATCTACACTACACGTCCTGACACGCTTTACGGCGTTACATTCATGGTAATCGCTCCTGAACATCCTATCATCCAGAAATACAGAAATAGTATTGCAAACATTGCTGACCTTGACGCTTATAAGACAGAGTGTGCAAAGAAGAGCGAATTTGAGAGAACTCAGCTCGTTAAGGATAAAACAGGCGTTAAGATAGACGGTCTGACAGCTATCAATCCTATCACAGGCAAAGAGATACCTATCTACATCTCAGACTATGTTATGATGGGATACGGCACAGGCGCTATCATGGCTGTGCCTGCTCATGATACAAGGGACTATGATTTTGCAAAGAAGTTCGGCATTGACATAATCGAAGTCATCAAGGGCGGCGACATTTCTAAGGAAGCCTACACAGGCGACGGCGAAATGGTCAACTCAGGTGAGCTTAACGGCATAACAAACAAAAAAGAAGCTATTGAAAAGATGCTTACTGTTCTTGAAAAACTGGGCTGCGGTGAAAAGGGCGTTCAGTATAAGATGAAAGACTGGGCTTTCAATCGTCAGAGATATTGGGGCGAGCCTATCCCGATAGTACATTGCCCTCACTGCGGAATGGTCGCTGTGCCATATGATGAGCTTCCACTTAAATTGCCACCGGTAGAGAACTTTGAACCTGGTACAGACGGCGAAAGCCCTCTGGCTAAGATAGACTCTTTCGTACACTGCAAATGTCCTAAGTGTGGCTGTGACGCAAAGAGAGAAACAGATACAATGCCGCAGTGGGCTGGTTCTTCATGGTACTTCCTGCGTTATTGCGATCCTAACAACAATGATGAGTTTGCTTCACAGGAAGCACTGAAATATTGGATGCCTGTTGATTGGTATAACGGTGGTATGGAGCACGTTACACGTCATATGATCTATTCACGTTTCTGGCATAAGTTTCTCTATGACCTCGGTCTTGTACCAACTTCAGAGCCTTATGCAAAAAGAACAGCTCAGGGTCTTATCCTTGGACCTGACGGTGAGAAGATGAGTAAGTCAAGAGGAAACGTTGTTGACCCTAACGATGTTGTTGACGAATACGGTGCAGATGTTCTCAGACTTTATGTTCTGTTCATGGGTGACTATGAAAAGGCAGCTCCATGGAGCGAGAGCAGTGTTAAGGGCTGTAAGAGATTTGTGGACAGAATTTGGGCTTTGCAGGATAAGGTAGTTGACAGCGACGAGTACAGCGACAAGCTGAGATCGCTCATGCACAAGACTATCAAGAAGGTATCCGATGATATCGAGTCAATGAAGTTCAATACTGCTATTGCCGCAATGATGACGCTTCTTAATGAGATATATAACGTTGGCTCTATCACAAAGAAAGAGTTCAGAGATCTTCTTATCATACTCAATCCTTTTGCACCTCATGTTACAGAAGAACTTTATCAGATGATCGGTTGCGAGGGAGTTCTTGACGAGCAGGAGTGGGTAACATATGATGAAGCACTCTGCAAGGACGATACTATCGAGATCGTTTGTCAGATAAACGGCAAGGTAAAATCCAAGCTCACAATACCTACAGACGCAGCTAGGGACGACGTTATCGCACTTGCTAAGGCTGACGAAGCTATCGTTAAGGCAACGGAAGGCAAAAATATAGTCAAGGAAATCTATGTTCCTAACAAACTTGTAAATCTGGTTGTAAAGTAAGCGAAAATTTCCTCAGAAAAATCAAAAAAAGAGCCAGAAAGCTATTGACTTTTTGGTGGAAATATAGTATAATTAAACTTGTAATTATATCGGTTTTATAAATTCCGCAGATTAAAGACAGAGCGGTCCGAAAGAGTAGGACTGGGGGAACGTAAAGCGTTTCAGTTTGCTTTTGCAGACACCTTCACTATCACCGTTGATTTTCGGAAATTCCGATAGAATTGCCTCTGTCACAGGTGGCAAAGGGAGGGAATAATTTTGGCAGAAATCCGTGTTGGAAAGAACGAAACTTTGGATACAGCACTTAAGCATTTCAAGAGATCATGTGCAAGAGACGGCGTTATCGCAGAGGTTCGTAAAAGAGAACACTACGAAAAGCCTTCGGTAAAGCGTAAGAAGAAGTCCGAAGCTGCTCGTAAGCGTAAATACTAATATGTAATTAAAGGCGGGCATTTTTATGTCCGCTTTTTATTTTATACTACAGGAGTTTTTT
>ERZ812616.3169-NODE-3169-length-12041-cov-2.934590_pt1 | contig 12041 bp, 9 predicted proteins | sample MGYA00376249_ERZ812616 | MGnify/ENA primary metagenome ERZ812616 (study PRJEB26924, sample SAMEA4378265) | human gut metagenome | biome: human gut; feature: human-associated habitat; material: faeces | place: China | collected 2013 ... | reverse complement strand
ACAGACTACCACACATACTTAATATCCCTTAATATCTTTTACTTACATTCATTAGTGTCATTGTCGCTTCAAACAAAGTTCACATAGGACTCACTCAAAACCCCAGTACAAAAATATATTATTTTTAGATATATAGCATATTTTACTGTATAAAATTAATAAAAAAAACATATTGTTACCAATTTATGTATCAAAAGATAGCTTTCCACCCTTTAATAACCAGAGTCCTATGTGAACTCCGTTTATCGGGATATTTCCCGGCTCATAATCCATTGTTTCAAACGATAAGCAAAAATATGACGATATACTAGCTCTCGACTAGTATATTTTTATATCTTTACTCCTGACTTTTTACTGGGACACCAATTGTCGGCCCTTAGAACGACAGTTGTCAATTTATAAACCGACAACTGGCAATCCATAAGTCGACAGCTGTCGACCCGGTAAAGAGTCGGGACTTTTTTGTTAAGCACTAGTATATTATCATCTAATACATCACTATCATGGTAGCAGAATATAAGATGGAACGAAACCCGAACCCCAAGGGTGACAATGAACAACAAGCATTACATCCCCGCCTGATATCACAGGGAACAGTGGGAACCGACGATATCGCCCGCTATGCACAAACCGTATCGACCATCTCGGAAGCCGACATGAAAGGAGCATTGGCCGTATTGGCACAGTATGCCGCCTATCAATTGCGCGAAGGCTACACCGTCTACATCGAAGGAATAGGGTACCTCACCCCCACCTTGCAATCGCGTCCGGTGATGGAGACCAAAGAGCTACGCAGCGAATCGGTACATTTCAAGAATGTAGCCTTCCGGTGCGACAAGGAATTGAAGCATAAATTGAAATCAATGCATATCTACAAGGCACATACCCCGAAGCTGAAAGAATTCGACACGAACGAACGCCGCCGACGCCTCCTGCGATACCTCGACCGGAACGAATATATCACCTCCACCGACTACGCTGTCCTCAACCATTGTAGCAAATACGGTGCACAACAAGACCTGAAAAGATTTACGGATGAAGGCGTCATCAGACAATCGGGATACCGCAGTTCGACCAATTACAGGAAAAGTAAATGAATGCATTATGAATGATTCCACAACAGATCATTCATACTGTCGAAGCCTGCAATTCAAGGCATAAGCCAACCAATGAATGCATGAACCCATTTTCTGCAAAAACGAATCCGGAATGTATTATCAGAACTTCAACTCCAATTGCTCCGGCAGTAAAGTGAATGTTTTCCGGTGATAGGGAGTAATACCTACCGCACGGATTGCTTCGCGATGAGCCTTTGTCGGATACCCCTTGTTTTCAGCCCAGTGGTAATCGGGATATTCTTTAGCCAACTCATCCATATAATCGTCACGATAGGTCTTTGCCAGAATAGAAGCGGCGGCGATGCTCAAATACTTGCCGTCGCCTTTTACAACAGTGGTATGGTTAATTTCAGGATACGGGGTAAAACGGTTACCGTCGATCAAGAGATGCTCCGGCCGTACTTTCAACTGGTCGATCGCCCGGTGCATAGCCAGAAAAGAAGCTTTCAGTATATTGATTTTATCTATTTCTTCAGGTGTGACAATACCTACGGCCCAGGCTATCGCCTCCTGCTCGATGATCGGGCGTAAGGCATAACGCTTTTTCTCGCTCAACTGCTTGCTGTCGTTCAAATCGTCGTTCTTAAAATCAGGAGGAAGAATAACCGCTGCCGCAAAGACAGAACCAGCCAGGCATCCGCGTCCCGCTTCATCACATCCGGCTTCTATCCGGTCGGCTTCCATATAAGGTAATAACATAGAGTTTAGTATTTAAGTAGTATCTTATTTAATCTATCATCTTCTTCCTCATCATCCAGGGGCGCAATACGAAATAAGAGAACAAGGTGGCCAGGGTAACTCCGCTTATATTGGCCAGAAAATCAAACCAGTCTCCTCCCCTGTAAGATGTACAATATTCCTGTAATAGTTCGATTGCTCCACTCATCAGGATAGGGCAAAGCACCGCACCTATCCAGGCATGCCACAACACCTCGTCATACTTCCGGTGATTACGCAAAAACTCTACCCACAACATCCCGGACAATCCGGCATACATACAAATATGAGCCACCTTATCTATCCCCGGTATCTTACCGATCTCCATGGAAGGCGGTTTGAAGAACGACAAATAGATTACAACAGCTATAATTGTCAAGGATATTGGATATTTCTTCAGATAATATAACATAGACTACTTCTTAAAACATTTTTCTTACACGTTCTATCCCGGCGGCAAAGACATCTATTTCTTCCTTTGTATTGTAGAAAGAGAATGAAGCACGGACAGTTCCTTCTATACCTAACGCCTGCATCAGCGGCTGTGCACAATGATGGCCGGTACGGACAGCTATTCCCAGGCGATCCAATAACATCCCCATATCATAATGATGAATATTACCGACCAGGAAAGAAAGTACGGCTCCTTTATCTGCCGCCTGTCCGAATATACGCATTCCTTCGATAGCGTTCAGTTTATCAGTCGCATAACGCAACAGTTCTTCTTCATAAGCCGCAATATTATTCATCCCCAAACGATTCACATAACGTAAGGCCTCTGCCAAAGCCGTACTACCGATATAATCGGGCGTACCGGCTTCAAACTTAAACGGTAATTCGTTGAAAGTCGTTTTCTCAAAGGAAACAGTTGCGATCATCTCTCCACCACCCTGGTAAGGAGGAAGTTTATCCAGCCACTCTTCTTTGCCGTAGAGCACGCCGATACCGGTCGGGCCATATACCTTATGCCCTGAAAAAACATAGAATTCCGCATCCAGTTCCTGTACATCCACTGCCAGGTGAGGAACAGCCTGTGCACCATCTATCAACACCGGAACTTCATGATTATGTGCTTCCTCGATTATTTCCTTTACCGGGTTGATAGTCCCCAGCACATTCGATACATGGGTAACAGATACCAGCTTCGTACGTTCCGAGAACAGTTCGCGGTACTTATCCATATCGAGTTCACCTTTCTCGTTCATCGGAATCACCTTCAGTGCAATTCCTTTCTTTGCAGCCTGTATCTGCCAGGGAACGATATTAGAATGGTGCTCCATAACGGAAAGGATCACTTCATCACCCGCCGACATGCACTCGTCGGTGAAACTGGATGCAATCAGGTTGATCGCCTCCGTTGTTCCGCGTGTAAAAATGATTTCGTTGGATGAACGTGCATTCAAAAACGACTGCACGGTTTTACGAGCCTCTTCATGTGCTTCGGTAGCCGCCTGACTCAGGAAATGAACACCACGGTGAATATTGGCATTCACATTGTAATAGCCGCTTTTAATCTTCTCTACCACCTGGCGGGGCTTTTGGGTAGTAGCTCCATTATCGAAATAAATGAGCGGTTTATCGTATATCTTATGCTCCAATATTGGAAAATCTTTCCGGATAGCTTGTATATCTAACATAATAACTTGTATCTTTAGTCCTATAACAAACGCCAAAGATACGATGTTTATTTTAACAACGGAGAGATATTCATTTATACAGATATAAGAATATAAAAAAAGCCTTTCGTTTTAGCGAAAGGCTCTTTCCCCTCATACATACTAATTTACTCTACACCTTCCACCGGAGTCTCTTTGAACGCCAATAACGGGAAGAAAATGAACGGTAACAAAAGCAAACCGATTGCATAAGCATTGTCACCTTTTCCATACTTTGCTGCAATATCCCTGTACAGCAAGAATGAAAGATAAATGTTGTAAATAGGGATCAGGAAAAACCAGAATTTTACAGGTTCCCATTTTACGATACGCAACATTACGATGATGTTGTAAAACGGAATAATACATGCCCATCCCTTCTGGCCGAAAGTTTCGAAAATTTTCCACATGCTGGCAAGCATCAGTATGCATAACGCCAGCTGAATAATAGATCCAATCATTACAGTTAGTTTTAGATATTTAATATTATTAACATCACAAATATAAACCTTTTATATCGAACAACTGCTACCTATCCAAAGAAAAATCCCTCCTAAGAGCTTTTTATAAGCAATCCTCATAATAATCAACAATATATTTTTATTGCTTCTGATAAAAACGTACCCAGTCGATCTCCATTTCCACAGGAAGATCAGCTGGTTCGACCGCTCCAACCCAACTACCTCCGAGCTGCATATCGAGCAAAAGATAGAACTGGCTATCGCTGAACGGATATTGCCCTTCCTTGTCTGTTTCGATACGCGGATAAGTGAACGTATGGTTATCGTTGATGAAAAATACAAGACTGTCTGCATACATCTCGACGGTATATGTGTTGAAGTCGTCCCTGTTTATCAAACCTGTACTACCTTGCTTTGGATTATCTTTGATACCCAGGTTGAAGGTATAATTTGAATGGACAGTCTGATAAGCAATACTATCATTATTTAGACGTTCCATTATATCAATCTCACCTCCGTTCGGCCATTTTCCATCCTGTGGCAACAACCAGAAGGCAGGCCATGCACCGGTGGCACCGTTAAGTTTGGCATGGATTTCCAAACGACCGTTGTTAAAGCCGACTTTATCTTTCGTATAAACTCCACCGGTAATAAAAGGAGCTGTATCGGTAGGTAAACTATAATTAACCAATCCGCGCAGAATCAGTTTCCCGTCACGCATAGCATAACAGGAATCGAAGTCGGACATATAATTATTCCAGTCTGATCCCCCACGGGGTATCTTACTCCAGGAGGCCGGATCGAAACCATCCGCCTGATCAAAGTTATCTTCCCAAACCAATTTCCACTCTTTGGGCTGCTGGGTACATGATAGTACGCACATTACACCGATACAGGCTAAAAATCCTAATAAAGTTTTCTTCATAATCCATTAAATTTAGAGTTTGCCATAAAGGTACTTATTTTACCGGTTCGTACAAACATCATTTACTGGTGTTCCATTTCTCAACCACAGTTACAAGGTTGGTACCGTTAGCCTCGAGGTTAGTTCAGAGGAGAATATTCCCGGATCGAGATAAAAAGAATATCCTCTTTCCTCGCATCTTTTATTTCCACCGACTCTGACTCTCTCTCCTGCAACGGAACAGAAAGATCACTTATACTCTCCCCATTCTTATAAATCTGAATTTTATAGGTTCCCGAGACCCTGGCCATACAATCCAGTTTAATTCTCAGAGTTCCCATAGAAGCTAATTCACTATCCGTAAAAGATTTTGCCTCCGGAAAATAAACCATTGCCAATGTTTCCCGACCATCTACATTCAAATGGCTGACCTGCGTACCCGGAATACCGACCTCACAACGGACAAATCCCGGCCCCGGTAATCCGCCGTAAATAATATCCTCATTCCGGGATATGGCTTCAAACATCCGAGTAAGATCTTCCCTGACCGGCTTCAATTCAGGCAGTTCTTTCCTTACTTCCCCATAACAGTAAACTCCGAAGCCTTGTGCCGCCCTTTCCAGGGAATGAATTACAAAATGACGGAAATTGACAGATGTATTGAAATGTCCTATACCGATCTCAGATGGGATCAATATGGGCAGTTTATAGTTATACGAATCATTATAGCGATGATCGATCCCAGCTATCGCTTTATACCCCCAGTTTTTATAAAACATCGTACCGATCGCATCCAGGTTTCCGTCCGCATAGGTAGCCGCACTCGTTCCCGTCATCCGAACACGCTCCGGATCACCGGCTTCTGCCTGTCCGGCATCCAGGTTGAAAGATAATATCTTATACGGATCTCCTTCATGGTAAGCAGAAGTAAACTGTTGCCACCACCAGTCGATGGCTTCCTTTTTAAACTGTGCATAATCAGTTTTGTTGGTTTTCTGTTTCCACTCTTCAAATAATTCAGCCGTTACAGGATTGAAATCACTTTCATCCAGAAAACTGAAACCTTCCTCATTTCCCAGTTGTACTCCGATAACCGTCTCATCATCTTTATAATGGACAGCCAGATTATAAAGCATTCTCCTTATCCGGTAAAAAACCTCTTTATGACCATATACATGAAGCGGACGGACACCGTAGGTCAGTATATCCTGGATATTCGAATAAAGTACGCCATTCCGTTTCACCCATTGCATCGTATAATTGGAAGAATCCCTGTCGTCCAGATGAAATGTCCAGGCCGTTTCGGGATTGAGGGTCGGTACTCTCTCCTTTTGTGCATGTAAAAACAATACCCAACCGATTTTCAATTCCTGCCTTTGAGCTGCTGCCACAATTTCATCGGCAAAACGGTAGTCAAACCGGTTATCCGTCGGTTCGATATCTTCCCAATGTAACATCACATAAGCTGTATTAGCTCCCATCTCCTTCATATCAGCAAAGATAGAATCATAGTTTGTCTCTTTTTCATAACGGGTATCCCAATACCCGGTCTCTATCGCTTTCAGGAAAAATGGAGCCAACCGACCATTCTGCCGGACCATATAAGCAATTTTACGGTTCGGCAGACGGATTAATACAGCCGGAACAGTCACCGTATCTTTCATCTCATAGTCTACTATTCTCGCTGCTACCGGAGAAGAAGGAGTCATAAATGGCAACGGTTCACTCAACTGAGCCTGCGACGGATGGGCCAACGCAAATAACGCGACAAGAATCAATATCCAATATTTGATCATAAACTTTCTATTTTATGTAAATTACTTAATAAAAAACCAGCTTGGCAATCCGGCAAATAAATGCTTCTCACCAAACTGGTCTTAATTAAATCTGATTTTTATTCCTATTTATCAATAACCTATTGCACCGGCATTTGCTTTCAGCGGCCATCCCGGGTTCTGATAGATCACAGAAGTTTCTCCGTTTTCAGGATCAGTAGCCGTAATGCGGAAATGCTGCATGGCGATCGGGCTCAGGTAATGAGCATCGCACCAGTTATATCCGTCGTAAACAAGGTTGGACGTTTTAATGATCTGGTAAGGACGCAAATAGACACTGTTCTTCTGACTGGAAACATTAGCCGTCTTCCCTTCCGTGCCTTCCGGTATCAGAGTCGAATTTCCCTGATTATCCACATATTCATACTGCATAGGTCCCCAGAGTTTGAAACCTTCCACCTGATAATTTTTTACCAGATCCAATGCTCTCCAGCGTTTCAGGTCATTCATACGGAAGCCTTCTTCCATTAATTCACAACGACGTTCACGACGGATGTTGTACAGTAATTTTGAAACAGGCTGACCGCCGGAATATACGGCCCAGTCTTTTTCCTTTGCCAGGTCGGTGGCCGCAACAGTCTGCTGATAATTCACCGGAAGACCAACACGTTCACGAATAGCTTTCCAGTAAGAATCTGCTTTGCTGTCGATACTGCTTCCACCGTTCTTCAAACAGGAAGCCTCGATATAATTAAGATAAGCTTCTACCGCACGAAATACATGCGAGCCTTCCACACAATAATCCCCGTCACGATACCAGGTATGCGGCATTCCCTTACGCAGGCAATAACCGGTTACGGCACGAACCTCCTGTTTGGCCAGAATATCCGGATATCCGAATGTGTCGACATCCGACAGTTCACTCAACAACTCACCTGGTTCTTTCATAAACAGTTGCAAACGGAAATCACGGTTCGTTTTCACATCTGCGATCGTATTATCACCCACATATTTGGAAGAAGCATAAATCGGAAGACCATCCTCACAAAGGAATGTTTCTACGAAATCCCTGGTAAAACCCGAATTTCCTCCTCCGCGCTGCAAATAATAACCGGCTGAATGCTTCTCTTTATATTCCATATCATAAGCTCGCCAGAGTAATATTTCCTCGTATCCTTCCATATTTTCCGCAGCAAACTGTGCATAATACGGATTATCCAGCTTTTCTCCGAAATTATTCATGGTCAAAGAAACATTATCGGCCACCTCCTCAGCCGCTTTCATCGCTTCATCCAGGAAATAAGAGATTTCACTATCGATATTAATTGTATAATCTTTCAAATAAGCAGTAGAAGCTCCGGGCCAACCAGATCCACCGGGAACACGGTTCGTCCCTTTATGGTAAGTTTCCCAACTTGCTTCAAAGAGGGCAGCCCTCGATTTTACCAATAAAGCGGCATTACGTGTAATCCGGTTTTTACCGCCGGCCGGGCTATTATTCATCAGCATAATCGCAGAATCCAGATCAGAAATAATAAAGCGGGCTACTTCATTTCTCGGACGCCGGTAACTGGCTTCCGTCAAAGCTTGTTGTTCGTCCGGCAACGTGTTACGGACAATCGGAAAATCACCCAATGTCTGAAGTTTGCTCAAATACTGCCAGGCACGCATAAAATAGGCTTCTCCGATATAATGTTTGATATTGGTTTCCGTCCCATTTATTTCCCCGTTTTTCCAGCGAGGTACCGCTATTTCAAGGAAATAATTCAGGTTCCTTATTTTATCGAAATTCCACGGATCGTCTCCCCTAGTAGAAAAAGATTCGTTCACTCTCCATTCGCCAGGTACCCAACGGCTGTTGAAAGAACCTGTCACCTGGTTATCGGTATCGTTATCATTTTTCCATGTACCCAGATTCCAACCGTCATGCGTGGTAAAACTATATTGTTTGATCGTATAGGCAGCCAGATCGCTTTCGCTCCAGAAAAAAGCTTCGGGCGTAATATTGTCCAGCGGTTCCCTGTCCAGGAAATCATTACATGATGTCATGGAAAACGCACTTATCAATACGGGTAAGATATATTTCAGTTTCATATTCTATTACTATTTAAAAGGTTACACTTAATCCGGTTGAGACAGTTCTCGATAAAGGATATGATTTGGCGGATTCTGTCACCGAACCGTTCCAGTTTCCATATCCTGACCCTAATGTTTCAGGATCAAAGCTATCAGGCAAGCCACTGATCGTAAATAAGTTCTCTACAGAGAGGAAGATTCTTAATTTCGATAAGCCGGCTTTACTTGTCAGATGTGCAGGTAATGTATAACCTATTTGCAGGTTTTTCATACGCAGATAAGCAGCATTCTGCAAATAGCGGGTCTGTTTTTTTTGGTTCTTTCCGCCATCCAGTATCGGGCGTGGGAAATAAGCATTCGAGTTAGCTCCCCACTCATCCCCTTCCGAACGGAAGAAGTCCAGATGATCCGTAAAACAGGTGCTCTGCCATAATCCGCCGCTTGCACCCCAGAACATGTTGTCGCCCAACCAATAATCTCTTTTCGCTACACCCTGGAAAAACATACGGATATCAAAACCCTTCCAGGAGGCATCCAGATCGATACCGAATTTATAACGCGGACTCGAATTTCCGATTATTTTCTTATCTCCCGGATCTGTAATTGTATTACTGCCTTCATTCACTTCGCCATCACCGTTCAGATCTTCGTACATGACATCACCGGCAACCCAGTTATTACCAAACGATTGTTTGTGGTTAGCAAGCCAGCTCTGCATTTCTTCATCTGTTTTTGCAATACCGTGAGTTACATATCCCCATATTTCTCCGGCATATTGTCCTTCATACCAGGTGTTCAAGGTTCCGGTCGGATTCGAATAACGGGTTACCCGCTGACGGTCGTCCGACAGCATAATATGTGCACCGTAACTTACTTTGCCAATCTGGTCTCTCCAGGCCACATCCAGTTCAAAACCTTTCGATTCCATGTCGGCATTATTCGTTTTGGGAACAGTAGCGCCCAGAATTACAGGTAGTTCCGGTGCCGGGCCAACCATATCCAACGTTTTACGGTTGAAATAATCAAAACTGAAAGTCAGGCGATTCTGCAACGCACCTACATCGATACCTATATTCCAGGAGCGCATTGTTTCCCAGGACAATAAAGCGGAAATCAAATCCGGCGCATTAGCCGTATTCGGCTTTACCCCATTCAGTAACCAATGACTATCAGCATCATTTGCCGCAAATTTGAGTAACTGATAATAAGGATACAGGTTTGTTGTGTTCTGATTACCCAATTCACCCCATGAGCCTCTCAACTTCAAATTATTTACAATATCGGAATAAGGTTCCCAGAATGCTTCACGCGCTACATTCCAACCGGCAGAAACGGAAGGGAATACATTCCATCGGTGATCTCTTGAAAAGCGGGAAGTACCGTCATAACGGGCATTTACTTCCAGCAAATAGCGTTCTTTATAGTTGTAATTGATACGGCCGAAAAAACCTGCTGTAGCCCAATGGCTATATCCCCCTTTTGTAATCTTATCAGTACCGGTCGATGTATTCAACGTCGGTAAATTGGAGGTAATCATATCTGTTCTCGATGCACCTAACTCCCTGTATTTATTTAGTTCCGCCTGAAAACCGACCATGACCTTCAAGGCATGACCTTCGTTGAACTCTCTGAAATATTCCGAATAAACGTTCGGATTGAAGAAGTTATTCTTGGTAGCCTGTTCCAGTACGGATGATTGCTCTGCCGGATTTGTCCACGGATTATCACTTACATCATATTTGGTTACAGGATTTACATCTTTATGCAAGAACTCCGTCGTAGTCCGGTAATTCAGTTCTCCGAAAATCTTCCAATCTTTGATCGGTTCCAGGATCAACTGGAATTGCTGGTACAGATTATCTTTCTGAGTCTTATAATCACCGCCTTGCAACAATCCTTCCGCCATACTCATTCCATGTCCGTTAGGATCGAGGAAAGGTTCCATAGGCCAGCGTTTTGCGATATTGTGATAGAACACATTATCATCCACAGAAGACGGTTTCTTGTAATCATTACGGATAAACTTGGAGCTATAATTAAAGCTCAACCAGTCCGTCGGCTTGGCATTGATCTTACCGGTAACCGTATAACGTTGCATCTTATCCGTATTGAACTTCAGGAGACCACTCTGGTCCAGGTAATTAGCAGACACATAGAACTGATACTTTTCACTTCCGCCATTGGCACTTACTGAATGCTCCTGCGAAAAAGCGGCATTATTAAAATAAATGTCATACCAGTCATTATTAGAGTTACCCTGCCAGTCCCAACGACTCGGATTATTGGGGTCGGGAACAGTTGTCGGAAGGAAAGTTCCTTCCTGATACGCTTTAATACGTTCCAGCCATTCCGGTGTAAAGCGTCCGGTTTCTCCCATATTTTCTGCAGCCCGGTTAAAATACTGGGCATACGTGTATGAATCGGCAATATCAGGAGTATTGATCGCTGAAGACCAACGGAAACTATTGTTATAGTTCACGGCGATTTTCCCGGCCGTTCCTTTTTTAGTCGTGATCAATATAACCCCGAAAGGTGCTCTCGATCCGTAGATAGAGGAAGCTGCAGCATCTTTCAAGACTGAAACACTTTCGATATCCTGAGGATTCAACGCATTCATATCGCCTTCCATCCCATCGATCAGTACCAGCGGAGATGATTTAGAACCGTCACCGATCGTACCGCCACCACGGATATTCAGTTTCATTTCATTGTTCAATTCACCACCATTTCCGGAACCAGCATATGAAAAGTTCAACCCCGGAACCAATCCCTGAAGCGCCTGGCTCACATTCATAACAGGTCTCGACTCCAGAGCTTTCGATGCAACCGTCGATACCGATCCCGTCAGATTCACCTTTTTCTGTGTACCGAAACCGACAACTACCACTTCACTCAATGTCTGCGAATCTTCCTGCAGAACAACATTAATCGAAGTCTGATTACCGACTTTCTGCATGATCGTTTTCGAACCGATAAAAGAAAATTGCAGAACAGCATTCGGATCACTCAGTTCAAGAGAGTAGTTCCCGTTCATATCTGTGATCGTACCATTGGTTGTTCCTTGTTCAACGACGTTCACCCCTGCTAACGGCTGGTTATTTTCATCGGTAACAACACCTCGTACCACTTTCTTTTGTGAACTCCCTACAGGGACACTCCGGCTTTCTTTAGAAATACGGATACTCTTACCTACAATCTCGATCGAAACCGGCTGCCCTTCAAACACCTTATAAAGAACATCTTTGATCGATTCGTCCGTGACATCCACAGAAGTCTTTTTCTGCATATCCAGCTCCGAGCTTTTTATCACATACGAATAGCCATTTTGTTTCGTG
>ERZ812616.3165-NODE-3165-length-12064-cov-2.717628_pt1 | contig 12064 bp, 9 predicted proteins | sample MGYA00376249_ERZ812616 | MGnify/ENA primary metagenome ERZ812616 (study PRJEB26924, sample SAMEA4378265) | human gut metagenome | biome: human gut; feature: human-associated habitat; material: faeces | place: China | collected 2013 ... | reverse complement strand
CACCAGATCCACACCAGCAGAAAAATCCACGCCAGTATCAGCAGCCAGAAAGCAGAGACTTTAAACCGGGGCATCGCCGGTCGCAGGGCTGATTTGAGTCCGCTGAGTAGTCGGGGTGTTGGTAATCTGAACACAAAAACTCCTGTTCTCTTTTATTGTTCTGCCGTGAATTTTTGTTCTAGCTGCTCAAGCAGGGACGGCTCCCAGTCTGCCACCATCATCTGCAATCCCATCCTGAACAACATCCGGTACTGCTGCTGCGCAAGCTGTACCAGCCCCGCCTCTTCCGTCAACTGTGCGGCAAGGTACTGGCGGTGAAACTGATCGCGGGGATCGCCTTCGGGTAGCATGTCCAGATATCGCAGCGCCGCCTCCAGACCCTGCTCAGCAAAACAGGCTCTGGCTGCCTTCGATTCCTCACCGATTTGCGCAACCGGTGCAACTTTGGCGTCGGGCGAAGCTGCCAGCCATTGTTTCGTCTGCTCACTGATAAACGGTGTGTGGTCATTAAACAGCAGCCCGGTAAGCTGGGGCAGACGCTCAAGGAAGCGGATGACCTCATCGCGGATGGCGTCTGCCACCTGTTTGTAACCCAGACGCAGCGCCGTCTGTGCAGAAAGGCAGTGACCATCCAGCCAGTAAGGAGCCAGCAGTACGCTTTTCTCCACCTGCTGCCACAGCGCCATATCGGCACTACCGAGCTGAGCATGGTAATCTGCCACCATATCGGCGGAGACCGCAGCCAGTGGAGTACGGCCATCGCTTTCCGCCTGGGGCGTACTGGTGATGTTCTGCCAAAGCGCATGGCGGCGCAGACGGTAGCCCTGCGGTGAATCCGGCTGGCGTTCACATAAAATGGCCGCCACTTTTAACAGCGTGTCGCGCCAGGCTTTGTCGTCGTGACTGTCGATGACGATTTGGGGAGCCGGAGCACTGGGTTGCGTCACGCCGCTTTCAGACGTGGCGGTGGTCTGTGGTGAACTACCGGAGGCCGCCGGAGTGGGGACAGGAGCCGGTGCCGCACGATTAAACGCACGCTGGTACAGGGCAAAAAGATCATCAGTAGCCTGTGCCAGTTCCGGGGCGTTATGTGACTGCCAGCATTGCGCCAGTTTTGCCAGTTCCCCTGACAGCGCATCGCGCTGCTCTGTGGCGGCGTTCTGTGAAAAACCTTCAATACCTGTTTCAAAGCGTTTAATGACCTGGCTGGCAAAGCGTTTTTTATGCGCCATATTCTGCGGCGCAGCCACCGCCCAGTAATGCTCCACATACAGCGCCAGCAGGCGCAATGCGAGATGAGGATCACCGGCGTGTTGCAGGGTTCTCAGCAGATGCGCCAGCAGACGAAAATCCTTACTCTCCGAAGCCAGAATGACCAGCCCCCGGCGCTGGAGTTCCGGGATATCCAGTTGACTGTGGGCCAGCGATCCCAGCTTGACGATTTCGCCGTCGATATACTCCCAGTTCGGGTTGTCATCTTTCAGCGCCGATGCCAGTTTCTCTTCCGGCAGGTTTTCCAGCAGGTGCGATATCCAGACATTCGGATCGCGTAAGTCCATTGCCATATTTTTATTCTCCCGCCCAGTGGCAGGCATCGCGCAGGGGAGCAATCGCCCTTGCCAGCCCGTCAATGTTAAAGGTCAGCTTTCCGGCGGCATTGTCTGCGCCGGTATCCACCGTCAGCGTTTTTGCGCCGAACAGTTGCTTAATTTCATCAATCCCGGATAACCCCCGGCTGGACTCCAGCAGGGTGCCGTTCTCGCGCACAAACCAGTGGCTGCGCAATGCCCGGTTGTCGGCATTCAGAGTGACGGCGATATCATGGACATCCAGAGGGTGCATCAGCGCCACCTGCATCCGGGTGATATTGTCCACGCAACTGAACATCAGCACCGGGCGTGGCGGAACATGACCGATAGCCGGGGTGGTTATCACCACCGTCGGGCGCTCCCCCGGCACCTGCGTCACCAGCAGTTCTGTGGTGTTGCCCTCGCGGCGTTTTTCCTGCTCTGTGGCGCGGGTCCAGGCCTCGCCCACAAAACCGGCTTTGACCAGCGCCCCGTCAACCCCTGACGGGGACAGCGGTGCCAGCAGGCGGTCATAGCAGTCAAGCCGCTCCAGCGCCGCGGACTCCCGCCGACAGGACTGTATGGCCTGTAACGTGGCTGTCGCATCCGGCGGGGTCGTGGTGGCGACGGCGACCGCCACACCGGCCATTGACGATGCTTCTGCGGGCGCGGCAGTGGCGGGTAAGCCCGTCATCAGGCCCGCGATAAACCATCCTGTCTGCCGGAAAACGCGCAACCTGCTCATAAAACCGTTTCATCCTTTGTGACGGACTCGTCGTTCTGAGCATCTTCCACGTCTGCCGTAAATGCGCCGTCCACTGCCGACAACCGAATCCGGGCAATCGCCGTGTTAGCCGCCATTTTCTGCAACAGCAGCAGCGAGAGCGGCGGTAGCATGTCGCCATCGATGACCGATTCCAGCATCCTCGCGCCGTTTTCCGCGCGGGTGACGCGGCTCATGATTTCGTCCGTCACTTCTGGTTCAATGACCACTTCTGCACCAAAGCGACTGCGCAGCACGTTATCCAGACGGGCCAGTTTTCCGGCGATAATGGTGGCGAGCGTCTCTTTCGACAGCGGCAGATACGGCACCACTTCCATACGCGCCAGCAGGGCAGGTTTGAAGAAGTCGGCCAGCACCGGATACAGTACTTCCTGCATGGTTTCCGGGTCATCGGCATGCTCGACTATTACCTGGTAGCCGAGGTTGGACGTCAGGAAGAAGACGATATTTTTGCAGTCAATCAGGCGGCCTTCACCGTCTGCCATTTCGCCCTTATCGAACGCCTGGTAGAACAGGTTGAGCACATCCGGGTGCGCTTTTTCCACTTCATCGAGCAGTACTACCGAGTAGGGTTTCTGACGAATCGCTTCGGTCAGTACGCCGCCTTCACCGTAGCCAACGTAGCCCGGAGGCGAACCAATCAGCCGCGAGACGGTGTGTTTCTCCTGGAATTCGGACATATTGATGGTGGTCAGGTACTGGCGACCGCCGTAGAGCAGCTCTGCCAGTTGCAGGACGGTTTCGGTTTTACCCACACCGCTGGGGCCAGCCAGCAGGAACGCACCGAGCGGGCGTCCCGGACGACGCAGGTCGGCGCGTGCGGTCAGTAGATGCTTATGCAGGCTGGCAATCGCCAGGTCCTGGCCTTTGATGGTGTCACCCAGCCATTTCGTCAGGTCGGTGATGACCGACATTTCATTCTGCGACAGGCGGTTGAGCGGCACGCCGGTCCATTCGGCAATCACCGCCGCAATCTGTTTTTTATCGACGTGCGGGGAGACCAGCAACCGGTCGTTATGCAGGGCGTCCAGTTCGGCAGTGAGCTGGGCCAGCCGCTGTACCGGGGAAACTGTTTCAGCGGTCTCTTCCGGTTGTTCTCTGTCGGCCTCATCAGCCGGTACGGCACCGGTATTATCCTGTTCTGACTCTGACTCTGGCTGCGTATCCTCCACGGTATCTGCGTCCGGCAACGGCACCGCATCGTCCTCTGCCACGCCCAGTAACTGCTGGCGCAGCGCGATAATCTCCCGGACCAGCGTCTGCTGCTGGTGCCAGGCCGCTTCCAGTTCATCCAGCGCCGTCAGCGTTTCATCATACTGCACCAGCACCTCTGTCATCCGTGATGTGTCGGTACGCAGTCCGATGCGAAGCTCGCGCTCAAGCTGGCGAATTTCCGCCTCCTGCTGGTGGCTCAGAGTGGTCAGCGCCGAGATTTGCTTCGGCGGCGACGACAGGTTGATGGCCACACGGGCGCAGGCGGTATCCAGCACATCAATCGCTTTGTCCGGTAACTGACGCCCGGAGAGATAACGCTCGCTTAATGTCGCAGCGGCCTGCAAGGCGTCATCATCAATCAGCACGCCGTGAGACTGTTCATAGACCGCCGACAGACCGCGCAGAATAATGGTGGCTTCGGCAGCGTTGGGTTCGCTGACCTTCACCAACTGGAAGCGGCGCGACAGGGCGGCATCTTTTTCGAAGTATTTTTTGTACTCGCTCCAGGTGGTGGCGGCGATGGTTTTCAGCTCGCCGCGCGCCAGCGCCGGTTTGAGCAGGTTGGAGATATCCAGCCCGCCCTGCTGGTTGCCCGCGCCAATCAGGGTATGTGCTTCGTCGATAAACAGAATGACCGGCACCGGGGAGGAAATGACCTCCGCCATCAGCCCTTTGAAACGTTTTTCGAATTCACCCTTCACCGACGCCCCGGCCTGCAATGCGCCCAAGTCAAGGGTCATGATATCGGTGTTTTTCAGCTTGTCCGGCACCTGGCCTGCCACGATGCGCAGCGCCAGCCCTTCAATCAGTGCGCTTTTGCCCACGCCCGCTTCGCCCACCACCACCGGGTTGTTTTTACGGCGGCGGCAGAGAATGTCGATCATCAGGTCGATTTCGTGGTCGCGGCACAGTACCGGGTCAAGCCTGCCGTTACGGGCGTCTGCGGTCATGTTTTTGGCATAGCGGGCAAGCAGGGTGTCAGAGGCGTCCGTCATTGTGCCTGCGCCTTTACCGTCTGCATCCGGCACGACTGATTCCGCCGACTCCTGTGTCCACTGCACAAAGTCCTGTTGCAGACGGTCACGGTTAATGCCGGTCAACAGCCGGGCGGCAGCAGGCGGTATATAACGCAGCGGCGAATGCAGCAGGGCCAGCAGCAACACGCCGCCGCGCAGTTCGCTGTGCTGCATCTCAGCCGACGCCAGCAGCCAGCCCTCTTTAAGCCACTCAACCAGCATCGGGGAAAACGCCGGGTAGCTGTCCGCAGAACGGGCGGTTGTGTAGTTCTCTACCGTCAGCGCCTGGCGCAACTCTTCCATGCCAATATCGCCCTGGCGGGTAATAACCCGCAGGTCACTGCGTGGCATGGCGAGCATCTGAATGAGCACATGGCTGACGGTAATTTCCGCTGCCTGCTGACTCATACATTCAGAGGCGGCCATCTCCAGCGCCTGGCGGGAGAACAGGTTCAGCCGTTTTACCAGCGGGGGAAGATCAATCTGGATCATAAACGTCCTTATCGAAGTAATTTGTTTAGCTGGTGCAGGATGTCCTGCGTCTGGCTGTCCAGCCGCAACAGATAGAACAGGTAAAACAACGCCAGCACGACAACGCCACCACAAAAAATATGTTTAACAGTCAGGCGACTGATGAGCTGATAACGCCCGCCCTGGGTTTTTTTGTCCTGGTGTAACAGCGGGAAAGGGGCATCGCCGCGCAGTTTATGCAGAACGTGGTACAGACGGCGGTAGATCTGCTCAAATTCCCCCTGATCCTGTGCTGCCACTTTGTAGCGCCCGCGAAATCCCAGAGAAAAACAGATCCAGAGAAATTCCAGCAGATCCTGGTAACGTTTGGGTTCACGGATCAGGCGCTCCAGCAGGATGAAAACTTTCTCGCCACCCCAGGCTTCGTTGTGGAAATGGACCAGCAATGACTGCTTGATCCACTCGTTCTTGTTTGACCAGCCGTTACCGAGCGCCGCTTCATCAATAAACGTGCAGAGGATGTAGCGAAACGAGATAATCACGCCCGGTTCGTAGCCCTGCTCCTGAAGCAGTTGCTCCACGGCCTGAACATCTGTCACCACCTGAGCAAAAAGATGCTCCGGCATCGTCTGGCTGTTCATGGTTGAAAGGCGCATTACCATACCGAGTAGCGGCGTGGCCGCGTCGATCATCGGATTCAGGCTGTTGCCACGAAGCGCGAGATGGTAGTTGCGCTGGCTTTTTTCGTCGTGTCCGGTAAATGGTGGCAGAGACAGTGACCCCTCATCCATCGTCTTACCCTCTTATCGCCCACAGTTGCATGTTCAGATCCGGGAAACTGCCGGAAACATGCAGTGCAACGGCCCCGGCGGCAGCCATTTCTGTCCAGGCCTGGCCACTCTTGTCGAGTTCGAAATAGCTGAACCCGGAATGGTAAGGAAGCTGGCGGGGAGCCACCATAAGGGCACGCAATGGAATACCGGGGATCTGCACACTGACCATATTGCGGATTTTTTCCGGCGAGGAAATTTTCGACTGCTGGATAAACTGACGCTGGATCTGATCGACCGGCACGTTTGCCGCCACGGCCAGCACAAAGGTGGCAGATTGCAGCAGTTCTGTGTCATGGATATCGGCCTGCCAGATACCGTCACGCAGATGCAGCGGCAGATTGACCGCTCTTGGCGACAGTACGGTATGCAGCGCCCGTTTGACTTCCGGTAACAGTGTTTTAAATGTTTTGGTCAGATCATGATGATCATACACATCAAGCGGGCAGGGCAGGCGCGACGGCTCGGTAAAGGTCATCAGTTCACCCAGCAACCCAGCAAGATCAAGGTAGAAATCTTCCGGGTGGAGCTGGGATCGGCGGGCGCGATGGGTAAACCGGGTCTGGTTACGGTTAAGTAACTGCAACATCATAAATTCCGCCACATCCGCGATGCCGCTCTGCGCCGGAGAGCCAATACGGTTTGCCAGATCGCTTGCCCGTCCGCCAATGGCCCCCTGTACCTCTTTGAGATAAACACGCAGTTTCTTACTGACCTGAATATTCTGGCAGGAGGGGATAAAATCGTCATCCAACGTCAGGGAGCCATCGGCATGGCGATTGCTGATACGGCAAAGCGGGAGCGTAATATAGGCGCTCATATCTTCTGCACCGCTCATAATGCGCGGCGTCAGTTGACCCAGCGTCAATGTTCGCGCGTCACCTTCTTCTGAATGCAAATCCCGGACATCGGCATAATTCAGCCGGTAACGCCCGATTCGCCGTCCGTCGCTGATTTCATTTCTCACATCACTGGCGACCGGCAGAGCGAGGTAGATATTGCGGCTTCTTTCGTCCGGAAAATTTTGCGGGTGCAGCGGATCGGGCAGTGCGTCCTGGTCGGGGATAGAAAAGACGGTGCCGTCGGGCAGTGTGCCTGACGCGCTGTCAATCATGATCTTACCCTGCGCCAGCAGTTCATTGTTGAGGGTGAGTTCGGTAAATCCCCAGGATAAATCATTCATGGCCCGGAAACGCTGGTTATCCAGGTAGTCGTTGTAACGCTGCTGTTGCTGGAAATGGTGTGGGCGCATCAGCATCCCTTCCTGCCACATCACCTTGTTGCGGGTGGTTGCCATAATTATTCATCCTCTTTTTTCATTTCGATGCTGCTTTGACGTACATGCACCAGCAGGCGGTAATGGTGGCCGGTTCCTTCCACCGTCTCGATTTGTTTCCATTCAGTGGCCTGGTCATCGGAGAAATAGGCCACGACACCAATAAACTGCGTTTTCTCATCCAGCTTTACCGGCGGCAGGGTTTTGATGGTGTCCGGCAACAGGTTGAAATCCTGGTGGTCGATATAGTTTTTACCCAACACATCCGGTAGCGGCGTACTGGCTATCTGGTCATAGTCGGCTGCCAGCAATTTTGAGTCGTCAGTCAGGTACACCAGTTGCACATCCACGGCGGCTGATTCACCCTCCGCATTGGTATTGGTGTCCGGTTCAGTCAGCAGGGTGACGGTTATTTCCGAAGGTTGCTCCTTCAGGCTCCCGACCTGGATATCCGGGTTTTTGATCACCTCGCTGATTTTTTTCGCCGTTTCGCAGCCGGTTAATATGACGCACATCAGCACGCAGGCCAGAAACGCCTTCCTGTTCATGCTTCCGGCTCCCGCTGTTTTTCACGAAGCACCCGGTCATAGACCTGGGCGTAGACCTCGTTAAACAGCATCTCAAACCCCTGCTGGCGATCGGAGGCCAGTTCTTCGTAATAATGGCTGTACATTTGCCATGCTCCGGCATCATCCAGCGGCTGGCGCAGTTCATGGCTGCGGCGGTACTGCACAAAGCGGCGCAGCAGATTTTGTGGTGAGAAAGCATCCAGCAGGACACGAAGCGACTCCACAATCGCTGCCCGGTTAGCTTCTTCGTGGTGGCGGACATTGCGCAGGCTTTCACTGACGGCGGCGGGAGCCGCCAGATGTACCGGGCTTTTACCTTCGGCAAACATTACGTCGAGCGCGGTGGCGTAATCCATGTTCAGGCGCAGCGGGTTATCTTCCAGCGGGCGCAAATGTTTGTCTGAGAGGCTGTTACGCTGCTGCTGCAAATCGAGCAGACCTTTTATTGCGGCCTGTAACGTTCGTCCGGCCTCCTCCAGAAAATCATCCGCATCGTCGGAATTGCTCATGGTAAGCGAGCCGCCAAGACCGCGCAGTAAGGGGGTGACCGCAAGGTGGCGTTGCGCCATTTCTGCCGCAGAGACGTCGTCATTACGATCGCCGGGGCTGGCATAAATGGGCGGCAGATCCATAAACGGAGTATTGATCCCCCCATTACTTGCCGGATCGGACAGCGGTGCCGATGGCCGGACAGCCGCAATGCCTGAAAGCGGATCGCCCGTGGTAATCAGGCTTTCGGACTGAAGTGCCTGGAGTGGATCGGCAGAAAAACCGTTTACCACGGTGTCTGCAAGCTGGTGCCGGTGAGTCATTCCCGGATAGTGTGGCGCACCCTCCGTTGATAGCAGGGTATCCGTGAGCATATCGCGATTGGTAACGATGGTTTCGGGAGTGGCCATTTCCTCATCGTAATGGGGAATATCTCCCCGGTTCAGATGAACCCTCACCATCAGCCGTCCGATCTGGATCTCATCGCCCTGGCGCAACTGTATTAGGTCTGATGTTGCTGTGACTTTTGCCTGATTCAGCCACAGTTGTGCCGTCTGCGGGCGCAGACAAAATGTGCCATCGTGCAGGATAACGGTAAAAGCCTGGGCCGGAATGCTCTGCTGACGATCCTGTACCGACCAGTGGCATTCGGGGCCATGGCCGACATTTCCCTGCTGTGTGAATAGACAGCGCGCCGCCCGCCCGCTTTCCAGCTCACTGCCGTTAATGACCTGCAATGAAAGCGTCTGTAGTTTCTCTTCCGGCATATTCTGCTCCGTGATTATCATAATTTACGACCGTACCCTGATGGTGACTGAGGGTCGTTCTTCCGGTGTGCCGAGGAAGCTGGTCCAGCCCAGCAGCGCACTTTTGTTATCACCCAGGCGCATTGCGCCCACCTGCTCCGGCGCCAGCCCCAGATGTAAGTCCCAGGCAAGCTGATCGCGCAGGATGAAGGACACGAACATCGTCAGTGGCAGGAAGTTTTCGCCGGACGGCAGAAAAGAGAGGAACTGTTTTCGGGTCAGGCTGGTAATACTGAGCTGGAATTTTCCGCTGAGATCGGGCACTCGTGTACCCAGAACAAAGTTGCCCAGTACCGATCTTCCCGCCAGTTTTTCGCCATTTTTAAGAGAATAGCTCCCCAGACTATTTTGCTGATCCGGTTCAATATCCACCTTGCGACGTTGCCAGTTTTGCAGCGTCACTTCTGACAAATCAAAGCAGTGGGACACCAGGCCACAGATTATTTCCGGGGATCGTCCCGGATTTGCCAGGATCCCGGAATACGCCAGCATTTTGCTGTGATTAATCGCCAGCTTATCGCGAAGCTGGCGGTGGCCCAGCCCGACAAGGGAGTACATGCGCTGCGAGAACGCATCCACACCGCCGTTACGAAAACTGATGTGATAGCGGTACTTACGCCAGATATGCCAGACAAACTGGGTCAGGCGGTGGCTGAACATATCCAGAAAATCACCTACCGGACTTTGTTCATGTACCGCTTTCCAGGCCAGGTGATCGAGGTAATAACCGGGGAGAGGCGACTGGCTCCCCTGTAACCCCATAAAGGTGGTGGTCATCCTGAATGCCCCTGATGTATCCCGTTTCAGCGCACTGATATCACTGCACGGGAAGGCAAGGCTGGCATCGGCGCTGAAACGCAGGGTTTCCTGTGCCGGATCGTCACGCAGGGATAATTCTGGCGTCCCCTTTTCACCCTTTGCCAGGCGGTGCAACAGCTCCGCCATCGCAAAAAAATTGTAAGAGCAGGCATTATGGAAAACCTGTGCCAGCGGATCATTCTGCTCTTTATCTGCCGGGGGATTTCCCGGACTCAGATAAGAGGATGCTGCCCGATTCTTTCCGTCCATTTCCATGTCTCCTGGCTTTCTGTGTTCACAACGGTCAGCATGTGGAATGAGTTAACGCTGGCGTACAGCGACAGAAAATGCGAAAGCACCGTACCGAGCAGATACATTTCCCCTTCACAGACAAACGGCTCCGGGTGCAGATACAGCGTGGAGGCCAGTCCCCGGACGGGAATACCCGTAAACAGGCGATCAACGGGGCGGGTCTCCAGACGCTCAATGGCATCCAGCTTTTGTTGTGACAGCCGTGCCGTCTGCGGGGGATGGATTGCGTGGCGATCAAAGTTGGCGATGACCTGCTTCAGCGCGTCCGTATCCAGTAATGACAGATAATTCAGGTTCATGGCGGAGAGTAGGGACCAGTGCAGGCTGCCATCAATGACCGGCCAGAGTGGTTGCGTCGGGCGGGTAATGTTGCGAAATGAAGCAACAGCTGCATTTTTACCGGTTGTGCCGGTGATATCGCCGGAACGAATTTGTGACGGAAGCTCACGGTTGGTACAGGTCAGCGATACCGAAACCACTTCATTACTGAGCAGAGATTCGTCTGACGGATAACTGCCATCAGCATGTATAAAGGCAAGGGTATGATCAAAGCCGCGATGGAACAGGGATGTTTTGGTCCGGTGATGCCAGTACACCACTTCCCGCTTCCGGCTGTATTCCATCTGATGGCTGAAACTTTCAAAGGCTGGCCACTGGCGCGCGGCCTGCGTCGAAACAGGACGCCCCAGATCTTTTTTCCTGAACATATCCTGGACCTGGCTCACCACACTGTTAACGGAAAATACATCGTAATGTTGTGGGTAATGGCGGCTGGGAACCAGCGGATAGTCTGCCCGCCGGTTGTCCAGCGTGATGGCTTCTGCATGGTGGATAAATAAATTAATGGCAGGTGCGCAATACAGGCGCAGGGAATCGCGGCGCAGCCGGATGTCCACGGGCAAAGGGCGCGAAAAACGCAGTTGCAGGGTAAAGAATTCCGCCTGCAATCCGTCAGGCAAAGCCGGACAACCACAAAGATCAAAAAAGAGAAACGCATCGGGGTAACAGAAATACTCCTGAAGGATCCGGTAGCCGCTGTGGACGTTTTTCGGCCAGGGCAGCATGGCATCCTGCGGCTCAAAACCGACAGCTTTTAGCATAAACTCAGGCAGGCGAAGATGCTGTTCACCCACAGTCAGGTCGGCACCCTGCAAGTATTCGCAGAACCATAAATAAAGCTGGTCACGGGTATAGTTGTCGTCATTGCCGAGCCAGAAGCGAAGTTTGTTCAGATCCAGCGTGCGGAAGTCCGTTCCCGGTGCGACCGAAAAGGTGATGTTGATAACACCATTACGGGTCGTACTGCGGTTTTCAATCTGCTCCAGGCGAACGGGCAGCAGCCAGATATCCCGGCAGAGGGTGAAGGTACAGGGAGGCGGCTCCTCCTTTTTAGCATCAGAGGGCAGCACTTCATCAACTCTGATTTCCCCGGCGTTGGTTGTAAACTGCTCATTACGGGGGATTAACACCGGTACAGAAGACTTATCCATATCCGGCGTATATTCAATAAGGGTCATTGCCGGAACCGGACGCAGGTAATTAGGCCATAGCATCTTAATAAGCCCGTGCGTCAGTTCTGGGAATTCATCCTCAATTTTCTGGCGGAGATTGCCGGTAAGAAAAGCCACCCCTTCCAGCAGGCGTTCAATATCCGGATCCGCATCTTTTTCGGCCAGGAAGCGGGCCAGATGGGGTTTTTCCGTTGCCAGCAGCTTGCTAAGCTGGCGCAGGTAATCGAGTTCTTCCCGGAAATAGCGTTCTTCAAATTCCATTTGTCAGTCCACCCGGTAATGCTGGCTGCCATTCGGTGCCATATCAAATTCAAGCACCTCATGCGTTTCGTTAAATGTCACCCAGGCTGTAATATGAAACGTCATATCCAGCGGGCTGGAGGCGGATGAAACCACTACCTGCACTTCAGCGTGTGAGA
>ERZ812616.3163-NODE-3163-length-12086-cov-16.236389_pt1 | contig 12086 bp, 15 predicted proteins | sample MGYA00376249_ERZ812616 | MGnify/ENA primary metagenome ERZ812616 (study PRJEB26924, sample SAMEA4378265) | human gut metagenome | biome: human gut; feature: human-associated habitat; material: faeces | place: China | collected 2013 ... | reverse complement strand
CGGATCTTCGGGCGGACAAACCGGGACTGCACATAGTACGACAGCAGCTTTTCCAAAGGCTGGCCGTTCTTTTCGTACATCCCAAGGAAGAACGCCGGCAGCATCACCGCCATCATACCGAGGGTGGCAGCAGTGTTGCCGCCGGAATCCCGGAGAACAAAAAACAGCGGCACTCCAATGAGAGCCGCTGTGCCAAAGCAGACAAGCTGCCGTTTGGTCAGGTTGAACGCGACCTTCGATTTCACTTTCGTCAGGTCACGGGGAACTGAAATATACGCAGCCAATAAAGCACCTCCTTTAGTGCGCTCCGAGGACGGATTTCGTCACCGAGCTGGTCTTGAACAGGCTGAAACAGAGCAGAACGGTGTAGCCCACAATGCTCCAAATGGAGTTGATGGCATCCCCGGAAATCGCTACGCTTTGGATCAGCACCGCATAAATGGCAACACAAATCAAGATCAGGAAGCCCTGAAAACCCAGTGCAAACAGGCATTTCAGGTAGTTCTGCCCCATGTGGCTCTGCTCGTGGTTGCCGAAGGTCGCCATGGGGATGGGCGCAAGGCTCACCATGCAGTAAATTTCAATCATTCTTCCGTAGACGATGACGAAAATAACGATGGACAGGATGCGCATGGTGATGCCAATGAAGAAGGACTGCAAAAACAGCCCGAACAGGGGACCAACGTCCATCTGCATCAGGCTGGATTGCAGCATGGACAAGCCAATGTCGTTGACACGGGTATTTCCGGCAATGATGCTGCTGGAATCGGATACCACCTTTTGGGTGACATCGAACACCGCCATCACGATGTCAAAAGTATTGCTGATGAGCCACACCGAAATAGCAGTCTTAAAAATCCAGCGCATGATGAGGGCAGGCTCAAACTGTGCCATATTGTTGTGCTGGGTAATCATCTCGATCAGTTCGTAACAGGCGATAAAGGTCAGGATGATGCCTGCAATGGGCAGCACCACGTTCCGGGACAGCGATTCGATCATGGCGAACACCCGTGGCTCAAAGCTGGAGGGCTTGGTGCCCACCTGCTGTGCGATGTTGCCCACTTGGGTGTTCACATCATCAAACAAGCCGGAGAGATTGGACATAATGCCTGCCGTCAGGATGCCTTTGATCCAGTCGGCAATGGCTTTGAGAACGGTTTCCATTCAGTCACCGTCCTTAGCTGAAATGGTTGATAAGGGTCTTGAGGAGATTCAGGAGAAAAATAATGTGGGTCAAAAACTGCATAATAGCACCGCCTTTCATGGATGGGTGGATAAAAACGCGGCTTGGAGCACGGACATTTAATAAAACTGCAAGCTGCAGAGGGCTTTCCGCTGCTGCTCAAGCCGCCGTATGGAACAATGCCCTCATTTCATCTATCATTTTTGATTGATGAATGATAGATGAAATGATATGAGCAAACACAAAAAGTGTTCGACGGAAACAAAAAAGCCGACTGCTTTTCGGCAATCGGCAAATCATAATCAAAGCTATATAGCTGTTTTTATAAGTCGGCGAACAGGAACCTTATGATAAACATCAAGGATGCGTTTTTCTCCATTTCGCCAAAAGGGGTTCATATAATAACAATCGCATTCTTTACAATACCAAATGTATTCAGCTTCTCCGTTGATCTCTAATGTGAATGCCTTCATTTTTAGAAGCGGATGCCACGGGCAATGTTTCTGAAGCTTTTCTTTTTGACGATCAGCTTTGCAAAGTCCAAAAAGCTTACCACATTTTAGAGGGGGCGGATTAAACTTAAAACGACTATCAATGGGATTTTCTATATAATCATTGAAGTTTGATAATCCAAGTTGATTGAGAGGTCTATAATGAAGCCCTGCATTATGTTGATTTTTTGCCATTATAACAATCCTTTCTCAAGCAAGCATTTTGCCCTCCAGATAGGAGCAGCGGAGATAATCAGGATTGGTGTAGTATACGTTGGAATTGAAATCGGAGATCTCATCCGTGATAAACGACGAAAAAACATCCAGAATTGCCTGTGCAGCATCTTCATCTTTCATGGTGGACAGCACCAGCCCCTGATACAGCATTCCGATGGAGGTTGCAGAAGGGACCGTATAGCGGCACTCCGCAGCAGTATCAAAATCCCCATCCGGGATGTTGAGATCTTCAATCAGCTCATCTGAAACCTGCTCAAAGGACAGACAGTGGTTTACTTCTGCCAGCCGGAGCTGCCGTTCGATGCCGGCTTTTGTGAAGTGACGAATCACATCCTGCCGATGATTTTTGGTCTTACGGGCGATGGTCTCGATCAGGCTGCAAACGTAGAGAACATCATTTTTCTGCTTTTCGGTCATGGATGGATTCACTCCTCTCAAAGGTCAGGCAGTGCAAAGCGTTTACGGTATGAAAGCTGATCTGGTGTGTTGGATGCTTGAACTTCGCCAATGCCCAAAATGCTTCACGGCTGATCTGCCCGGACGTAAATCCATTGACATAGTCCCAGATGGTGTCATCTGCCATGGGACCCTCCACAATATCATAGGGATGGGTTTCGCCTGCACGACATTTTGCAATGAAATCCAGCCATTCGTCCGACATTTCAGGGAAACGCAGGATTTTCAGGTCAGGATTCTCTACATAGCGATAGACGTTCACAATACCATCGGCAGAACGGCGGTCTGCCCAGCGGTAGGCTTGTTGATAGCTGTTCGTGCAGTAGAATCCCCAAGAAAAGTCCTTTGTATACCGTGTGATGCGGATTTCGGGATAGACAACTTCTTCTTTACTGCCATGATACAATAAAATCTCGCTCATCTGATTCACCTTCTGTATGTGAGATCGTTACTATGGCTTTCCTTATTATAAATATGTACCGGGCGGCAATCGCCGCCCGCTGTTCTTAACCGAACAGACCGCTCAGCAGGGGAATCAGGGTAATGCCCACCAGAGCAACGCCGCCGCCAGCCATGAGCTGCTTCATGCCCTGACTCTTGCTGCCGGGGTTGTCGTTACCATAACCTTCCAGCAGGTTGATGGCACCCCAAACGCCGAGACCGGCACCCAGAGCGACAACCAGAGTCTGAAGAACTTCGATAGCAGAGTTGAAGAATTCCATAGTCTTTTCTCCTTTATTATAAAGCGTTTCCGGTCGTTTGTACACACCCGAAATCTTGTAGTTTTACGTTGCATAACCGCAGCAAGGCTGATTTTCTGGTGCACCTTTCTGACCGGGATAAAAATAAAACCGCCTACCGGGTCAGGCAGACGGGAGCGAATCAGCATCCACCACGATGAACTCATCTCCGGGTTGGATTTTTTCTTTGCGGTTCAGATATTTTTCAATATCGAAGGTGTTTTTGGGGTCGTAGTCCGAGGTCAGCTTGTAGTTAGGGTGCTGGGTCAGGTCGTACTTGTCGCTCAAAAACGGTCTGACGCCACGCAACTGCAAAATACACTTGCCGCCGTCCAGCACCGCCAGCTCGTCCCGGCTCAATAATTCGTGACCCATCTTCTGGAACGTGGTGCCGTAGCTGGGGCTGTTGCCACGGGTGTCCGAGGTGTTGAACGCATCAATCGTTTCTTTGCCCAGCATTTCAGACAGGTCTTTCAGGGTGGTCGGCTCGCTGCCGCCCAGAAATATTTGGCTGTCCATGTTGCCCACAATGGTATCTGCGTTGTCCTTGTAGATGGCTTTCAACTGGCTTCTCGCCTGCAAAACAAGGCAGGCAGAGATCTCACGGCTGCGGATGGTAGCCACCAGCTTTTCCAGATTGGGAATCTGCCCGATGTTGGCGCACTCGTCGATGAGACACCGTACATGAACGGGCAGCTTGCCGCCGTATACATCATCTGCCTTGTCGCACAGCAGATTGAAAAGCTGGGTGTAGACCATGCTGATGAGGAAGTTGAAGGTGCTGTCCGTATCGCTCATGATGAGGAACAATGCCGTTTTCTTATCGCCCAGCGTGTCCAGTTGCAGCTCATCGTACATAGTGAGGTCACGCAGCTCTTGGATGTCGAAGGGGGCTAATCTGGCACCACAGGAAATGAGGATGGATTTTGCGGTCTTGCCGGCAGCCAGCTTGTAAAGTTTGTACTGCCGCCCGGCAAAGGAATTGGGCTTCTTTTTCGCCAGTTCTTCAAACAGCAGATCCACCGGGTTCTGATATTCCTCGTCATCCTCCAGCACCTGCATGGTGTTGAGCATTTCCAGCAGGGTGGCGAAATTTTGCTCCTCCACCGGGGCTTCATAATGCAGATAGGCGATCAGGGCAGTGAGCAAAAGACGTTCGCTTTTCTCCCAAAATGGGTCCCCACCGGACCCTTCGCCTTTGGTGTTGGTCATCAGGGTTGTGACCAGTTTGAGAATGTCCTTTTCGCTGTGGACATAGGCGAAGGGGTTATAGTGCATGGACTTTTTGAAGTTGATGGTGTTCAGGATTTTCAGCTTGTAACCGTTTTTCAGAAGTGCGTTCCCGCACTCGACCACGATACTACCTTTCGGAAGCGTTTCGTCAAGATAGAAAACGGAAAAGTCACAAATTATTTTCAATTCAGAAATTCGCCGCTTTCACATCATCACGCATTAACCGCTTCATCTTGTCCTCTAAGGTGTCCTTGCTTTCCTTGCTGAAATGAACGCCGATAACATAGGTGGTGTTTCCCATTCTCATGTTGAATGTTCCTACCGGGGTTGCCTTGTGTGCTTTTGCTGTGGTTGTGTTCTGTGTCATGCAATACCTCCTTGAAATGGAAAAAGCCAGACAGGGTGTGTGGTCGGCAACGAAGTCCGGCAACGGACTTCAAAAAACCTCGAACATAGTCCTATCTGGCTTATTTACTATTTTTACTTTTTTCTTTGATTTCTCCGTTGCTTTTGTTGCCAGAGAAGAAAATCCCTTGTAAATAAAGGACTTTTAAGAGATTTGCCCTGCAACGGACTTGACAACGGGGTAGCAACATAGTCGGCAACACGGTCATTTTTTCAAAACGGTAATTCCATCTGTCGGGCTTCTTCCTCGGTCAGTTCACGAAAACCGTCCGTCAGATTTGAGCCTGTTGCCGATGGCTCGTTGTCGGGCGGTGGTATGCGTTCCCACCCTCGCTGTCTGCCATACTTGGCAAAGCTGCGTGGATTGGAAAACGGTCTCCATCCCTCAATGCTGTTGTTCATGATTTCATTGATTTCTCGGATTTCCCATTGCTTCGGCTCATCAAAAGGGTGGTTCAGAGCTTCTGCATAGATCAGCTTGGAGCAGACCTGTGTACCTTTGAAGTTATCAAGGAAAGACTGGATCAGTCCTGCTTTCGTGTCCTCCGGCATAAACTGCTTTTGCAGTTCTTTCAGTTCCTTGTCCATATCCTTTGATAATCTTCTTTGCTCAATGTCTGCTCAAAGTATCGCATGATGTCTGCGATTGCCTGTCCTGCTTCCCGAAACTTCTCTGATTTCGGTACTACCGTTTCTGCCGGATAAATCTCTCCATTGAAGATTGCTTCTAAAATCATAAATTCACGCTCCTTTCTCAGCAGTAAATCAGCTCGCCCTTGATGGCTTCCTCAGCCTGTGCAACACAAGCGTTCATCTGGCGAACCCATTCGATTTGATTTTCGGCTTTGAGCTGCTCCGTCACGCCGTATGCCTTTGCAAGCTGTGGCACGATGATTTCCATACGCTTCTTGGCGGTTTCCTCAATCTCCGCACAATGCTCATAGAGAGTTTCATTCAGCACCATGTCGGAGAACAGGACTGGATTAGCCAGTCGCAGATACTCCTTTCGCATCCGTCCCCACTTGCCAAGACGGATATTCGGATTTTTCAGCTTGATGTCGGGGATGTAGTAGTCTCCACATTTGATAAAATTCAGTTCCATATTCAAGCACCTTTCTTTCTGTGATATTCTTCCCTGCGTTTGGCAAGGGTAGTTTCATAGCGTTTGATTGCATCGGGGTCTCCGGCTTCTGCATCGGCTTTCATTTTCTGATAGCTTCTGACAGTAGCTTGGCTCTGATACTTTCGCATTTCAGCCAGCTTCTTTGCTGCTTCTTCATCGGTCTTGGCAAGCTCTACAAGGGCTTCACGCTCTGCCTGTCGCTTGGCAGTTCTTGTCCTCGTGTATTCAGCCTTGCGTTCTGCCATCATAGCGGCATATTCGGGGTCTGCCGCCATGCGTTCTTCCTCACGCTCCTTTTTTCGCTGTCTGGCTACGGCTTCTTTTTCTTTCAAGGCTTGCCATTCCTCGGCGGCTTTCGGGTCTGTCTTGGCGGCTTCTTTCAGCTCCTTTCGGGAAAGTTTCTTTTGCCTGTTGGCTCGTTCTGTCCGTTTGCGTTCCGCTTCCAGTAGCTTTTCACGCTGTAAGCGTTCCTTTTCTTCCATTTGGGCGATATAGGCAGGGTCGGCTTCTCTGGCTTCCTTGATTTTCTGCTGTCTGCGGTGGTTTCGCTCACGCTGCAAGGCAAGTTTGCGTTCATATTCAGCAATAGCTTCCGGGTCTCCGGCTTCAACAGCTTTCATCAATGCTGCTTTTTTCTGTTTCTGAACCTCTGCGGCTCGTTTCGCCTTTTCCTGCTTCTTTCGCAACTGCTCGGCTTCGATGGCGGCAATGCGTTCTTCTTCGGAAACAGTTTCAACAGGGGGATAGTAGTTGCCGATGAAGTTGAAATAAATGTCGATATTCTGCTGACGGTAAACGGTGCGACCACCTGTGGCTTCGTGGACTTCCACTCTGTCAATAAAGGCATAGAGCATGGTGTCCGTCAGTTCCTCGCAGTTTCGGTACTTGTTGACTAAGGCGATAAAGCGGTTGGTGTCGATTTTCTCAACTTCTTCCTCTTGTATCTGTCCCTGCAATTCCTCAACTCGTTTTTCCAGCATAAGCTGTTCTTCATCGTACTGCTGTATCATTCGCTGTGCCTGTCGCTCCGGCAACAGACCGCTGATGGCACTGTCATAGAGCTTCTGTATCTTTGCATCCAGTTCAGCCATTCGTTTCTTGGCTTCGTCAATTTCCTGCTGTCCGTTGTTGGCTGACTTGGATTTGCTCTCATTCCATACGGTCTTGAGCTGGGAAATAAACTCTGCTTCGTTCTCAATGACATATTGGCTGACCGCTTTGATTGCCTGCAAAATCGCCGCTTCCAGAGCAGAGGTTTTAATGAAGTGGGAAACACATTCATTGTTCTGATTTCGATAATTGCCACATTGAAAAGCAGAATCGGAATCATAATGTTTTCCGCTTTGCCTTGCTTCGGGGCTGATGAATCCCATTCGTGAACCACAATCCGCACAATAGATCATGCCGGACAAACGGTGGGAATAAGTTCCGTTTGCGGCTCTCGGTTTTGCACGAACACGGAGCTTCTGGGCAATGTCCCATGTGTCTTGGTCAATGATGGCTTCGTGGGTATCGGGGAATATCATCAGTTCTTCCGGCGTTGCGGCTCTGCGTTGCTTTGTCTTGAAGTTCTCACAGATGGATTTGCCCAACACGGTATGACCGAGATATTCCTGCCTGTCCAGAATATGACCAATCGTATTTGCGTTCCAACGGTAAGGGTCGCTGAAGCTCCTGTTTCTGCAATTTTCGGGGAAATACTTTGCCGTATATGCAGATGGTATCAGCACCTTTTCTTCGGTCAGTTGTTCCGCAATCGCCGTCACGCCCATACCTTGACAGGCAAGACGGAACACCTTTCTGACGATTTCAGCAGCCGGTTCATCCACAACAAGGGTCTGCTTATCTCCGTTGATACGCTTGTAGCCATAGGGGATAGCACCGCTGCACCTTAGTCCCTCTTTCATTCTGGACTTAAAGACAGCCTTGATTTTGTTGCTGGTGTCTTTGGCGTACCACTCGTTCATGATATTCAAAAACGGTGTGAAGTCATTTTCGGTTGGATTGGCACTATCCACATTGTTGTTGATAGCGATAAAGCGAACACCCTTTTTCGGGAATACAATCTCTGTGTAATAGCCGACTTGTAGGTAATTTCTGCCAAACCTTGAAAGGTCTTTTACTACCAGAGTGTCCACCCGTCCGGCTTCGATTTCTTCCAGCAGGGCGGTAAAGCCGGGGCGGTTGAAATTCGTGCCTGAGTAGCCATCGTCATAGAAATGGCGGATATTTCTCAGTCCCTTTTGTCGGGCATATTCTTCGAGATACTTTTTCTGATTTAGGATGGAGTTCGATTCGCCAGCCTGTTCATCGTCTCTGGATAATCGCTCGTATAGAGCTGTGATTTTGATTTCTTCTTTCTTTGCCACGGTTTTGCCTCCCTTCTGTATGTAATTAGCGTTGATAAAACGCTACCTTTTTCTATCTTGGTATATTGTAACCTTTCGGGTCAGTGACCACATAGGAACTGTGACATTGTAAAAGGTTGGGCTTGAGCCAAAACCGGGTCTTGCCGCTGCCGGAGCCGCCCACCACCAGCACGTTTTTATTTCGGGCATTCTTGGGGTCAGGCGGACGATTGCTCATCATCAGCCGTTCCGTTTTGGTCAGGATGATGTTGTCGGCAAATTTCGGAGCCATGAACGGCTCAATATCCTTGGGTGTGCCCCACCGGGCAGAGCCGTACTCCACGCCGTGGCGGTACTTCTTGGCATTTTTGCCACGCAAATAGACCGCCAGCCGTAACCCTGCACCGCAGCACAGACCCACCAGTAAATCAAGCGGATGCAGGCTGGGCAGCGGGTTCGCAAACGCCACCGGAACAGTACCCATCATGGACATGATCTTATCGCCCAGTTCCTTGCCCTCCGCAAGCCGCCACGCTTCACTGAAGTTCGTTGCCGCCAGTCCCAGCAAAATATAGGGCAGATACAGAGCCAGCAGCTTTGTCAGCTTTTTCGTGGTCACAGTCCACGCTCCTGTTCCTTGTGCCGGACTTTGCCGGGGAGTTCTGCCGCCGCCTGCACCAGTTCATGCAGTTTTGCCAGCACCGAGGGGCGTTTGTCCTTGTTCAGCAAAGATGCCGAATACTCTTTGAATGCCGAGTTGAAGGCTTCTGCGTCCGGGGCTTTGAAAAAGACCAGATACCGGGGCGGCACTTCAGAGCTGTCCTTGCGGATAGCGTAGTCGATGCCGTACTTTTTGGCATAGCGTTCCAGCCCACGGATGCCGGTCTTGCTGATCTCCACGCTGGACACACCCCGGTTTTGCCGCAGAAGGGTGCGGACGCTTTGCTTACCTTGGGATGCCTTGGACTGGTACAGCCGAAACGCCGCCTTTACCGCCCGGAGGACAGTCCGGGCGGACAGCTTTGTGGTGGAGATCATAATGTTGAATGACTTCTGTTCGATTTCTTCCTGCACTGCCATCACCTCCCGTGCAACAGGGTGATTTTAGCGGTCATGCTCTGCCGGAGGCTTGGTGCGGGGCTTTTCCGCCGGAGGTTCATCGGGCACCGGCAACACCAGCAGACGGTTGCCCAGCTTCAGAAAGGCTTCCGGCTGATGGAAAAGCTGCTCGTACTTCTGCGCCATCTCCGGGGAAAGCGATGCAAAATCCTCCTCGCCCAGCCCCACCACCAAAAAGGTTCCGGCAACGGCATCGTACATCTGCCCGCCCTCGTCCCGCAGGGCGCGGTTCAGCGGCAGACCCATGAGCTTTCCGTTGTCGTTGTAGACGATGGCAACCGGGTCGGCAAAGGGATAGCTTGCGCCGATGGAACCGCCCACCGCCTGCTGCAAAGCCTTCAGGTCGTTATCAATCTCGACCTGCTGCGGATACTGTCCCGGCGCAATTTTCAGCACCGACAAGGTGTTTTCAGCCATGCGAATCCTCCTTTCCGTTCAGTCCGATCTCACCGCTCCGTGCCGCCTGCATCAGAGCCGCCACGAAGAATCCGAAAAAGGCACCCGCTTCAAAAAAAGCGAAACCGATAAAAAAGTTCAGCATGGCACACCTCAGTCGATGCAGATGCAGGTCAGCTTCTGGTCGTCTGCCATCAGGGTGGTGCTGTGGCTTTCCAGATAGATCTGAAAGCGGTAAATATCCTCCACCGTCAGGGATACGATGGCGCTGTGCCCATCGGTGCGGTAGAAAATGACCGGGCCGGTCAGGTATCGCTTGCCTGCCAGCTTGAGGACCTGCGCCGGATTGTAGCTGATAAACAGCGGCGCACCCTTCACGGAAATCAGGGCATCGTCCTCGTCAAAACAAGGCAGAACGGAAGGGGCATCCTCCTCCATGATAATGGTTAGCTCCATGTCGGGACCGATGGCGGCAAGGTACACATCCTTGCCTGCTGCCTCGGTCAAACAGGATGCCGCCTGCTTCAGCATGGTCAGGATGTTCACATCCACCGTGATCTGCGGGGCGTGAGTTGCGGAGTGAAAAGGAATCGTGTTGTTCATAGGCGTTACCTCCAAATTTTTGCAAACAAAAAAGACCCGAATCGGGTCTCTTAGTTCAGTCTGCGCTCAACGCGCTTCTTCCTGCTTCTTCTCTTTTGCCTGCTGTTTTTTCAGCTGCCACTGGTCGAGCAACTTGATGATGATGCTTTCCATCTGCCGGGGCGTGTAACTGCGCGGAAAGTATTTCCGCAGGGTTTCGTTTTTGATGGTCACAGTGTCCAGTTCGCTTTTCTTTTCCTCGTTCATAATGTCGTAGACAGCATCATAACTGAACTCGCTTTTCTGCGCCAGCTTCTTTATCCGTATGGCTTGCGAAAGAGAGGGCGCATTCTGGGAAGCATCCATTGCTTCTAAAAAATCTTGCTGCTGTTTTGCATCAAGATAAGACAATTCGACCGCAGGGTTAAAAGAGATTTTCTTTTCGTCCACCATGTCCAGTAGTTCAGGGACAAGATTGGTGAGCCGAATGAAACGCTGGACTTGTCTGCCGCTTTCATCAGTGGCTTTTCCGACTTCATCAGCGGCTTCCAACTTCCCGACAACTTGTCGGGAAGTTAAATCTGACCTAGCACCTTGATTTTTTATCGCATCCAGCTTCATCTTGTACGCAAATGCCCGCTCACTCGGTAGGATGTGTTCTCTCTGCAAATTGGAATCGACCATCAATATCGTGGCGGCATCATCCTTCATATTGCGCACAATGACTGGCACGGTGTCCAGATGGGCAAGCTCTGCGGCGTGTTTCCGGCGATGCCCGGAGATGATCTCATAGCCGCCCTCTGGTCTGGGGCGGGCGATGAGCGGAGCCAGCACACCGTACTGTGCAATGCTCTCTACTGTCCGGGTCATGGCTTCATCGTCCAACACCTTGAAGGGGTGGTTGGTGAAGGGGTGCAGCTCGTCGATGGGAATTTGCTGCACCTGTTCCCGTTGCTCCTCCTGTCGATTTTCCTCGGTGGAAAACAGGTCATCTAGCCCTTTCAGAGCTAAGTTTCCGCTGTCGATCGGCATCCGCCAGCACCTCCTTTGCAAGAGATTGATAGGCTTCTGCCACCTTGCCTTTGGGGTCATGCTGGAAAATGCTCTTGCCTGCCGCACTGGTTTCAGCCGCACGGACCGACCGTGGAATAGTCTGCTCAAAAACCTTCAGATGCTTTCCGTATGCCTGCCGAATCAGGTTGCTGATCTGCTTTCCGTAGTTGGTGCGGCTGTCGGTCATAGTCAGCAGGATGCCCTCAATTTTCAATTTCGGGTTGATCTGCCGCCGTACCTTTTGGACAGTCTGCAAAAGCTGTTCCAGACCCTTTGCGGAAAGGTACTGCGCCTGCACCGGAATCAGGGCAGCGTCTGCCGCCGCCAGTGCGTTGATGGTGAGCATCCCCAGCGAGGGCATACAGTCCAGCAGGATATAATCATACTCCCGCTTTGCCCCCTCCAACACCTGTTTGAGCATCTTTTCCCGGTTCATGCTGTTCACGAGGGCAACTTCCAGCCCTGCCAGTTCGATGTTGGCAGGAATCAGGTCAACGCCCTCTGCATGGTGTAGGATGCCGTCACCGGGCGGAATGGGCTGGTCGTTCATAGCTTTTGCCATCAGGGTAGAAAGGGTGGTGGGCAGTTCGTCCGGCTGCTGCCAGCCCATGCTAATGGTCAGGCTGCCCTGTGGGTCAGTGTCCACCAACAGGACTTTTTTGCCTTCCATCGCCAGCCCGATGCCCAGATTTTCACAGGTGGTGGTCTTGCCGGTGCCGC
>ERZ812616.3158-NODE-3158-length-12135-cov-9.714570_pt1 | contig 12135 bp, 7 predicted proteins | sample MGYA00376249_ERZ812616 | MGnify/ENA primary metagenome ERZ812616 (study PRJEB26924, sample SAMEA4378265) | human gut metagenome | biome: human gut; feature: human-associated habitat; material: faeces | place: China | collected 2013 ... | reverse complement strand
CGGAATAATACTCGTAGTTACGGCCGTTGAAGGGGCTGCGGTGCATATTGGTGGCAGGCGCATACCAGCCGGTATAGCCGTTCTGCAAAGCCTGCGTGCCGATGGTGCGGCCCTCCTCCTGGGCCAGTTCGCCGTTCCACGTCTGGGCCAGCGTGCTAGAGCTCGGGAAGCCGGTGCCAGCGCCCATACCGGTGAAGCCGCCAATCTGGGAGGGGCCGTCAGCGTCCTTGCTCTTGATCTTGCCGACGCTCTTGAGCTCGGCCAGACCGCCGTAGGCGTTGATGTACATATTTTCCATCTCATTCACGGTCAGCTCATCGAGCAGCGCATCCCACTGCGGGTCATTGAAGTCAGCGCCCAGCTGGAAGCCAAGGTCGGTGGTCTTGCCGTTGTCCTCAATCTTCAGACCGTTCTTTGCGCCGGTGGTGATGGCCTCGTCGGCCTCATTGATGTAGCCGTTCGCCATATCGGCGGTGTAAAGGTTCAGTGCCTTGACGTTGTCGGTCATAGCGCGGCTGGGGGTGTTGGTCTTGGGGAAGGTGCCCGCAAAGTCAGCGCGGGTCATGTAGGTGATGTTCTGGTTGGAGTCGCTGCCGTCCAAGCTGACGCCGTCAATGGCATCGCTGTCGGTGAACTTGTTGGAAACCGGGTTGCCGGTGACAGTGTCCTCGGCATACTGGACGTTGGCAGGCAGGTTGCAGGTAATGGTTGCGGCGGCGTCATCGTCCACATCGTGGGCATCGTGGCGCACGGTAAAGATGTAATCGCCTGCGTCCAGCTCATAGCCGGTAAAACCGTTGTGGTTGGCGTCATAGGCGTCATAGCTGGCCATATCGGAGACGGGAACGGTCAGGGTAACCTCCTCGCTCTCGCCGGGCTGCAACTCCTTCGTCTTGGCGAACGCGCCCAGCTCCACGCTGGACTTTTCAATCTCGCCTGCAATATAGGGTGCGGTGTAGTAGAGCTGCACAACATCCTTGCCGGCGCGGTCGCCGGTGTTGGTGACGGTGACCTTCACGGTCACATCGCCGTCCTTCGTCAGGGTGGCACCGTTGGCGGAGGCATCGGTCACCTTCCAATCAAAGCTGGTGTAGCTCAGGCCGTAGCCGAAGGGATACTGCACAACGGCGTCATAGCCGGTGCCGTGCTCGTTGGAAACGCCGTCCCAGTAGCCCTCGGCGTCAGCGGTCTCGTACCATTTGTAGCCGATGTAAATGCCCTCGGCGTAATCTACATAGGAGACCTGCTCATAGGCATCGTAGGTATCGAGGTTGCCGCTGACGGTGCCGTCCGCCGGGTACAGACCCTCGGCATCGGCGTAAGCGCCCACGCCCTCCATACCGGCGTTGGCATAACTGGCGGCTGTGGTCAGATCATACGCCCAAGTGTCGGCGGTGCGACCGCTGGGTTCTTTTTCGCCCCACAGCACTGCGGGGATGGCGGTTGCGCCCTCGGAGCCGGACAAACCGGCAATCAGGCAGGCATCCACGCCGGGGATGGTCTCAATCTGGCCCAGCTCCATAACGTTGGTGGAGTTGATGAGCACTACCACATGGGCGTAGTTGGCACCGACGTAGGTCAGCAGATTTTCTTCCTCGGTGGTCAGCTCCAGCATCGTGCGGGTGTCGTCCACCACAATGTCGCCGCCTTTTTCAGTGCGCTTGTACTGCTGCTTGGTGGCGTCGTTGCTCTCGCCTGCCAGACGGCCAATCACGACGATGGCCGTATCGGAGAAGTTCTTGGCGTTGTCGAGCATCGACTGGGTGTAGTAGGTGGTGTTGCTGATGTCAGGCTCGTACAGGCGGCCGGATTGCTCGGGACGGCTCTTCAGCGTTTTGGCGTATTCACGCCCGGGCTGGAAGTCCTTGTACATATCGGTCAGCTCGGTGTTGTACTCAATGCCGTAAGCGGTCAGGGCGGCCAGCAGATCGGTGTTGACGGCGTTCACGCCGCCGGAGCCGGAGCCGCCGCCCAGCCATGCGGTGGATGCCCAGCCGAACACATTGACCTTTTTGGTGTCGGCGGCCAGCGGCAAGGTGTTTTCGTTGTTCTGCACCAGAACCGTGCCCTCGGCCTCCACATCGGCGGCGAGTGCCTCGGCCTTTACTTTGGTGTCTGCAATTTCTGCGTCAGAATAGTGACCGCTTGGCGCGCCGAAAAAGCTGTCAATCACGGTTGCCAATGTGGACAAAACATAGGTGCTGATCAGAACCGCGGCCAACAAAATCACGGACAGCACCAGCCCAATCCCATGCAATATGGGATGCGGCTTGCGAACCTTAGGTTGCTTTGTCATTTGCTTCTTTCTCCTCTTACTTGCTTTTTCCTCTCATAACACTTACAAGCCGGTACCATGTTTTTGTGTTGATTCTATTGTAGCAGAGAAATGCGCCAATGACTCATTTTTTGCATAATCTGTTGTTTTTGAAGCATAACTTGCAAAAAAGCCAAAATGCGCAGGCGTTTTCCTGCGCATTTTGGCTAAGTTTTATAGGTTTGTATTGTGCAAGTTGCTGTTTTTACGCTTTGTTGGCCTTGGCAGCAGCCTTGGCTTCCAGTTTTGCCAGCTTACGCTTGCTCGGCTTCCAGACGCGGAAGATGCGGTAGGCAAAGAACACCAGCAGCAGCGTGCAGAGGATGTTGACCACCGTGCGCACAACCGTGGCAATCTGCGGGCCGTCCTTGTAGACGCTGCCCGGCATAGCGTGGTTCATTGCCTTGGTGTTGGCCGTGGTGTACAGCACATGGTGCAGTGCCTCACGGGCGTAATGGTAGGTTTCCGGGTCGTTGGCGTCGTAATTATCCCAGCGGGCCGCGGACGTATCATAGGTCAGCTTCATATCGGCGCCTGCCTCAATCATCTGCTGGCCGAGCATAAATACGCCCGTGTTCGCGTTATCGGTGATGACTGCGCCGTTGAAGCCCCACTCGGTGCGCAGGATGCCGGTAATCAGCGCATAGCTGCCGCCGGTCCAGGTTGCACCGATGCGGTTGAAGGCCGTCATAACGCCCATAGCTGCAGGAATCGTGGTTTCTGCGTTCTGATAGCTGCCGTCCGCCTGCTTCTCGACATAGTTCAGCGTGATATCGTCCAGCTTCATGCACATCTCGAAGGGCTTCAGGTAAATTTCGCGGGCAGACTGCTCATTCAGCCAGGTTGCTGCACCGTACTGGCCTTCACGGTCGCCGCGGTGGTTTTCCTGGTCATTGAAGGCGAAATGCTTGATATAGGCATACAGCCCCTTGGTGGCAGCACCGTATACCTCCTTGGAGGCTACCGTGCCGGACAGGAACGGATCTTCGGAATAATACTCGCCGTTACGGCCGCTGAACGGCGTGCGGTGAATGTTCATAGAGGGCGCATACCAGCCGTCGCAGCCGCCGATAACCGCCTCATTGCCAATCATCGTGCCGTATTCCAGTGCCAGGTCCTGGTTCCAGGTCTGTGCCAGCGTCATCATATTGGGGAACATAGCGCCGGTACCGCCGTAAATCAGGCCACTGGCAGTATCTGCATCAATCACAAAGGGCTTGCCGACGCTGTCGATGGCCGGCACGCCGTAGCCGGAGCAGGTAATGATGTTATAGTAGTCCTCTGCCGTCAGCTGGTCGAGCAGGTCATTCCACATCGGGTCGTCATAGCTCTTGCCGCGCAGGTCAATCAGGCTCAGACCATTCTTGGCGCCGTAGGTAATGGTATCGCTGTAGGTGTCCCCTACCGTCGGGTTGCCGGAATCTGCAGAATCCAGCTGCGCCACCAGCGCAGCATCCGCAGTCTTTTTGTACTGATAGGAAGCCGGGTTGCCGTCTGCATCGGTGCCGTTGATTTCGTTGCCCCAGGTGCTGATGACGTCACTGGGCTCGCCGTCCGGCTTGGGGAAGGTCCCGGTCCAGTCGCTGCGGGTCAGGTAAACAGCATCGCCCTTGGCAGCGTCCAACTGGTTGGTGATGGCCGCGCCCGTGCGGCTGTCCGTTGCGTAGGTCGTGGTATCGGTCTCGGTATTGGCGGGGGTGTACACAGCCGTGAAGGCGGCATCGCCGTCCGCTGTCATGCCATCGGCTGCGGTCTTGCCCTTGGCAGCCAGCACATTGTTGACAGCCTCATGGGCGTCCTTGGCTGCGGTGATGTAGTAATCCCCCGCATCCAGAATGTACGTCTTTGCGCCGTTGGCGTCATACGCCTTGAGCTGATCCTTGGTGAACGTGACGCTCACGGTCTCACTGGCGCCGGGGGCAAGCTCTGCGGTTTTGCCGTAGCCAACCAGCTCCACGGCGGGCTTCTCCACGCCGTTTGTCTTGTCATAGTCGGTGTAGGGGCTCTGCACATACACCTCCACAACGTCCTTGCCGGAAACGTCGCCGGTGTTCGTCACCGTAACCTGTGCGGTGCAGGTATCGCCGCTCCAATCAGCCTTGAAGTCACTCCAGTCAAAGCTGGTGTAGCTCAGGCCGTAGCCGAAGGGATAGATGACCTCCTTGGCATAGTCGTAATCGCCCGCGTTGCCCTGGCCGAGAACGGTGTCCTCGTAGCGGGTTTCATAGTAGCGATAGCCGACGTAGATGCCTTCCTCGTAGGTGACATAGTTGTACTTGGTGATATTGCCGTTCTCATCATAGTAGGCATAGTCGCCAAAGTTCTGTGCGGCCGGGGATGCGGAGGCATCGGCGGCAAAGGTGTCCACCGTGCGGCCGCTGGGGCTGACCTTGCCGGTCAGAATGTCTGCCATGCTGGCACCAATCGTGGGGGCATACAGCACAGACTTGATGTTGGGATAGTCTGCCAGCCAGTCCAGCTCCAGCGCTGCGTTAGAGTTGATAATCAGCACGGTATTATCATAGTTGTCGTTCAGGTATTGCAGGATTTCACGCTCGGTGGTGTCCGGCTCCAGATAGCTGCGAACCTTATCCTCCTGCGTGTCTGCGTGGTTGTACATGGAGCGCGGCATATCGCGGCCCTCGCCTGCCACACGCTTCAGCACATAGACCGGGGTCGTGCCCTGCACGCTGTCCAGCAGGCCGCTCTCGCCCTGCAGAACGGACAGCGGGCACTCATTGATGCGGAAGTCCTCGGCATCGCCGAAGCTGATGGAGCCGCTGGCCAGACCGTAGCCTGCACCGGCACCTTTGCTGTAGAAGTTCCACAGTGTTTCATTCACATTCAGGCCGCGGGAAGCAAGTGCCGTGTTCAGCGGAGTGCCGCCGCCCAGCAGGCTGGTATGTGCATTCTGGTTGCTGTTGGCGGAAAACAGGCTGACAGTCGTTCCCTCTGCCAGGGGCAGGCCGCCGTCATTTTTCAGCAGGACAACGCCCTCGCTGTTGATGCGGTCGGTCAGGTCAGCTTCCGCAGCGCCGATATTGTCTGCCGTGTAATCAGACGTGTTGTAGTCAAGGTTCAGGCCGTCCGTCTGCACCTTGCTGTTATCCCACGACTTCTTGTAGCCCAGCATGGCATTGACCATACGGGCATACCCGGGCAGGATTACGTTGGCCGCAAACAGCAGAACCGCCATGACAACTGCCAGAACGCCCAGAATAGCGGTGTGCAGTACATGGCCCACAATTTGCAGCGGGGTCAGTTTTTTCTTTTGCATTTGCTTTTTCCTCCTTGCATTCTAAGGCACTGCGCAATCAGTGTCCATTCGTTGCACTCTTTATTATAATCATTTTTTCCGGAAAAGTTGCTTTTTTGCATAATCTGTTGTTTTTGAAGCATAACTTGCAAAAAAGCCAAAATGCGCAGGCGTTTTCCTGCGCATTTTGGCTAAGTTTTATAGGTTTGTATTGTGCAAGTTGCTGTTTTTACGCTTTGTTGGCCTTGGCAGCCTTCTTTGCGGCGCGCTTGGCCTTGCGCTCTGCCTTCTTGGCAAGATAGCGCTTGCTGGCCCACAGCGCGCGCACCGCCTTGAAGCCGAAGAACCACATCACCGCCACAAAGACCACCAACACCACGTATCCATACTGCCATATGGGAATGATGTTCTTGACCGTGGTATCGGCATCCACACCATTCATTGCGTTGGAGTTGGCCACCGCGTACAGATAGCGGTGCACGGCCGTGCGAGCGTTCTGCATAACCGTTGCAGTCAGCTCGCTGTCATTGAGCGCCCACATATTGTAGGCCGTGTTCAGCCACAGGTCATTGCCCGCAGCCAGACCCTCGCGGATGTCGCAGTAATCAAAGCTGTTGAAGGAGGTCTGGTCAGTAATGACAAAGCCCTTGTAGCCCCACTCACCACGCAGAATGTTGGTCATAATACCTTCATGGCCGCCAATCCAGCGGCAGCCGATGCGGTTCATACCACTCATAATACCCACAGCGCCGCCATCCACAATGCTCATCTCAAAGGGCTTCAGGTACAGCTGGCGGGCGGCCTGTTCATTGACGAACATCGCACCGCCGATACGGTTGGTCTCCTGGTCATTGAAGGCGAAATGCTTGATGGTGACAATGCCGCCCTTGCTCTGGAAGGCGGCAGTCTCCGCTGCGCCGAACGCGCCGGAGAGCAGCGGGTCCTCGGCATAATACTCAAAGTTACGGCCGCTGTTGGCTGCACGGTGGATGTTCATAGCCGGGGCATACCAGACCTGCACCCCGCTGGAGAGGCTATCCTCGCCCACCAGCTTGCCGCGGCGGGATGCCAGCTCCACATTGTAGGTCGAAGCCAGCACCACCGCAGGCTCATACGCCATGCAGTGCAGGTTTCCGCCCGCCAGCGTGCTGGAAATGCCTGCGGGGCCATCCTTATGTACCGTGCCGGGCGCGCCGATGCTCTCGACCGCCATCGTACCATAGCCTGCATAGCGAATCAGATTGTAAGTGTCCTTCTTGCTCATCTGGCTCAGCAGCGTTTTCCAGCGGGCATCGTCATAGTCCGTGCCAATCAGGTCGCACAGCTTCAGGTTGCCCGCCTCATCAAAGGCCGGCATTTCGGCGCTTTCATCCTCCGGGCGGGTAATTTCCAGCGCGGTCAAAACGGTTTCCGGGGCCTCCCAGCTGCCATTCTGGTAGGTGGTCGGCCAGGTGCCGGTCCAGTCGCTGCGGCTCAGATAGGTAAAGTCAGCGTCGTAGGTCGTAATATCCGCATCCGCCATCTGTGCGGTGACGGCTGCACCGGTTTCTGCCGTTGCAAAGGCCTTGGTGTCGGTCTGCGCCTGATTGTAGAGCGCGGTCATCGCCGCATTGCCGTCCACCTCTGCGCCCTTGGCGGCCAGAATGTTCTTGGCAGCCTCATGGGCGTTGGCTGCAGCCGTCAGGTAGTAGTCCCCTGCCTCCAGAATGTAGGTGCCCGCGCCGTAGGCGTCAAAGGCCTTCATGGCACTCTTGTCCACATCAATCTGGACGGTCTGGCTTTCGCCGGGCTGCAGAATATCCGTCTTGGCAAAGCCGACCAGCTCCACCGCCGGTTTTTCAATGCGGTTGGTGCGGTCATACTCGGTATATGGGTTCTGCAGATACGCCTGCACAACCTCCTTGCCCGCAGCCTTTCCGGTGTTCGTGACGGTGACATTCAGCGCAAAGCCGTCCGCCGTTTCGGTCATCTTGTAATCCGACCAGCTGAAGTCCGTATAGCTCAGGCCGTAGCCGAAGGGGTATACCACCTGTGCATCGTAGTCAAAATTCCCCGCATTGCCTTGTGCCAGAACGGCATCCTCGTAGCGGGTCTCATAATAGCGGTAACCGACATAGACGCCCTCGGCGTAGACAATATACTTGTTACCGGCAAATACATCGCTGTTTGTGATGGTGTAGTCGCCCAGATTTGCAGTGGCCGGGGCAGAGGCTGCGTCAGCCGCCCAGGTGTCCACCAAGTGGCCGCTGGGGTTCACCGTGCCGTTCAGTGCCTCGCCGATGGCATAGGCACCCTCCTGCCCCAGTGCGCCCACCCACAGCACAGCATCAATGTCGTATCGGCTGAGCTCCGTCATATTGATGGGGTTGGTCACGTTCAGCAGCAGAATCACCTTGTCAAAGCGTTCGGTTGCCATCTGAATCAGGTTGCGCTCCTCCTGTGTGAAGGAGAGGTACTCTGTCGGCAAATCCACGCTTTCACTGCCGCTGCGGCCAATCACCACGATTGCAGCATCATTGTACTGCGCCATGCTGTCAAATTCAGCCTGCGTGTAGGCGCTCTGCGGGGCCTCGTTGGCGGCAAAGCGGCCCTGCCCGGTAATGCTGGGCACTTCCTTTTTATAGGAGGCACCCGCGCCGGTGGTGTAAAAGTCCCACAGCACCGGGTTGACGGTAAAGCCTGCGGCCTCCATAGCCCGCCGCAGGTTGGGCGCAGTGGAGGTGTCCACGCTGCCCGCGCCTGCGCCGCCATAGACAAGGTCGGCTGCGCTTTCGCCCAGAAGGGTCACGCTTGCGCCCTTGGCCAGCGGTAGAGCATCTCCATTATTGCGCAGAAGAACCATACCCTCCTGCTCAATTTCGCGGCAGAGCTGGGCCGAGGCCTCCTGCACCGCCGCGGCGGAGGAATAGTCACTGGTGAAATACTGCGGATTGCTGCCGCCGCTTTTGGCGGTGGTCGGCATTGCTATGGCCATACTGACCATAGCCGAATAGTTGTTGGACAGCGGAATGGCAATCAGGCAGGCAGCCCCCAGCAGCGCAAAGATAAGCGCCAGCAGAACCGCCAATACCCGCCGCACAACGCAGAGGAACGTTTTCATACTTTTTTCTCCTTCTTTTTCGGCCTCGCCGAATTTTGCTTCTTTATAATAGCGTTTTTTTACAGAAAAAACACAAAAAATACATAAATTGTCGGTTTTGCTTCACAATCTGTCGATTCCGTCGGAGTATGTCAATTTTTATTGGTCATTTTGCCAGTTTTCCGTCTTGCCTGTTTGTGCAATCTGCGCCATCAAAAAAACTCCGGAACTATCTCCGGAGTTTTTTCACAGTTCATTCTTTTGCGGCAGCAGTACCCGCAGGGTGAACCACTCGTTCTCCCAGTGCAGGGTCACGGTGCCGCCGTGGGTCTCGGCGGCGGCGCGGACGCTTTTTAGTCATAGCCGCCGTGGCTGCTCTGGCGCGGCAGACCGTCCGGCCCCAGCTCCACCGGCTGGGCGCAGTAGTTTTCAAACCGCAGCATCACAAAGCCGTTCTGGGCGTAGACGGCCACGCGAATCAGCCGCTTTTCGGGGTCCTGCTCGGTCAGCACACTCTCGGTGGCATTGTCCAGCGCCGTGCCGACGATGGTGCATATCTCCCCAGTTGTCAAAAAATTCAGCAGCGTGCCGTCTGCCACGCAGGTCAGGTTGATGCCGTGCTGCTGTCAGTACATACTTTTGGCGGTAAGCAGGGTGTCCAGCACCGGGTTGCCGGTCTTGTTCTCGGCCTCATAGCGGTGGATGTCGCCTTCCATCTCGGCCAGTGCGGCGTCCTGCTTGACCTTGTCGCGCTCGGCACGAATGGCCGCAATCTGCATTTTCAGCTCATGGTAGCGGCGGTTAATCAGGCGGATGTTCTCTTTGCTCTGCTTGTATTGCTCATACTGGCGGTGCAGGACGTTATCCATCGCCGCCAGCAGTGCGCCGCAGCCCGCCGTAATGCCCCAGTACACCGGCTTTGCGGTGCGGGACGGCGCGGCTTGCGCGTAGAGCACCGCGCCCAGAATTTCCGCCAACGCGGTGTAAAGCCGCGGAATATCCGGCAGAATCATGCGCCGCCACCCCCGATATAATCCGCCAGCGCGGCCAGAAACGCCTTGCGCTTGGGGCGGCTGATCTGCAGCTCATGCGGGCCAACCTGCACCGTGTTCTGCTGCACGCCGGACACGTGCGCCAGATTGACCAGATAGCCGCTGTTGCAGCGGACGAAGGCGCTGTTTTCCAGCTTTTCCTCCCACGTTTTCAGGGTGCCGGGGGCGGAAAAATCTCCGTTTTCCGTATAGAAGTTGATGCGGTGGCCATCGCTCTCGATGTAGTAGACCTCGGCGGCGTCCACGCGGCGCATACCGCCGTCCACCGGCACGGCCAGATACTGCCGCGCCCGCCGGGTCAGCTGGCCAACGGCCTTTTGCAGCTGCTGCGAGAACGCAAAGTACGGCACCGGCTTGAGCACATAGTCCAGCGCCCCCACCGCGTATCCCTTGATGGCGTACTGCGCCATATTGGTAATGAAAATCAGCTGCACCTCGCTGTCCATAGCGCGGATACGGCGGGCCGTCTCCATACCGTCCAGCTGCGGCATCTCCACATCCAAAAAAATAATGTCATAGACAGGCCGGTATTCTTCCAGAATTTCCAGTCCATCGGTGAACATCGTCACCTCAAACAGCGTGCCATACTGCCGTGTGCAGCGCTGCACATAGCCTGCCAGCTGTTCGCGGACCGCTGCCTCGTCCTCGACGATTGCAACGCGGATCATGCCAGCTCTGCCTCACAGCGGTCAAGCACGGCGGCGATAACCTGATCCATATCGTAGTATTTGTACTCGCCCAGGCGGCCACCGAAGATAACCTTCGGCTCGACCTCGGCCAGCTTCTTGTATTCAGCGTACAAGGCGCCGTTCTTGGCATCGTTGACCGGATAGTACGGCTCATCGCCGGGCTTCCACTCGGAGGAGTACTCGCGGCTGATGATGGTCTTGGGCAGGTCGTTGCCGTTCTCGTCCTTGCCGAACTCGAACCACTTGTGCTCGATGATACGGGTCCACGGCGTCTCGCGGTCGGTGTAGTTGACCGCAGCATTGCCCTGAAAGCTGGGCTTGTCGAGGAGCTCGTTCTCAAAGCGGACAGAGCGGTACTCCAGCGTGCCCAGCTTATAATCAAAGTAAGCGTCAATGGGGCCGGTGTAGACCACCTTGTCAGCCAGTGCATCCAGTGCAGCCTTGTTTTCCAGATAGTCAGTGTTCAGGCGCACTTCAATGCCGTCCAGCAGGTTGGCAATCATCTTGGTGTAGCCGCCGATGGGGATGCCCTGATACAGCGCGTTGAAATAGTTGTTGTCAAAGGTCAGGCGCACAGGCAATCGCTTGATGATGAAGGCGGGCAGATCCTTGCAATCGCGGCCCCACTGCTTCTCGGTGTAGCCCTTGATGAGCTTCTCATAGATGTCGCGGCCCACAAGGGAGATGGCCTGTTCTTCCAAGTTCTTCGGCTCGCCGGTGATTTCTTTGCGCTGCTCCTCAATTTTGGCGGCAGCTTCCTCCGGCGTGACCACACCCCACATCTTATTAAAAGTATACATATTGAAGGGCAGCGAGTAGAGCTCGCCCTTGTAGTTGGCAACCGGCGAGTTGGTAAAGCGGTTGAACTCCGCAAACTGGGTGATATAATTCCAGACTTTTTTATTGTTGGTATGGAAGATATGTGCGCCGTACTTGTGGACGTTGATACCCTCGATGTTCTCGGTGTAGATATTGCCCGCAATGTTGGGGCGCTTATCAATCACCAGCACGCTCTTGCCGTGTGCCTTTGCCTCATGCGCAAAGATAGCGCCGTACAGGCCGGAGCCGACTACCAGATAATCATACATATCGCTGTTCTCCTATATTTCAATTTGCTGTGCAGATAGTTTGAAATCAGTATACCACGATTTGTATGAAAAGTCCATGTTGCGGCACCATTTTTATCCCCTTGTCCCATAATCAGCGCATTGGAACCACCCCCCTAAAGTGAATCCAAAAAAGAAATCGCTGCAGTCGGAATCGCATCGTCTGGCGGTGAGCTGGGAACAGCGTTGGTTATGTTGACTGCCTGCAGCTCTTTCCGCACCACCTTGCGGATGCTTTTCTCCAGCCTATTTGTCTGTTCTGCCGTAAGGATGCTCTGTACCAGAAACTCTTTGCGTTTGGCTGGCGGCATCTGCTGCAGCAACGCCCACGCGCGGCGGTGTTGCGGTTCATTGAGGTTCGGGCGGAAAACATATTGTGGTCGTTTCATACCTCGCTTTTACGGCGCGACACGGCGGTCAACGCGCGCTCGAACCCGACAGCGTTCACCTTGTCGTCCAGCAGGAAAATTGTCTTGCAAAGCGCATCTTTGGGGCTGAGGTGGCGGCTTACCACCGATGCGCCGCCACCCAGCAGCACGGCGGGGATGGCGTGCAGGTCGAAGCCGGCTTCCATCGTGGCCGACAGCAGATGCTCTGTGTACTTGCGTCCCTGCCGGTTCACAATGTCGCGCACCGTAT
>ERZ812616.3152-NODE-3152-length-12162-cov-3.812836_pt1 | contig 12162 bp, 12 predicted proteins | sample MGYA00376249_ERZ812616 | MGnify/ENA primary metagenome ERZ812616 (study PRJEB26924, sample SAMEA4378265) | human gut metagenome | biome: human gut; feature: human-associated habitat; material: faeces | place: China | collected 2013 ... | reverse complement strand
CGGCGGATGGACTCTCTGGCCTTGCGGGCGGCCTCTCTGGCCCGGTTGGCCGTCAGCGCCTTATCCAGAATGGTGCGGGCCACCACCGGATGCTCCTCCAGATACACCGACAGCTGGTCGGAGACAAGGCCGTCCACCAGCGTGCGGATATAGGCGTTGCCCAGCTTGGCCTTGGTCTGGCCCTCGAACTGAGCCTCCGTCAGCTTCACGGAGATCACGGCGGTGATGCCCTCCCGGACGTCCTCGCCGGAGACCTTGTCCCCCTCCTTGATCATGCCGTACTTGATGCCGTAGGCGTTGAGCACACGGGTCAGGGCCGCCTTGAAGCCCGTCTCGTGCATACCGCCCTCCGGGGTGTGGATGTCATTGGCGAAGGAGACCATGGTCTCGGCGTAGCTGTCGTTATACTGCATGGCGATCTCCGCCGTGGAGTCCCCCTTGGCGCCGGCCATGTAGATGACCTCCTCGTGCAGCGGGGTCTTGTTGCGGTTGATCCAGGTAACGAACTCCCGGATGCCGCCCTCGTAGCACATGGTGTCCTCCTGCTCCTGTCCGGGGCGGCGGTCAGCGATGGAAATTCGCAGACCTGCGTTCAAAAACGCCTGCTCCCGCATCCGGGTGTGGAGGGTCTCGTAGTCGTACTCCGTGGTTTCGGTAAACATCTCCGGGTCGGGCTGGAAGACCACGTCGGTGCCGGTGCGGTCGGTCTTGCCCACGATCTGCATGGGCTGGGTCATCTCCTGGGTGATGGCACCACGGGAGAACTTCATCTGATAGATCTTTCCGCCCTTGTGGACCTCCACCTCCAGCCACTCAGAGAGGGCGTTGACCACGCTGGCGCCCACGCCGTGGAGACCGCCGGAGACCTTATAGCCTCCGCCGCCGAACTTGCCGCCGGCGTGCAGCACGGTGTATACCACCTCCAGCGCCGGGCGGCCGGTCTGCTTCTGGATATCCACGGGAATACCACGGCCGTTATCGGTGACGGTGATGGTATTGCCCTCGTTGATGGTGACGGTGATATCCGTGCAGTAGCCCGCCAGCGCTTCATCGATGGCGTTGTCCACGATCTCGTAGACTAAATGGTGCAATCCGGAGGCGGAGGTGGAGCCGATATACATACCGGGGCGCTTACGCACCGCCTCCAGTCCCTCCAGCACCTGAATTTCCGAAGCGTCATACTCCGTGGTGACGGCGGTTACTTTTTCCAGTTCAGACATGGGTTCTTTCCTTTCCTTGCCCGCCGGTGACGGCAGGTTGATCGTTTTCCGTGCGCTTCTGAAGCGTCTGTGTGTTCAGCTGGGAGATATAGACCAGCTGCTTATGGTAAGGGTGGTCGCACACCAGAAATGACTTGGGGATATCGTCGCAGGCGTCCAGCACCACGCCGTCCTTCTCCGCCCGGTCCAGAAACTCTCTGGTTCGGGGGGACTGGGAGGTGATGTCCAGATCGAACACGCCGATGATGCGGCGGCGGCTGACCATGACGTTCTTGCCGATGTGCAGATAGCTCATGTCAGCACCTCCCCGCCACGGATATGGAACACCTTGCCGGAGAGCAGGGTGTCCAGCCGGTCGTTTTCGCAGCAGGTGATGAACACCTGCCCCCCGGCGATGCGGTTGAGGACGTACTCCTGCCGCCGGGGATCCAACTCCGACAGCACGTCGTCCAGCAGCATGATGGGATATTCCCCCATGGTGTTTTTATGAATTTCCCGATCCGCCAGCTTCAGGGCCAGCGCCGCCGTGCGGACCTGTCCCTGTGAGCAGAACTGCCGGGCGCTGCGGCCGTTGACCAGCACTTCCAGATCGTCCTTATGGGGGCCGGAGAGGCACAGCCGGGAGGCGATCTCCGCCTGCTCATGGCTCTGCTGATGCTCCATCAGGGCCGCAAACAGCTGCTCCTGCGGGAGGAAGGGGTCGTGAACGGTGCTGACCGTCTGATAGCGCAGCTCCAACTCCTCCCGCTGGCCGGAGCACTCGTAGTGGGCCTGCGCCGCATACTCCGCCAGCGCCCGGCAATATCTGGCCCGGTAGTGGATCAGCACCGCTCCCACCTGACACAGCCGCCGGTTGAAGTCCGGCAGGGTGGCCAGCAGCTGGGGGTAGTCGCCGCTGTCCCGTAGAATGCGGGTCTTGTGCTCATAGAGCCGGTGGTATTCCGCCAGTGCCTCCCCGTACCGGGGCCGCAGCTGGCAAAGAGACAGATCCATGAACCGCCGACGGGCGGCAGCCCCCTCCCGGATGAGCATCAGATCCTCCGGGGAGAAGAACACGGTGTGCAGCACGTCGGAGAGGGCGGCGTTGTTCTTGGCGGGAACGCCGTTGACGCTGGCCTTGCGGCGGCGGCCACGGAGCAGCTCCACCTCCGTGCGGAACTCCCGGTCCCGTGTAAACATCTGCCCCAGAATGTATGCCTTGTCCCGGTCGAAGCCGATAAGCTCCCGGTCCGCTCTGGCCCGTGGCGACTTGCCGCAGGAGAGATAGACCATAGCCTCCAGCAGATTCGTCTTGCCCTGTGCGTTCTCGCCGTAGATGACGTTGCAGCTGTCGTGGAAGGTCAGGGCCTGCCGGTCGTAGTTGCGGAAGCCCTCCAGCGTCAGGGCGTCAATCCGCATAGCGCACGCCGTAGTGCAGGCCCTCGGCCTCCACGTCGTCGCCGGGGCGGATTTTCTTGCCCCGCTGGGTGCAGACCTCGCCATTGACCAGTACTTGGCCCTCCTGAATGAGGAGCTTGGCTTCGCCGCCGGTGGCGGTGACGGCCGCCAGCTTCAACAGATCCTGAAGCTTGATGTATTCTGTGGTGATGGTGATGGTTTCCATAGATATCCTCCTGTGAGGTAATGAGGTGGGGTTTCTTTTTTGCCTCCGACGGGTAATCTTCTTTCAATAGACCCTTTTGCATAGGGAACGTGTCTCCGACGGCCCACTTTTCCCAGCAGTTTTTCTTTTTTGCCTCCGGCGGGGTACTTTCTGCCAATAGCGGCAGAAAGTACCCAAAGAACGCCAGCAGAAACCCATGGTTTCTGCACTTCCTTTGGCGGGTGCAAGAGTTGCTGCCTAAGTCCTGCCGAAGCAGGGAATTGACGTATTTCTACTCACGCTGCCGCTGCATTGGGAGTTTGAAGGAACGTGCTGTTCTACCGTGGGAAACGGATTGCCACGGGTGCTTCGCACCCTCGCAATGACATTACTAAACGTAAGTAAGTGAAAACAAGCCCTACTCAACAACTATTCGTATAATCCTCTCTCTATATTTCAGTTTGTTATCATGCCTTCAGCCGCACCGGCAGGACCATATAGAGGAAATTCTCCTCCCCTTCCACGGGGGTCATGATGCAGGGAGAGATGCCGGTGTTCAGCTCCATCTTCACCTTCTCCGCCGGGGCATAGCGCAGGGCGTCCATGAAGAAGCGGTTATTAAAGCCGATCTCCAGCCCCTGACCGTCGCCCTCCACGGGGCAGATATCCTTGGCCTCGCCGTTGCCGGTCTTGGCGGACAGGTACACCCGGTTGGCATCAAAGATGCAGTGGACGGGGCTTTTCAGTTTCTCACTGATGACCACGCTGACACGGTCCAGACTGTTGAGCATGGCCTTGGTATCCACCAGAATGGAGATGGGGTTGTTGCGGGGGATGGCGTTGCGGTAATCCAGAAATTCGCCCTCCAGACGGCGGCAGATCAGCTGGGTGGAGCCGGTCTCGAACATCAGATGGCGCTTGCCCTGAATGATGGTCATGAGATCGTCGCTGTCCTCGCAGATCTTCTCCACCTCGTTGAGGGCGGAGCCGGGGGCCACGAACCGGAAGGCGCCGCCGTCGATGCGCTCCAGCGGCTCCCGCCGCAGGGCCAGACGGAAGCCGTCCACGGACACCATGGTCAGGCCCTGCTCGTTGATCTCGAAGAGGGAGCCGGTGTGGATGGGACGGGTCTCGTTGGTGGAAACGGCGAAGCTGGTCTGGTTGATCATGGCCTTCAGGGTCCCCTGCTGGATGGCCACAGAGTACTCGTCGTCCACCTCCGGCAGCTCCGGGTAGTCCTCGGCAGACAGGCCCATGATCTCGAAGCTGGCGTCGCCGCAGGTCAGGCGCACCATATATTTCTCATCCGCCGCAAACACCACCAGATCGTCCGGCAGCTTCCGGATGATCTCACCGAACAGGCGGGCGTTGAGGACGATGCGGCCCTCCTCGTGAACCTCGGCCTCAAAGGCGGTGCGGATGCCGGTCTGCATATTGTAGCCCGACATGGTCAGCCGGTCGCTGCCCTCTACAAGGATCCCCTCCAGCGCAGGGATGGAGCTTTTGGCGGCCACGGCACGGGACACGGTATTGACGGCGCTTTGCAGCAGCGCTTTTTCGCAGGAGAAACGGAGCATATTCTTCTTCCTTTCTTGTCGAACGATTTTTGTCATGCTTCTCAGAAAGAGAACATAAACTAATCTTTTATTCAGTAACAGCCGCAGTAGAGAATTTTCTTGTGGAAAACAGCCGCAAACCCTTGCTGCGACACGGTTTGTTCTCCACCGCTGTTTGTGGACGTACCCTCCCCTTTTTCCACAGGGAACGACGGCATTTTCTTATCCCCAGCTTGTCCCTGTGGAATCCACAGAGCCTTGTGGAAAAGTGGGGTCAGCGCTTGGCGTTGATGTTGGTGGTGATCTCCTTCACCACCTCGGCAAAGGCGGGGTCGGTACGCATCTGCTTCTCCACCTTATCCAGCGAGTGCAGCACCGTGGTGTGGTCCCGGTCACCAAATTCCTTGCCGATGTCGTTGAGGGAGAGATTGGTCATGCGGCGAATGAGGTACATGGCGATCTGCCGGGCGTTGACCTCGTTGCGGCCCCGGCGCTGGCCACGGAGCACATCCTCCTCCACGCTGAAATACTTGCAGATATAGCTGATGATCACCGACGGCGAGGGGATGTACTCGTTGCTCTTTTGCAGCATATCCCGCACGGCACGGCCCACGGACTGCTCGTCCACCTGATCCCCCAGCAGGTCCCGGTAGGCCAGCAGCTTATTCAGGGTCCCCTCGATCTGCCGCACGTTGGCAGTGACGTTCTCGGCGATGTAGCCGTAGATCTCGTCGGGGAGTTTTACCCCCAGCATGGCGGCCTTGTTCTTGATGATGGCCAGTCTCGTCTCGAAGTCGGGAGGGGCCACATCCACCATAAGGCCCGACACGAAGCGGCTTTGCAGACGATCCTCCAGCTGGGTCATTTCACGGGGCGGACGGTCGGAGGTCAGCACGATCTGCCGCCCGGATTCGTACAGGGTGTTGAAGGTGTGGAAGAACTCCTCCTGGGTCTGCTTCTTGCCGGCGATGAACTGGATATCGTCCACCAGCAGGATGCCCGCCTGCCGGTACTTCTCCCGGAACTCGGCGTTGCTGCCCTCCCGGATGGAGGCGATCAGCTCGTTGGTGAAGTCGTCGCCCTTGATGTACACAATCCGCAGGTCCTCCCGCTTGCGCTTGACCTGATGGGCGATGGCGTAGAGCAGATGGGTCTTGCCCAGTCCGGAGTCGCCGTAGATGAACAGAGGGTTGAAGTTTTCCGCCGGCTTATCCGCCACGGCCCGTGCCGCCGCATAGGCCAGCTTGTTCTGCGGCCCCACCACATACGTCTCGAAGGTGAAGGCGTCGGAATCCAGCAGGGAGCCGGGCTGATCCGGGGCCACACCGTGATAGGCAGCCAGCTGCTCGTCGTTGAGGATCTTCACCTCCAGATCGGAGGAGAAGATGTCCTTCAGCGCCGCCTTGATGTGCTTCATGAAACGGGTCTCGATGGTGCTTTTTTTGAAGGAGTTGCTGCAATGCAGCACGAAGGCGGAGTCCTCCATGGTGACCACGTCTACCTCGTCGAACCATGTGCGGATGGTGGTCTCGCTGAGCTGCTCCTGTAATCGGCTTAGTACGCTCTGCCATACGTCAGAAATGGAATTCAATGAAAGCGCCCCTTTCCCCTGATGGATCTCTATCTCTGTATTTGAAAAAAATTTATCCGAGAATAGTATAGCAGAAACCCCCGGAAAAGTCTACACTTATTCTAATATAAGCTGCAAAAAATGACGCACCAGAAGACACAAGATGTAGGGAGAAAAACCGGAGGAAAACCACCAGATTTTAGGCTTTTGCCGAAAAAACACACCGCTTTTCATAAGAACCCGCTCTTTTCCCCTTCAGATTTTTGTTGACAGGCGGAAAAAGCTCATGTATAATGACAAATGCGCTTATTTTAGGCGCCTGACGAATGTCAACTGCGGCCGTGGGAGAATGCTTCCCACCCGCCGTCGAGTATGTGCGGCAGAGGCTTTTTCTGCCGCCTGATCTTACAAAAGATGGAGGTGTCATGCAATGTTCCGTACCTATCAGCCCAAGAAGCGTCAGCGCTCCAAGGAGCACGGCTTCCGCAAGAGAATGGCCACCCGCAACGGCCGTAAGGTGCTGGCTCGCCGCCGTGCCAAGGGCCGTGCTCGCCTGACCCATTGAGGTCACGGAAAGTGCATCGGTCATAGATAATCAAACAGGGACGGTGGATGGGAAAAACCGCCGTCCCTATTGGTCTATGTAATTCAGATTGGTAAAAGAGGACGCTATGAAAGCAGCCGTCACGGTAAAAGAGAATTATGAGTTCCGCCGCATCTACCGCAAGGGGAAGAGTCTGGTGTCGCCGCAGATGGTGCTGTATTGGCAGAAAAACCGTCAGGGACAGTCCCGTCTGGGGATCACCGTCAGCACCAAGCTGGGCCACGCCGTGGTCCGCAATCGGGTGCGCCGCCGCTTCCGGGAGCTGTACCGGCTCCACAAGCCGGAGATGCAGCCGGGCTACGACGTGATTTTAGTGGCCCGTGGGCGGGCCGTCCGCAGCACCTATCAGCAGTTGGACGAGACGTATCTCCACCTGCTGCGGCAGGCGGGCCTTGTACCGGAGGAGACGGCATGAAGCGGGCGCTTTTGAAGCTGTTCCGGTTCTACCAGACCTCCGTCTCCCCTCTTTTTCCGCCTCGGTGCCGCTATATCCCCACCTGCTCGGAGTATGCCGTGGAGGCGGTGGAGAAATACGGCGCCGCCAAGGGCGGCCTTCTGGCCCTGCGCCGTCTGATGCGATGCCATCCTTTCCACAAGGGCGGGTATGACCCTGTCCCCTGACGCAACAGCCTCGTTTTTCCCATCCCATTATAAAACGGAGGTATCTACCCCATGTTTGCACAAATCGGCTATTACATCTGCGTGCCGTTTGCGTGGCTGACCCGGCTGTTTTACAGTCTCACCGGGTCCTACGGTCTGGCTCTGATCCTCTTCACTCTGGTGGTGAAGCTGGTGATCCTGCCCTTCCAGCTCAAGAGCAAGAAGAGTATGCTCCGGATGAACCGGATGCAGGGCAAGGTGAAGGATATCCAGACCCGCTTCGCCAACAATCGGGAGCGCCAGCAGCAGGAGATGGCGGAACTGTACGCCCGTGAGGGCGTGAACCCCATGTCCGGCTGCCTGTGGTCCTTCATCCCCTTCCCCATCCTGATCGCCCTGTACGCCATCATCCGTACCCCCCTGCGGTACTTCATGAGCCTGTCCACCTCCGTCATCGAGGAGATCGGCACGCTGGCAGGTACGCTGGGCTATGAGGCCAGCAACAACACCTATGACCAGATCTATCTGGCCAAATTCATCCATGAGCACTGGGAGAGCTTCGCCGGGAAGTTCGATGGTCTGGTGGACCTGAACTACAGCTTCCTTGGGATGGATCTGGCGTCTCAGCCCTCCACGCTGCTGAGCCAGTTCCCCGGCGGCGGCTGGCCCGTGTGGGGCATCCTGCTGCTGCCTGTGATCTCGGCGGCGGCCCAGCTGGTGATGAGCATCATCACCATGCGCACCAACAGCACCGAGGGCGCAGGCTCCGCCAAGACCATGATGTACCTGATGCCCTTGATGACCCTGTGGATGGGCTATATGCTGCCCGCCGCACTGTGCATCTACTGGATCGCCAACACCGTGTTCTCCCTGATCCAGGAGGTAACTCTCAACAAGTACTTCAATAAGATCCTGGATCGTGAGGAGACCGAGAAGGAAAAGGCCGCCCGTGAAAAGCGCTACGCCAAGTACCAGAAGCAGAAGGAACTCATGGCCCAGCAGCAGATGAACGGCGGTGGCCGCAATGACCGCAAGCCCCAGCCCAAGAAGAAAAAGCAGGGCGGCGAGGAAAAGCGCAGCGGCACCAATGAAAACGGACGTGTGGGCCAGCGGCCTTATGCACGTGGCCGTGCCTATGATGAAAAGCACTACGAATAAGGAGTTTTGTCTATGAGCTATATCGAAGTAACGGGCAAGACCGAGGAGGAGGCTGTCCGTAAGGCGCTGACCCAGCTGGGTCTGGAGCGGGACGACGTGTCTCTGGAAATCTTGGAGCGTGCCAAGAGCGGCTTTCTGGGCATCGGCGGTTCGCCCGCCCGTATCCGTGTGACCTACGGCACCGACGAGCCGGAGAAGAAGGCCGAGCCTGCCAAAAAGGTGGAAAAGAAGCCGGAACCCAAGGCAGAGGTGAAAAAGCCGGAAGTGAGGCCCGAACCCAAGAAGCAGGAGCCTAAAAAGCCGGAGACGAAGCCGGTGGAGAAGGCCCCGGAGCAGAAGCCCGTGGCTGCCGGGACCTGTGACGACGACAACGCCCACCACATCCGGGAGTTCCTGGAGGGTCTGCTGCAGCACATGAACAGCCCCGCTCAGGTGAATGTGGCGCTGGAGGAGAAGGGCCGGTATCAGGTAACGCTGGAGGGCGAGAAGCTGGGTCAGCTCATCGGCCGCCGCGGCGAGACGCTGGACGCCATCCAGCAGCTGACCAACTACGCCGTCAACTCCGGTGCGGATAAGCGCATCCGGGTCCACGTGGACGCCGAGAACTATCGGGCCAAGCGGGAGCAGAGTCTGGAGTCTCTGGCCCGGAAGGTGGCCGGTAAGGTCACCAAGTATCGCCGCAGCGTGACGCTGGAGCCCATGAACGCCTATGAGCGCCATGTGATCCATGCCGCCCTGCAGGACGAGCCGGGCATCACCACCTACTCCATCGGCAGCGAGCCAAACCGCCGTGTGGTGGTGAGCTACGACCGGGAGAAGCGCCAGTAAGGCAGCGCTGTTCCATAGGAAATATGCCCCTGCCCCTACATAGGGGCGGGGGCGTTTTTGCTTTCGGGAGGTGGGATCCGTACTTCCCAATGGGAGACGTATCATTTTCTCCCTCCGACAGAAAGAAATCTGTCGAAGGCATCAGGTAAAAACGAAAAAAGAGTTCCCCATGCTCTGCATGGGGAACTCTTTATACACAGAATTGGCTGATCCGTCCCGGAGAATTACTGGATCTTCTCCCCGGCGGCCTCCTTGGCCCGGATCTCCTTCATGGCGTCCTTGTGAGACAGGTTCCAGCGGCCCTTCTCATCGATCTCCATGAACTTGACCCACATCATGTCGCCCACCTTGCAGGCGTCCTCCACCTTCTCGATGCGCTTGTCGGCCAGCTTGGAGATATGCACCAGACCATCCTTGCCGGGAGCGATCTCCACGAAGGCACCGAAGGTCATCAGGCGCACGACACGGCCGTAGTACAGCTTGCCCACCTCCGGCACAAAGACGATGTCATCGATGCACTTCTTGGCGATGGCGCAGCTCTCGGCGTCGGGAGAGGCAATGTGGATGGTGCCGTCGTCGTCGATGTCGATCTTGGCGCCGGACTCGGCCACGATCTTCTGAATGACGCTGCCGCCCTTGCCGATGACCTCACGGATGCGGTCGGGATCGATGTGCATGGTGAGCATCTTGGGGGCGTACTTGCTGACCTCAGGCCGGGGCTCGGCAATGCAGGGCAGCATGATCTGATCCAGGATCTGGCACCGGGCATCGTAGGTGATGTCCAGAGCGTTGCGGATGATCTCCATGGTCAGGCCGTCGTTCTTCAGGTCCATCTGAATGGCGGTGATGCCCTTCTTGGTACCGGCCACCTTGAAGTCCATCTCGCCGTGGAAGTCCTCCACGCCCTGAATGTCGATGAAGGTGGTGAAGGAGCCGTCGTCGTCCTGGATCAGACCGCAGGAAATACCGGCCACAGGGGCGGAGATGGGTACACCGGCATCCATCAGAGCCAGCGTAGAGCCGCAGATGGAGCCCTGAGAGGTGGAGCCGTTGGAGGACACCACCTCAGACACCACACGGATGGCATAGGGGAACTCCTCCACCGGGGGGATCACAGGCAGCAGAGCCCGCTCCGCCAGAGCGCCGTGGCCGATCTCACGACGGCCGGGGCTGCGGGCGGGCTTGGCCTCGCCCACGGAGTAGCCGGGGAAGTTGTAGTGGTGCATATACCGCTTCTCCGTCTCCTCCCAGATGGTATCCAGCTTCTGGCAGGCGGAGAGGGTGTCCAGCGTCGCCACGGACAGCACCTGCGTCTGGCCGCGGGTGAACAGGCCGGAGCCGTGGACACGGGGCAGCACGCCCACCTCGGCGGACAGGGGACGAATTTCGTTCTTCTGGCGGCCATCCACACGGTGGCCCTCCAGCAGCCATGCCTTGACGATCTTCTTCTGGAACTTGTAGGTGAACTCCTCCAGATACTGATCCATATCCGGATACTCCTCCAGATACTTCTCATGCCAGTGCTGGATCATCTCGTTCCAGCGGGCCTCACGGACGTTCTTGTCGTCGGTGTCCATGGCGGCCTTGGCCTCGTCCATGAAGTCGTGGACGATCTTGTCGAACAGCTCCTGATTGAAGTCGGCGTGGGGATAATCGAACTTGGGCTTGCCGATCTCGGAGACCATCTGGTTGATGAGGGCCACCTGCTTCTGGTTCTCCTGATGGGCCAGCTGGATGGCACGGTACATGGTGTCGTTATCCACCTGATTGGCGCCGGCCTCGATCATCACCACCTTCTTGCCGGTGGAGACCACGGTGACATCCAGATCGCTGACCTTGCGCTGCTCGCTGTTGGGGTTGAGTACCAGCTCACCATCCACCAGACCCACCTTCAGAGCGCCCACAGGGCCGTTCCAGGGAATATCGGAGATGGCCAGAGCGGCGGAGGTGCCGATGAGGGCGGCGATCTCTGCGGAGCAGTCGTGGTCCATGCTCATGACGGTACACATGACGGACACGTCGTTGCGGAAATCGGAGGGGAACAGGGGACGGATGGGCCGGTCGATGACACGGCTGGTGAGGATACCCTTCTCGCCGGGGCGGCCCTCACGGCGGTTGAAGCTGCCGGGGATGCGGCCCACAGAGTACAGCTTCTCCTCGAAGTCCACGCTCAGGGGGAAGAAGTCGATGCCGTCACGGGGACGGGCGGCGGCGGTGACGCAGCACAGCACGCTGGTCTCGCCATAGGTGACCATGACGGCGGCGTTGGCCAGCTCGGCCAGCTTCCCGACCTCCAGCGTCAGAGGACGGCCTGCCAGATCCATGGTGTACTTGTGGTAGTTGGGGAATTGGCGCTTGGTGATAATGGTAGACATGGTATAGCTCCTTTTCATTGAATTTTTCCGTATGGGAGCCAAACCATTTAGCACTTGAAACCATGTCGGAGGAGGGACTTTCCAGCATCTTCCGGCACATTTTCAACTGCTAAAGGCTGAAAGCGGCTCCGCATACGGGCGGGGAAATTGTGAAAGAAGGGTGGTGCGCCCTGCACACCACCCTGTTTTCAGCTTACTTACGCAGACCCAGCTTGGCGATGAGGGCACGATAACGCTCGATGTCCTTCTTGGCCAGATAGTCCAGCAGACGACGGCGCTTACCGATCATCATCTGCATACCACGACGGCTGTGGAAGTCGTGGGGATGGACCTTCAGATGGGCGGTGAGCTGGTTGATCCGCTCGGTGAGGATGGCCACCTGAACCTCGGGAGAACCGGTGTCGGTAGCGTGGGTGCGGTTGGCCTCGATGACGGCCGTCTTTTCGTCCTTACGAATCATGGGATAGTTCCACCTTTCTAAACGTTGCCTCTGACTGAGTGACGGGCGGGTGTGACCCTGGGTACAGGCGATGGTCCCGGGACTAAGTCAGGGTTGCTGCGTGCTGTGTGCACGTATCCTGTAGTATACCACCGGCAAGGGGGAAAGTAAAGGAGAATTTTCCCCCAAAACCTCGGGGGACGGGGGGTGGTTTCTTGCCGGTTCCGCCG
>ERZ812616.3138-NODE-3138-length-12228-cov-3.883020_pt1 | contig 12228 bp, 7 predicted proteins | sample MGYA00376249_ERZ812616 | MGnify/ENA primary metagenome ERZ812616 (study PRJEB26924, sample SAMEA4378265) | human gut metagenome | biome: human gut; feature: human-associated habitat; material: faeces | place: China | collected 2013 ... | reverse complement strand
GCTTTCGAAGATCAATACAGTAAAGTTAGATACAGATAAATTAAGCGTTTCAAAGGAAGCAAAAAAAAGGGGAAGCGGATATCTGAATGTTGCATTGTTCGGTGTGGATTCAAGAGACAATGATCTGGACAAAGGAACCAGAAGTGACACAATAATGATTGCAAGCCTGAACAAGAAGACAATGAAGGTGAAAATTGCATCAATATATAGAGACACGTTGTCAGAGCAGGAAGATGGAACGTTGAATAAAATCAATGCAGCGTATTCATATGGTGGTCCGGAAGGTGCTCTTTCAGTGTTGAATAAGAATCTGGATATGAATATTGAACATTATGTAACGGTGAATTTTAACTCGATGATAGATATTGTAGATTCTGTGGGCGGAATTGATATCGATGTACAGGAAGATGAAATGCCGTACATCTGTGGTTATGTTCAGGAAATTATGAAGGTGACCGGAAAGCTGTCTCCGGGAGTTACAGAACCGGGAACACAGACTCTGAATGGTGTGCAGGCAACTGCATATGCCAGAATCAGATACACAGCCGGAGATGATTTCAAACGTGCAGAAAGGCAGCGGGCGGTTCTACAGAAAGTTGTAGAGAAGCTGCAACAGGCATCACCGGCACAGTTGAATAAGATTATTGATAAGGTTTTTCCTGAGGTTTCGACAAACTTTACAATGACAGAAATCCTTGAATATGCGAAAGATGCGTTTGATTATGAACTGGGAGAAACAACAGGGTTTCCATTTGACAAGACAACCGATACATTGGGAAATGTAGGAAGCGTTGTTATTCCGGTTACAATGGAAAGTAATGTAAAGCAGCTGCATAGCTTCTTCTATGGAGAAAGTGACAATTATGATGTGTCTTCCACAGTATCGGATATCAGTGCAAAGATAGAGAAAAAAGCCGGAAACAGAGATGCTGATACAGACGAATCAACACAGGAGTTTATGCAACAGCCGGAAGAGACATATTCCGGAAGCAGTGGAACAACAAAGAACAGTTCGGGAAGTACAGGAACAACCGGAAGCACTTCGTACAGATCGGGAACGAGTGGTAACAGTGGTACTTCGGGAAGTACAGGGACAACGGGAAGTACAACCGGAACAGGTACGGGAAGTGGTACATCAACCGGAACAGGAAGCGGAACAACAGGAAGTACAGGAACGACAGGAAATGGTACATCAACGGGAGATACTTCAACCGGGACAGGCGGAGAATCAACTGGCGGCGAAGGTACCACGGAGTAGAACACCATAAAGATAGAAAAAGGGGTATTATTCATGAAAAAAGTCAAAAAAATAATTGTATCATTTCTTTTGATGTGTATGTTGTGTGTTGGAATGACATGTGTGGCAAGTGCAACCGCAGCAGAATTCAGATTTTCTGATCCGCAGACCAGTGTCGGGGCAGAAGTAGAAGTAACGGCAAAGGTTTCGTCTGCGAAAGCATTAAATACAATTCAGGCAACATTAAGCTATGATAAAACAAAGCTGCGCTTCATCAGCGGTGATGATGCTACAGGTGGAGACGGAACAATTACAATATCAAGAAATGATGAAAATGCCGGAACAACGATGGAATTTAATTTAAAATTCCAGGCATTGGATGAGGGAACAACATCGGTAGAAGTTGCCAAGGTTGATGGAATTGATAGCAATGGAGTTGCATTGGAGATTACGTCAGGTTCTTCATCTGTCAGCATAGCAGAAGGTGATAAATCGCTGATTCAGGAAGAAGATACCAGTTCAGCTGTTGATGGAACAGAGGTTAAGATTGGAAAATCAAAATATATCGTAACAGATGATTTTTCGGATACGATTATTCCTGATGGTTTTGTAAGAGATGCGTTGAAATTTGAAGGAACAGATCATCAGATTATTAAGCAGGAATCAAGTGGCGCACTTGCAATGTATCTTACACCTGAAAACGGAGGAGATGCGGATTTTTATCTGTATGACAGTGATACCGGAAAGTTCTCTCCTCTTGAAGTAATAGAGGTTGCAAAGGGAAGATATATTATTCCTTTGGCTGATGACGGAAATATCTCATTGCCAGACCAGTATCAGAAGACATCACTTACATTAAACGGAAAAGAGTTTGATACATGGCAGGATACAAAGAATGCGGAATATTATATTGTCTATGCGATGAATTCGGATGGAGAAAAGACAACATACCGTTATGATACAACAGATGGTACGTACCAGAAATATTCGCCATCATCAGGAACATCTTCAACGTCAGATTCTACTGTCAATAACGGAAAAGGAATCTGGGGAAAAATTTTAAATTTTGTAGATAGTTTTTTGGATATCGTAGTAATTATTGCACTTGTTCTTTTTGCAGTACTGCTGATCGTAGTAATTATTACTTCTGTAAAACTTCATTATAGAGATCTTGAATTAGATGATCTGTATGACGAATATGGAATTGATATGGATGAGGAAGAAGCAGAGAAGAAGATTCAGAAAAAAGCTGCGAAAAAAGTAAATAAAGAGAAGAAGAAAAATAAAAAGACAGCTAAAAAACCAGCAGCTGTAAAGAAAACATCAAGATTTGACTATGGAGAAGACGAATTTGAAGATTATGAGGATGATTTCGATGATGAGGATCCATGGGTGACAGAAAATATTGCAAAAGCAATGGAGCACAAGCCTGCTAAGAAACAATCAGCAAGGCAGAAAAAGCCAGCAAGACGCACAGAACCTGAAAGAGAAAAGAAACCATCCCAAGGCGTCCGTGCCTTAGACGAGACAGGTCCGGCAATCCGTAAACCTGTTAAGAAGATCAATCTGGAGGATACCAATGATTTTGAAGCCTTTACCCCTCTGGATGAAGAAGCATTTGACAACTTCGAAGGCTATTATTCAGAAGATGATGATTATGATCTGTTCGGAGCAGGTTGTGATGATGACGATCTGTTTGATGCGACAGCAGATCTTTTGAGTAATCATCCGGAAAAGAGAAGAAGTCATGCGGAGATGGATGATACATTCAAAATGGATGTGATTGATCTCGATTAAAATAGGATGAATAGAATGAACCGGTTTGCAGAAATCAGAAAGAAATTGATGGAAGCAAACCGGTTCGTTTTTTATTTTCATGTGTTCCTGACAAGCTTTTTGAGTGTAGAAAATGTATACCCCATCTCATCCCATTTTCCAAGCAGCTCATCCAGAATCTCGCCATTGGTTCTGGAGGTGTTATGCAGCAGCACGATGGCACCCGGATGGATCCGTCCGAGAAGCTTGTCAAAGGCTTCTTCTTTGGATGGCTGCGCGTCGGCCAGCCAGTCAACGTAGGCAAGACTCCAGAAGAAGGTATGATACCCCATGTCTTTTGCCATCTGCAGATTTTCAGTACTGTATTTTCCCTGTGGTGGCCGGTAGAAGCGGGTCATGGATTTGCCTGTGATATCTTTATACAGAGTTTCTACACTCTTAAGTTCTCTGGAAAATGTCTCCTTTGTTGCAATCTGGGACATGTCGGGGTGATGGAAAGTATGGTTGCCGACGGTATGACCTTCTTTTAACATCTGCTTTACCAGCTCTGGATTATCACGCAGAAAGTTTCCGACAACAAAAAATGTGGCTTGAACGTTGTGCCTCTTTAAAGCATTCAGGATAGCCGGTGTGTTTCCGTTTTCATAGCCGCAGTCAAAAGTGAGATAGATGACTTTTTTATCCGTTTTTTGTGCATAGTAGGCGTGATATTGCTGAAGTTCATCGAAAGATGCATTACCGACAGGAACTTTACCTTCCTCCTGAAAGCTGAGACCCCAGTTTTCGGCAGCCGGCAGAATCGTGGAGAGGGGATTGCCGGAAGTCGAGGCTGTCGGAACTGTGCCGGAGGAAGCTGCATTACCGGATGAACTTTTATCATCTGTTCTGACAGACGCAGGCGGAAAGATCCGGGCAATCTGTCCGCCGGCAAAGAAACAGAATGAAAAGAAGAATAAGAGGATCAATGGTTTGTAATTATGTAATCGGGACATAAGAACTCCGCAAGAATCATTTGTTCATATATATATGCAGCGAATACAAAGTTATGACCTGCCTTGCAAATAGCAGGGAATCATAGTAGTATAGGGAAGAAAGAAAAATGGACGGAATTGAATGGAATATGGATGCAAAAATAAATGAACATGTAAAGAATAAAAAGCAGGATAATCTGATCACTGCGGAGATCAGATATAAAATGACAGCGAAGGGTATGATGATCACTGAATATTACGGAGCAGACAGTTGTGTGGTCCTGCCGGATGAGATAGAAGGAGAAACTGTGACTGCACTGGATGATTATGCATTTGCCAGGAATCTGGAAGTGGAAGAGATCTGGCTGCCGGAAGCGTTAAAAGAAGTCGGTCGTTACGCATTCTACCGGTGCAGAAACCTGAAAAAACTGATTCTGGGGAATCAACTGCTCGATATGGGTGGCGGTGCATTGACGGGTTGTCGTCTGGAAGAAGTGGAGATATATTTCCGTGAGGGCAAGAAGAGCTGTCTGAAATCTATTGTAGAAGAGATGCGTTATCAGATCCGTGTAAGCTTATACGGATACAGTTGGAGATGTTGCGCAGAAAAAAACAGTACAGATGAATGGTTGCGGGAAGTCCGGATTCTATTTCCGGAACACTATGAAGAGGCGGTTGAGAACACCCCGGCAAGGATTCTTGAGACACACCATCATGGTGCGGGAGGATACTACCGCCAGTGCTTTTATAACCGGGAATTAGATTATAAGAAATATGATGAGATGTTCTATCATACGGTTGCAGAGGATACAGAAGAGACGGCGGTGGAGCTTGCACTGGACCGTCTGCGTTTCCCGGAGGAATTGTCGGAGAAGAACAAAAATGTCTACAAAACATACATACGGGAGCATATGGAAACGGTGGCAGCGTATCTGGTAAAGAGAGAAGATATAGAAGGAATCCGGTTCCTGGAGCAGAAGAAGCTGTGGAGTGAACCGGCTTTACAGACAGGTATGGATGTAGCGGCAGAGGGGAACAGGACGGAAAGTCTGAGTGTGCTTATGGATGTCAGAAAAGAGCTGTTCCCGAAGAAGAAAAAAACGTTTGAATTGTAAGGAGAAGAAGCGGAAATTTATATGGCAGATACGAAGAGACGTATAAAAAATGAAGAAATAAAGAAAGAAACAACAGAACCGGAGTCTGTGTCACAGCCAACTGTCATGCAGGAGCGTATGGAGGCTGTCAGCCGAAAGATCCTGATCACGGCAAGAAATGAGCTTTATATGAAGATGCGTTTCCTGGACGTTGCATTGTCGTGCATGCCATTTATACCGGATACTGGTGCGGACGGCATGGGAACGGATGGACTGTACCTTTATTATGATCCGCAGTATCTGGGGGGATTGTTCCGGGAAGACCGCGTTATGGTGAACCGGATCTATTTGCATCTGGTACTGCATGGTATCTTCCGGCATATGCTCCGGAGAAAGGGAAGAGAAGAGCGGATTTATCATCTGGCCTGCGATATTGTGGCAGAATCCATCATCGACGGGCTTCAGTACCGCTGTGTGATGAAGGCTAGGTCTCTTCCGAGAAGAGAGATGTACCGGATGCTGAAGAAGGAAATGAAGACATTGACGGCAGAACGGGTATATGAAGTGCTGAAGAAAGAAGAATTCTCGGAAACGAAGCTTGGACAGTTAGAGTCAGACTTCTGTGTGGATGATCACAGTTACTGGCCAAAAGATGAGGATAAGAAGAAGCAGAGCCAGATCGAGAATCAGTGGCAGGACATCAGCGAACGTATGGAGACGGAGATGGAGACATTTTCCAAAGAGGCATCGGAAAGTTCGGGTGGTCTGATCGATCAGGTGAAGGTCGAGAACCGGGAACGGATGGATTACCGAGAATTTTTACGGAAGTTTTCGGTTTTAAAAGAAGAGATGACGGTAGACCCGGATTCTTTTGACTATAATTTCTACAGTTATGGATTGTCGTTGTATGGGAATATGCCATTGATCGAGCCGCAGGAGTGGAAGGAAGTCCAGAAGGTCGAAGAATTTGTGATTGTGATCGATACATCAATGTCGTGCTCCGGAGAACTGGTTAAGAAGTTTCTGGAAGAGACATATGGTGTGCTGAGTGAGAATGACAGCTTTTTCCGAAAGGTGAATATTCATATCATACAGTGTGATGACCAGATCCAGACGGATCAGAAGATCACCTGTGAGGAAGAATTGAAATCTTATATGGAGAAGTTAGAATTAAAAGGCGAAGGCGGAACGGATTTTCGCCCGGCATTTGCCTATGTGGACGAAATGATCCGGCAGCATGCATTTGAACATCTGCGGGGGATGATCTATTTTACGGACGGACGAGGGATCTATCCAGCGAAGTGCCCGGTCTATGAGACGGCATTTGTGTTCATGGAGGAAGAATATGAAGATGTGGATGTTCCGCCGTGGGCAATCAAGATCATTCTGGAAGAAGGACAGGATCTGTAAGTAACCGGTGAATTATATGGAGGAAAGAAATAAATGGATATAAAGCGAGCAAAGAAAGAAATCAAAGATTCCATCGAGGCATATCTTGCCAAAGATGAGTTCGGGGATTATATGATTCCACAGATCAGACAGAGACCGATTCTTTTGATGGGGCCTCCGGGAATCGGAAAAACTCAGGTCATGGAGCAGGTGGCTAAAGAGTGTAAAGTGGCGCTTGTGGCATATACGATCACGCACCACACCAGACAGAGTGCGGTGGGACTGCCATTTATTGAAAAGAAAGTATATAGCGGAAAAGAATATTCTGTTACCGAATATACGATGAGTGAGATTATTGCCTCAATATACGATAAGATGGAAGAGACCGGATTAAAAGAAGGAATCCTCTTTATCGATGAGATCAACTGTGTGTCAGAGACGCTGGCACCGACGATGCTGCAGTTCCTGCAGTGTAAGATGTTCGGCAATCAGAAGATCCCGGAAGGCTGGATCATCGTGGCGGCAGGCAATCCGCCGGAATATAATAAGTCGGTCCGCGATTTTGATGTGGTGACACTTGACCGCATCAAGAAGATCGATGTGGATGTGAACTATGATGTCTGGAAAGAATACGCATATCAGGCAGATATCCATCCGGCAATCCTTGCATATCTGGAGATCCGCAGAGATTATTTCTATCGCATGGAGACGACCGTGGACGGAAGAGTCTTTGCAACGGCCAGAGGATGGGAAGATCTGTCCCAGCTTCTGAAGACATATGAGAAGCTGGGAAAGAAAGCAGATAGAGAGGTCGTTCATCAGTACATTCAGCATTGGAAGATTGCAAAGGATTTTGCGAATTATCTGGAACTGTACAGAAAATACAAGAAAGATTACGGATTTGAGAAGATCATTGAAGGTGTCTACACAAAGGACACTTTGGAAAGACTGCAGTATGCAGCATTTGATGAGCGTCTCAGTGTAGTTAACATGCTGATCGGAAGACTGGGAACTTGCTTTAAAGATTATTTTCTGAAAGACCGGTTTGTGACGATCTTATATGAATATCTGAAGTTATTAAGATCCAATCTGCAGATCGATCTTGTAGTCTGTGAAGCGAGGGACAAGTACGAAAAACTCCGGAAAGAAGAGCAGATGACAAAGCAGGAAGATCATGTACGCAAACAGGTACTGGATACGATGGAATCCTATGAACAGCTTACGAAAGAGGAACATCTGGACGGAGAAGCAGCATTTGAACGTGTAAAGGAATTGTTTGGCAATGAAGTGGCAGGGCGGGAAGAACTGACAGAGCATACACTTGCTGCGCTGGAACACGCATTTGAGTTCATGGAAGATGCATTCGGAGACAGTCAGGAGATGGTCTCTTTCGTGACCGAACTTAACACGAATTATTACAGTATCCAGTTCTTAAAGGAAAATGACTGTGACAAGTATTATCAGTACAATAAGAAATTGTTGTTCGACAAACAGCAGGAAGAGATCCTGTCCGAAATGGATGAGATCGAACAGGATCTGAACACTGTCATAAAATAGTAGTTCATATAACTAATATGTAAGCTTATATCCATAGCGGATTTTCCGGTAGATCTTCCAGACAATGACTGCCGGAAAACTAAGTGCGATATAAAGAGATGACAGTACGCCGACACCTCCGCCGATGATCATAAGAATTAAAATACCAATATTCATAAAAAAGTCCTCCTTGCTGATTCTCTGTTGTTTCCAGATACATTTTATGCATTTTGATGGAGGAACGAAAGAGCCAAAAAGGCTTCTTAACGCCATCTGAACAGTAAATGTTAATTTCTTAACGGAGTTTTAGCAGGAGAAGTACATTTACTTTGAAGACGGCAGGTGTTAGAATAAACAATGAGTAAACTTGAAAAATATAAGATGATGAGGAGAATATATATATGAAATGGAATCAGTTTCGTCTGAAGACGACGACAGAGGCAGAAGATATCGTCAGCAGCATGCTTGCAGATCTTGGAATCGAAGGAGTGCAGATCGAGGACAAGATTCCGCTCACCCAGTCTGACAAAGAGCAGATGTTCGTAGACATCCTGCCGGATATACCGGAAGATGATGGATGTGCATATCTGACATTCTATCTGGATGAAGATGTAGACAAACAGGAACTGTTACTGAAAGTCAGACAGGAATTGGAAGAGATGAGAAGTTACCTGAATGTAGGGGAGTGTACGATTGAAGAATCACAGACAGAAGATGTAGACTGGGTGAATAACTGGAAACAGTATTTCCATCAGTTCTATATTGATGACATTCTTGTCATTCCTTCATGGGAAAATGTCGAGGCGAAGGACAGTGACAAGATGGTGATCCATATCGATCCGGGGACAGCATTCGGAACCGGTATGCATGAGACAACACAGCTCTGCATCCGTCAGCTTAAGAAATATGTGACAGAGGATACAGAAATCTTAGATGTAGGATGTGGAAGCGGAATCCTTGGAATGCTGGCATTGAAGTTCGGCGCAAAGCATTCCGTAGGAACGGATCTGGATCCGTGTGCGATCGATGCAACATATGAGAATATGGACAATAACGGAATCAGCAGAGATCAGTATGAAGTCATGATCGGTAACATCATTGATGATAAAGCAGTACAGGACAAGGTGGGATATGAAAAATATGATATTGTAGCAGCAAATATTCTGGCAGATGTACTGGTGCCGCTGACACCTGTGATCATTCATCAGATGAAAAAAGGCGGTATCTATATCACGAGTGGAATCATCGAAGACAAAGAAGATGTGGTAGTAAAAGCTGTGAAGGAGGCAGGTCTGGAAGTCCTGGAAGTCAATCACCAGGGTGAGTGGGTATCTGTAACAGCAAGAAAGAATTAGAGGATCTGATATGCAGCATTTTTTGGTATCACCGGAACAGGTGAGGGAAGAAAAAATCTATGTAGAAGGCAGTGACGTCAATCATATGAAGAATGTGCTCCGTATGAAGACCGGCGAGGAACTGACCATTGGGGACGGTGACGGGTGGCTCTATTTGTGTGTGGTGGAATCTTACGAAGAAGACATGGCGGTACTTAAGATTCTGGAGAAAAAGAAGGATGAGAGCGAACTTCCGTCAAAAATCTATCTGTTTCAGGGACTCCCAAAACAGGACAAGATGGAACTGATCGTGCAGAAAGCGGTGGAGCTGGGTGTATACCAGGTGATTCCGGTGGCAACGAAGCGTGCAGTAGTAAAGCTGGATGCAAAGAAAGCAAAAAAGAAGGTCAAACGCTGGCAGCAGATCGCAGTCAGTGCGGCAAAGCAGGCAGGAAGAGGCATTATCCCGGCAGTGGGAGAAGTGTGTACCTATGCACAGGCCCTGAAGTATGCAGAGGAACTGGATGTTGTCCTGATCCCGTATGAACTGGCAGAAGGCATGGAAGAGACGAAGCAGATCATTGCAGAGATCCGGCCGGGGCAGTCGGTCGGCATCTTTATCGGACCGGAAGGCGGCTTTGAGAAAGAAGAAGTAGAACAGGCTGTGAAAGCCGGGGCAGAGCCGCTGACACTTGGAAAGAGAATCCTCCGTACAGAGACGGCCGGACTTACAATGCTTTCGGTTCTGATGTTCCATCTGGAAGGGTAGAGACATAATCTAATACTAAGAATGAAGAGTACAGGAAGTGAAGAAATGAAGGAAGTATATCTGGATAATTCGGCGACCACTATGGCATATCGAAGCGTCGGGGAACTGGTGCAGAAGGTTATGTGTGAAGACTATGGCAATCCGTCTTCCATGCATAACAAAGGTGTGGAAGCAGAAAAATATATAAAAGAAGCAAAAGAGACATTTGCAAGACTATGGAAAGTACAGGAAAAGGAAGTGTATTTTACTTCCGGCGGTACCGAAAGTGACAATATGGCATTGATCGGTGCAGCAAGGGCGAACAAGCGTGCAGGCAACCACCTGATCACGTCATCGATTGAACATCCGGCGATCATTAATACCATGCGTTTTCTGGAAGAGGAAGAAGGATTCCGTGTAACCTATCTTCCGGTAGATCAGTATGGAAGGATCCGTCTGGATGCACTGCAGGAAGCACTGTGTGAAGATACGATTCTGGTATCGATCATGTATGTGAATAATGAGGTAGGTTCTGTCCAGCCGATCCAGGAAGCGGCAAGTATCGTAAAGGCATATAATAAAGATATTTTATTCCATGTCGATGCGGTACAAGGATTTGGAAAATATAAGATTTACCCGAAGAAACTTAAGGTAGATATGTGTTCCGTCAGTGGTCATAAGATCCACGGACCGAAGGGTGTGGGTGCTTTATACATCGGTGAAAATGTAAAGATCCGTCCGATCGTTTATGGAGGCGGCCAGCAGCATGATATGCGTTCCGGAACAGAAAATGTACCGGGAATCGCAGGACTTTCCCTGGCAGCAAAGACGATTTACGACAACCTGGATAAGAAGGTAGAGAAGATGAGGATGCTAAAGCAGCATTTCATCGAAGGCGTGGAAAAGATTGAGAATACGACGATCCACGGATTATATGATGAGACATCGGCACCACATATTATCAGTGTAGGAATCGCAGGTATCCGGAGTGAAGTATTGCTGCATGCGCTGGAAGATAAGGGAATCTATGTATCATCCGGTTCGGCATGTGCATCCAATCATCCACAGATCAGCGGTGTGTTAAAGGGAATCGGCGCAAGGCAGGAGTTCCTGGATGCGACCCTCAGGTTCAGTATGTCAGAATTTACTACGATGGAAGAGATTGACTATACGCTCGATGCACTATATAATATAGTACCGATGCTTAGAAGATATACCAGACATTAAGTAGATCACGATAAAAGAGAAAGAAATCAGGAAAGGAATCAGAAGATGAGATTTCATACATTTTTATTAAAATATGGAGAGATTGGAATTAAGGGAAAGAACCGTCATCTGTTCGAAGATGCACTGGTACGCCAGGTGCGCTATGCATTAAAGGATGTGGACGGACAGTTTGATGTGCATAAGTCACAGGCGAGAATCTATGTGGACTGTGAAGGAGATTACGATTATGATGAGACGGTAGAACATCTGAAAAAAGTATTTGGTCTGGTCGGAATCTGTCCGGTTGTCCGTATGGAGGATAAAGGATTTGAGGAACTGAAGAAAGACGTTGTGGCATATATGGATGAGATGTATCCGGATAAGAACTTCACATTCAAAGTAGAATCCAGACGTGCAAAGAAGTCGTACCCATTGAATTCTATGGAGATCAGCCGTGACCTTGGAGAGGCTATTTTGTATGCATTTCCGGAGAGCGGAATCAAGGTTGATGTGCATCATCCGGATGTTATGGTCAATGTAGAAGTAAGAAATGAGATTTACGTATATTCACAGATCATCCCGGGAGCAGGCGGAATGCCGGTTGGAACGAATGGTTCGGCGATGCTGCTGTTATCCGGTGGTATTGACAGCCCGGTTGCGGGATATATGGTATCAAAACGTGGTGTGAGTCTTGAAGCAACCTATTTCCACGCACCGCCGTATACAAGTGAGCGTGCAAAACAGAAAGTTGTGGATCTTGCGAAGAAGGTAGCAAAATATTCCGGACCGATCAAGCTTCACGTAGTTAACTTTACTGACATCCAGCTTTATATCTATGACCAGTGCCCGCACGATGAACTGACGATCATTATGAGAAGATATATGATGCGTATTGCAGAGCATTTTGCAAAAGAAAGCAGATGCCTCGGCCTGATCA
>ERZ812616.3136-NODE-3136-length-12244-cov-3.731643_pt1 | contig 12244 bp, 9 predicted proteins | sample MGYA00376249_ERZ812616 | MGnify/ENA primary metagenome ERZ812616 (study PRJEB26924, sample SAMEA4378265) | human gut metagenome | biome: human gut; feature: human-associated habitat; material: faeces | place: China | collected 2013 ... | reverse complement strand
ATAATAGGAAATTGCATTTCCTATTATACAAAAAGCCTCCGGCAGGATGCGCACTGCGGCGTATACTGAAGATGTCGCAAGCGACCACCGCAGGCGCTAGAATGTGCCCAGGCACATTCTTTGTTCTTGCCAAGCATACGACAAAAAGATACCTTGATAATACCTTTAGGCTGCCCTTGCTGGAGCAGCCTGAAGTGCAATTATGCACAAAAAAATAGGAATGAAGTGTGAAAGATTAATAGAAAACATAAAAAAGATAGTCAAGGCAAACTTTTTGATAAAACATTATTGACAATGATTATCATTAACAATATAATGAATGATGGAAATGATAATCAGTTTCAAATCGTGCGAGGTAATATATATGAGCCAAGAAGAGAGATTTCAAGAAGTATTAAATCAATTAAAGAAAGCTGGCTATCGGATTACCGAACAGAGAAAGCTTCTTTTACACATTATATTGAATAATGAATACTCCTCTTGTAAGGAGATTTATTATGCAGCAAAGAAGCAGGACGACAAAGTCGGAATTGCAACTGTGTATCGTACTGTGCAACTGTTGGAAGATATGGAACTGATCCATAAAGAGATGGTTGTGAGAATTTAGCGAGAAGAAGGAGTGGATTATGATGCCGTTAACGATGTTAAATCCAGGCGAAAGTGCATCTATCGTCCGGGTAGGCGGAAATGAAGAAACAAAAAGATTCCTGGAGAATCTCGGATTCGTAGCTGGAAGTGAGGTGAAAGTTATTTCCAGTAACGAGGGTAACATAATTGCCCAGATCAAAGAATCACGAGTTGCAGTCAGCAAAGGAATTGCTAATAAAATAATGGTCTAGGAGGAACGGGAGAATGACTTTAAGAGATGTGAAAGTTGATCAGACAGTATCCGTAGTAAAGCTTCATGGAGAGGGAGCTACAAAAAGAAGAATTATGGATATGGGAATCACAAAAGGAACCAGCATTTATGTCCGTAAAGTAGCACCACTTGGTGATCCGGTGGAAGTTACTGTACGTGGATATGAATTGTCTCTGAGAAAAGCAGACGCAGAGATGATCGAAGTTAAATAACCAATTAGAGAGTAAAACAGGAGGATGTAAAAAAATGGGAGTGAAGATAGCACTTGCCGGAAACCCGAATAGTGGTAAGACAACACTTTTCAATGCTTTGACAGGTTCCAATCAGTTCGTTGGTAACTGGCCTGGAGTTACTGTTGAGAAAAAAGAAGGAAAATGGAAGGAAGACAAAGAAGTTGTAATTATGGACCTTCCAGGTATCTATTCTTTATCACCATATACATTGGAGGAAGTTGTAGCCAGAAATTATCTGATCACAGAGCGTCCGGATGCAATCCTGAATATCGTAGACGGAACAAACCTGGAGCGTAACTTATACCTTACAACTCAGTTACTTGAGCTTGGTATCCCGGTTGTTATGGCAATTAACATGATGGATATTGTACGCAAGAATGGTGATGAGATCAACACAAAGAAACTTGCTGAGAAGCTTGGCTGTGAAGTTGTAACAATTTCTGCTCTGAAAGGTGATGGAATCAAAGATGCAGCTTCAAGAGCAGTAAAACACGCCGGACAGAAAGCCGGACAGGAATCTGTGCATGAGTTCGCACCGGAAGTTGAGAACTACCTGAATGAGATTGAAGGCAGACTTGGATATGAAATTCCGGAAGAGCAGAAAAGATTTTACGCGATCAAATTATTTGAGCGTGACGATAAGATCAAAGATGCTATGAAAAATGCACCGGATGTTGAAGATATCATTGCTCGTGCAGAGAAAGAGATGGATGACGATGCAGAGAGTATCATCACAAATGAGAGATACAGTTTCATTGGTTCTATTATCGGAGACTGCTTAAAGAAGAATAAAACACAGGAACTGACAACATCTGATAAGATTGACCGTATCGTAACAAACAGATGGCTTGCACTTCCAATCTTTGCAGCAGTTATGTGGCTTGTATATTATGTGTCTGTAACAACAGTAGGTTCCATATTGACAGACTGGACAAATGATACATTGTTTGGTGAGTGGATTATTCCGGCAGCTCAGAGCTTCTTTGAAGGAATCGGATGTGCGGACTGGTTAACAGGTCTGATCGTAGACGGAGTTATCTCCGGAGTTGGTGCTGTACTTGGATTCGTACCTCAGATGCTTGTATTATTTCTTTTCCTTGCATTCCTTGAGTCTTGCGGATACATGGCACGTATCGCATTCATCATGGACCGTATTTTCCGTAAGTTCGGACTTTCCGGAAAATCATTTATCCCGATGCTGATCGGAACAGGTTGTGGAGTTCCTGGAGTTATGGCTTCCCGTACAATCGAGAATGACCGTGACCGTAAGATGACTGTTATGACAACAACATTTATCCCTTGCGGAGCGAAACTTCCAATTATCGCCCTGATCGCCGGAGCACTTTTCGATGGCGCTTCATGGGTAGCACCAAGTGCTTACTTTGTTGGTATCGCAGCAATTATCTGCTCTGGTATCATCCTGAAAAAAACAAAGATGTTCGCAGGAGAACCGGCGCCATTTGTAATGGAGCTTCCTGCATACCATATGCCGACAGTTGGTAACGTTCTTAGAAGTATGTGGGAACGCGGCTGGTCATTTATCAAAAAAGCTGGTACAATTATTACATTATCAACAATCGTTGTTTGGTTCTTATTGAACTTCGGCTGGACAGATGCTGGATTCGGAATGCTGAACTTCGATGGACTTGAGGGAGCAGCCATGGAGGCAGCTCAGGCAGAGTGTGTCCTTGCTAAGATCGGTAACTTGATTGCATGGATCTTCGCGCCTCTTGGATGGGGAAACTGGAAGATGGCAGTTGCTGCAATCACAGGACTGGTAGCAAAAGAAAATGTTGTAGGTACATTCGGACAGCTCTTCGGATTTGCAGAAGTTGCAGAAGACGGACAGGAAATCTGGGGAACACTTGCAAACAGCATGTCACAGATCGCAGCTTACTCATTCCTCGTATTCAATCTTCTGTGTGCACCTTGCTTCGCAGCAATGGGAGCTATTAAGAGAGAGATGAACAACGCAAAATGGTTCTGGTTCGCAATCGGATATCAGTGCTTACTTGCTTACCTCGTATCTCTTTGCATCTTCCAGTTTGGTACACTCTTCACAGGTGGCGGATTCGGTATCGGAACAGTAGCTGCAATCGTAATTCTGATCGGTTTCCTTTACATGCTGTTCCGTCCTTACAAAGAGAGTACATCACTTAAGGCTAATACGGTTTCAAGTGTAAAAGCAGCATCAAAATAATGATTATAATGTCGAAAAGTCTTTCTTCACCTGTGCTTGCACAAAGGTGAAGAAATGACCTTGAGACATAACATAAATAAGCAGAAAGAAGGGGATTTTATGATGGCATTGGCAGCACAGACAAGTATTTTATCTACAATGATTGTAGCGCTTGTAATAATTGCGATTGTAGCATGGATTATAAGAGGCATGATACAAAAGAAGAAGAGAAGTGGTACATTTATCGGATGTGATTGTGGGTGTGCCAATTGTCCACACTCCTGTCATAATCCAAAGAATAGTAATAGTCAGAGTGGCTGCGGCGGGTGCTAGTCTGGAAAATGTATGACTTAGATTTAAGTCATATGATGTAAAATAATCTTATGTGTGAATAAATGTGTGAATAGACAGGGAAATCCTTGCAGATGAGTTTCATTTGCAGGGATTTTCTTTTGCGCTTTGCTCTTTTCAATGGGACGCAAATAGGGTAAAATAAATGCTAGGTGAATATGATGAATAAGAAATCTTTATACAAATTAGAATACAATAAAATAATTGAAAAACTGACAGAGCACGCAGGTTCTTTTGGAGGGCAGGAGCGTTGCAGAAAATTAAAACCAAAGACGGAAATCTCTGAAATTGAGAGAATGCAGGAAGAAACGGCCGCAGCATTTACACGGATCGTAAAGAAAGGACGTCCATCTTTTGGAGGCTGTAGTCCGGTAAGTGAATCTATGATGCGTCTGGAAATCGGAGGAACACTTGGAAGTGGGGAGTTACTTCGCATATGTAAGGTTCTGGAGACAGCAGGACATGTGAAGAATTACGGGCGCCATGACAATGCAGATGATATGCAGGATATATTGGACGGATACTTTGAACAGCTTGTTCCTGTATCTATTTTGTCTACGGAAATCCGCAGATGTATTCCGGCAGAAGATGAGATTAGTGATGATGCAAGTCCGGAGCTTAAGAGAATCCGTCGTGCTATGGGGCAGATTAATGATAAGGTTCATGCAACATTGTCTTCCATGGTGAATGGTTCACTCCGCACATATTTGCAGGATCCGATTATTACGATGCGTGGGGATCGTTACTGTATCCCGGTCAAGGCCGAATACCGTGGTCAGGTCCCGGGAATGATCCATGACCAGTCATCAACAGGTTCTACTTTATTTATCGAGCCGATGGCAGTTGTAAAGCTGAATAATGATCTGAAAGAATTATATGGAAAGGAACAGGAAGAAATTCAGGTCATTCTTGCCAGGTTGAGTGCAGACGCAGCAGAATATGTTTCTGAAATCCGTACGGACTATGCAACATTGACAGAGCTTGATTTTATATTTGCAAGAGGAGCTCTTGCATTGGATATGAATGCCAGCAAACCGATGTTCAACCAGGAGAGAAGGATCCGTATCCGCGAGGGAAGACATCCGTTATTAGATAAGAAGAAAGTCGTTCCGATCAGTCTGACACTGGGCGAGGACTTTGATCTTCTGATTGTGACAGGACCGAACACCGGTGGTAAGACTGTGTCACTTAAGACAGTTGGGTTATTCCAGCTCATGGGACAGGCAGGTCTTCACATTCCGGCACTGGATCGTTCCGAACTTGGCGTATTCCGTGAAGTTTATGCAGACATCGGTGATGAGCAGAGCATTGAACAGAACTTAAGTACATTCTCATCACATATGACAAATGTAGTGTCATTTATCAAGCAGGTGGATGAAGATTCACTTGTACTTTTTGACGAGCTTGGAGCTGGAACTGACCCGACTGAGGGTGCGGCACTGGCAACAGCAATATTGAATCATTTGCATTGTCAGGGAATCCGTACTATGGCGACTACGCATTACAGTGAATTAAAGGTTTATGCCTTGTCCACACCAGGGGTAGAAAATGCGAGCTGTGAGTTCGACGTGGAGACACTTCGCCCGACGTATCGACTGCTTCTTGGAATCCCAGGAAAGAGTAATGCATTTGCAATTGCAGGAAAACTGGGACTTCCGGACTATATTATCGAGGAAGCAAAGACACATTTGACAGAGCAGGACGAATCTTTTGAGGACTTGCTGACAGATTTGGAGAGCAGCAGACGAACCATCGCGAAAGAACAGGAAGAGATTGCGGCTTACCGCCGTGAGCTGGAGGCTCTGAAGCAGGAGACGGCGCAGAAGAAAGAAAAGCTGGAAGAACAGCGTGACCGCATTTTACGAGAAGCAAATGAAAAAGCACATGCGATTCTGGCAGATGCCAAAGAGACAGCAGATGAGACAATGCGTAACTTTCATAAGTTTGGAAAGGCCAATGTTTCGGCAACGGAGATGGAAAAAGAGCGTGAGCGCCTGAGAAAGAAGATGGAGAAGACACGCGAGGGCATGACAGAGGAAGTGAAGAAGCCGAAGAAGCAGTATAAGCCATCTGATTTTAAATTAGGCGAGACGGTTAAAGTTCTGAGCATGAATCTGACCGGAACAGTGCATTCACTGCCAGATACAAAAGGCAACCTTATGGTTCAGATGGGAATTCTTAGCTCAAAAGTACACATTTCTGATCTGGAGATTGTTGATGAGAAGCCGGCATATCTGAAAAAGACTGCCGCAAGAACAAGCAAGGGTAAGGTGAAGATGGGCAAATCTTTGTCCGTAAGCCCGGAAATCAATCTGCTTGGAAAGACCGTTGACGAGGCGGTCGCAGAGCTGGATAAATATTTGGACGATGCGTCTCTGGCACATTTGACAAGTGTGCGCGTGGTACACGGAAAAGGAACCGGAGTTTTAAGAGCGGGCATCCACCAATATCTGAAACGTCAGAAGCATGTGAAATCTTACAGATTAGGAGCATTTGGCGAAGGAGATGCCGGAGTGACGATTGTAGAACTGAAATAACGCAAAAATCAGGGAGAATAAATAATGGTTAATAAACAGAAAATTTTGATCGTGGATGACGATGAGGCAATTGCAGAGCTTGTATCTTTGTATCTTGCAAAAGAATGTTTTGACACGATGATGGTTCATGACGGGGAGAAGGCGCTTGTAGCATTCGACACCTATCACCCGAATCTGGTACTTTTAGATTTGATGCTTCCGGGTATTGACGGGTATCAGGTCTGCCGCGAGATCCGTGCGCGGGCAAATACACCGATTATCATGCTTTCCGCAAAAGGGGAGGTTTTTGATAAGGTGCTTGGTCTGGAGCTTGGAGCCGATGACTATATTATGAAGCCATTTGATTCAAAAGAGCTTGTGGCGCGCGTAAAAGCAGTGCTCCGCCGTTATCAGGCAGTGCCGAAACCAGAGGTTCCTGCAGTAGATAAGGGAAAATGTGTGGAATACCCGGGAATCGAGATCAATCTGACGAATTATTCTGTTCTGGTCGATGGGCAGAATGTGGAGATGCCGCCGAAAGAGCTGGAGCTTCTTTACTTCCTGGCATCTTCGCCAAATCAGGTGTTTACAAGAGAGCAGCTTTTGGATCAAATCTGGGGATATGAGTATATTGGAGATACCCGTACGGTTGATGTGCATATTAAGCGTTTGCGCGAGAAGATCAAAGATCATAATGGCTGGAAACTTGCCACCGTATGGGGCATTGGATACAAGTTTGAAGTAAAGTAACAGATCAGGAAACCACATAGAAGAGGCATTGTATGAAAAGTACATTGTATTTAAAATTTATCATCATATATATGATTTTCGGGTTCATGAGTTTGTTCACAGTAGCAACGCTTACAAGAACATTGACAGAAGAACCTCTTGAACGGGATCTGGCTGCGGATGTTTATCAGGAAGCGAACCTGGTGGCAAATGAGTATCTGCCACATTATTTCCTTGAACAGATTGATGAAAGTGCTGTCCATACACAACTTGTTGGAATGGAAGCGCATCTGGACGGAGCAGTCTGGTTCGTAGACCGGGAAGGTAATATGATCACTTCCGCACATTCCGACGGATATCTGACAGCACCGACTGCGATTGAAGATTTTAACCCGGCAGAAATTGGCAGCGCAAAGTATGAAGTCGGAACATATCACGATTATTTTAAAGAAGATATGATCACAGTCATTGCACCGGTTGTACATGGATATTCCACACAAGGGTATCTGCTGATACACAAAAGCATGACTCAGATTGGACAATTACAGATTACGTTAATGAATGCAGCGTATATCACACTTGCAGTCATCTATCTGTTGTCATTTTCCATTTTGCTTGGAATTCAGTTTATCGTGTACAGACCGCTCTGCAAGATAACCGAGGCAGCGAAACAATATGCGTCCGGTAATCTGGACTATGAGATTCCTGTGAACACAGAAGATGAGATTGGTTATCTGTCAGCATCGCTGAACTTTATGTCTTCCCAGCTTCGGGATATGGAGGATTATCAGAAGAAATTTGTGGCAAATGTGTCACATGATTTCCGCTCTCCTTTAACATCGATCAAAGGGTATGTAGAGGCAATTGCAGATGGGACAATCCCGCCGGAAATGCAGGGGAAATATCTGAATATCATTTTATTTGAGACAGAGAGACTGACCGATCTGACCAGGGATCTCCTTACGTTGAATGAATTCGATACGAAGAATTTATTACTGGATAAAGTTCCATTTGACATTCATGAAATGATTAAAAATGTGGCAGCCTCCTTTGAGGGACGTTGCACGCAGAAAAAGATTTCTATTGAGCTGGTCTTTGCCAGAAAGCATTTGAAAGTAGTAGCAGATAAGCGAAAGATTCAGCAAGTGCTCTACAATTTGCTTGATAATGCGATCAAATTCAGTGACCAGGATTCAATCATTACGATTGAAACGACCGAACGTGGGGATAAGATCTACACGTCGGTCAAAGATTATGGAATTGGAATTCCGAGAAATGCACTGAATAAGATCTGGGAGAGATTTTATAAATCCGATCTGTCCCGTGGAAAAGATAAAAAAGGAACCGGCCTTGGGCTTGCAATTGTCAAAGAGGCGATACAGGCTCACGGTGAAAATATTAATGTAGTCAGTACAGAAGGTGTCGGTACCGAGTTCATTTTCTCGTTGCCGAAGGTAGAGGGATAAGGTATACTGTAAATATCTTCTTTGTTGAATATAAGGTTTGTAAAGGAGCCTGCGTGTACGCATGAAAGATGAGAAAGAACCATTAGAGCAAAAGCAGAACTCGGAAGAAGAGGAGTATTCTTTTTTACAGGAAATCATTAAAGATGAGGCAGGAGATCAGGCGAAGTGGAAACACGACGTCCTTAGAAGGATTCAGTTAGGATTAATATTCGGACTGGTGGCCTGCTTTACTTTTTTTGCGTGCAAACCGTGGGTGGAGAAGAGATTTGAAGAAGATCCGACGGAAGTAACAATTCCACAGGACGAACAGCAGGAAGAAAATCAGACACAGCAGGAAGAGGAACAAGTCCAGGAACAAAAACCCGTTCTGACAACAGAAACCTATCAGGAAATACTGAATAATCTGAAGCAGGTGTCAGGAGAAGTGAGAAAAAGTGTTGTAGAGATTCAGGGCGCTGTTACAGAAGAGGAATTTTCGAAAGATCAGGAAGATAAGGAAAAGAGTATTTCCGGAATGATCGTGGCAGATAATGGTCAGGAACTTCTGATTCTCGCAGGAGAGCTTCCGGTAAAAGACGCGAAGATCATCCGTGTTACATTTTCCGGAGACAGTCAGTGCGATGCCATCTTGAAGAGCCGGGATGCAGGGCTGGGACTGTGTGTTTATGCAGTTCAGAGAAAGAATATTGCGGATGATGTATGGGCACAGATTGAGACCGCGACACTTGGCGGCTCAAAAGTTGTGTCCGAAGGCGATACAGTTATTGCTGTCGGGAAATTGTATGGCCGTGATACGATTGCCGGATATGGTGTGATCGAGTCTGGCGAAAATTATCTGGATAAGGCAGATGGACAGTATCAGACCATTTATACGGATGTGGCAGGAGATATTTCCGGAAGCGGAGTTCTTGTGAATATCCGTGGAGAGGTGATTGGAATTATCAACACTTCTGTCAGAACAGACGATCAGACAAATAAGATTTCCGGATATGGAATTTCTGATATCAAAGATGTGATAGAATTACTTTCTAATGGGAAAAATGTACCATATCTTGGAGTGTCCGGTGTAGAGGTAAGCAGCGAGATGCAGGGACAGGGAATTCCACAAGGTGTTTATGTGAAAGAAGTCGATGCAGGATCTCCGGCTATGGCAGCAGGAATTCAGAGTGGTGATATCATTACCAATATTGCAGATACAGATATCATCAATCTTCTTGGTTATCATAATACGCTTATGAAGCAAAATGAGGGAGATAAAATTCTTGTTCGTGGAAAACGTCAGGGAACCGGAGGAGAATATGTGGATATTGACTTTGAAGTCACAGTTGGGTATAAACAGTAAGGAATACTATGCGAAACTATGATGGTGTGTTGCAACAATAACAGAAAATAGTGAACAGATGCCAGCGGAAGCTGACTGATATAAAATTAAGAAAAGAAAGGCACGAATTATGAGATATATTGATACTCTTGTAGAAGGAGAAACAATTCGAAATATATATTTATGTAAAGGAAAGAGATCCGCAGAGACTCGGAATGGAAAGCCGTATGACAATCTGATACTTCAGGATAAGACAGGAACTCTGGACGGAAAAGTCTGGGATCCGAATTCCAATGGAATTGCTGATTATGATGAGAAAGATTTCATTGAAGTATTCGGAGATGTCATCAGTTATAATAACAATCTTCAATTGAACATCCGCCAGATCAGAAAAGCACAGGAAGGCGAATACATACCTGCAGATTATATGCCTTCGACAGAAAAAAGCGTAGATGGGATGTACGAAGAACTGCTTTCCTACGGAAGACAGATCAGCAATCCGTATCTGCGTGGAGTGATTGAGTATTATTTTGAAAAAGACGAGAAATTCATTCGCACATTCAAAGGACATTCCGCAGCAAAGAGTGTACACCACGGATTTGCCGGAGGACTCTTGGAGCACACATTGAGTGTTGTGAAATTCTGCGAGTATATGGTTGGACAGTATGATATTCTCAACAAAGACCTGCTTTACACAGCAGCTATGTGCCACGATATCGGAAAGACAATTGAGTTGTCACCATTCCCGGAAAATGATTACACAGACGATGGACAGCTTCTTGGTCATATCATTATCGGAATCGAGATGATCGATGATGCAATCCGCGAGATTCCAGAATTCCCAAAACAGCTTGCAAGTGAGCTGAAACACTGCATCGTGGCACACCACGGAGAGTTAGAATACGGTTCCCCGAAAAAACCGGCACTGGCAGAAGCCATGGCACTAAATCTTGCCGACAACGCAGACGCTAAGATGCAGACATTAAAAGAAATATTCAAAGACAAAAAAGCCGGAGAGTGGCTTGGATATAACAGATTGTTCGAGTCAAACTTAAGAAAAACAACAATATAGTAATGTAATGGGGACGTAGAAAAACGTAAAAATACTACGTCCCCACCAGTGATTAAGGGTGTCCCTTTTTGTAAAAAGGGGTGCCCCAATTCTTATTATGAGGTATGAATATGCAGAAAAATGATTTGGTTACAGTGGCAATTGAAGATATTGGTGTCGGGGGAGAAGGCATTGGTAAAGTAGATGGGTATACGTTATTTATAAAAGATGCGATTATCGGTGATGTGGTTGAAGCCAAGATTGTGAAGGCAAAGAAGAACTACGGTTATGCAAGACTTATGAATATTGTTACGCCGTCTGAAAATCGTGTAGAAAAGCCAGCGTGTCCGATGGCGAGAAGATGTGGTGGCTGCCAGATTCAGGAGATGAAGTATGGAGCCCAGCTTGCATTTAAAGAAGGAAAAGTCCGTGGTAATCTGGAACGGATCGGAGAAGTTCCGACAGAACTTCTTGACAAAGTTATGCAGCCTATTGTTGGCATGGAAGAGCCATTTCATTATCGAAATAAAGCACAGTTCCCAATTGGAACAGACAAAGAAGGACACATTATCACTGGATTTTACGCAGGAAGAACACACAGCATCATTCCGAATACAGACTGTGCACTTGGTGTAGCGGTCAATCAGAAAATTCTTGAGATTATTCTGCATTTTATGGAGAATAATCTCATTTCTGCATACGACGAGGAGAAGCATAAGGGGCTGGTGCGTCATGTTCTCATCCGTTATGGATTCAAAACGGATGAAATTATGGTCTGCCTTGTGATGAATGGGGAAAAACTGCCACACGCAGAAAAACTTGTGGATAAATTATGTAAAATCCCAGGCATGACAAGCATCACAATCAGTGTGAACAAGTCAAAAACCAATGTCATCATGGGAAATGAAGTAAAACTGCTCTGGGGGCAGACGTACATCACGGATTATATTGGAAATGTAAAATATCAGATTTCCCCTCTGTCATTTTACCAGGTGAATCCGGTCCAGACAGAGAAGTTATACGGATTGGCACTGGACTATGCAGGTCTTACAGGCAATGAGACAGTGTGGGATCTGTACTGCGGAATCGGAACCATTTCCCTGTTCCTTGCGAAGAAAGCAAAGCAGGTATATGGAGTGGAAATCGTACCGCAGGCCATTGACGATGCAAGGAATAATGCGAAGATCAATGATATTACGAATGCGGAATTCTATGTAGGCAAGGCAGAGGAAGTTCTGCCGGAATATTACCGAGAATATCAGGAAAGTCATGGAGGAGAGACTGCCCATGCAGATGTGATCGTTGTGGATCCGCCACGCAAAGGCTGCGAGGAATCATTGCTACAGACCATTGTAGACATGCAGCCAGAAAAAGTTGTATATGTTAGCTGCGACAGCGCCACACTGGCAAGAGATGTTAAGTTCCTAAGAGAAAGCGGATATGAACTTAAAAAAATCACGCCAGTTGATCAATTCCCGAACACCGTGCATGTGGAGACGGTAGTACTGCTTTCCCACAAAAAGCCAGACGGACATATCA